>Ga0074195_1000490_pt1 | contig 76415 bp, 54 predicted proteins | sample EPASupsiteHSE623_FD_64525 | JGI IMG/M metagenome (GOLD analysis project Ga0074195, IMG submission 64525) | Bioremediated contaminated groundwater from EPA Superfund site, New Mexico - Sample HSE6-23 | ecosystem: Environmental > Aquatic > Deep subsurface > Groundwater > Contaminated ...
GGGTCTCCGGTGGGGTGCACGATCGTGCGGACATCGGTGCGGCTGGCATCGCTGCGGTGGTTGGCGCGGTCCCAGACAATACGGTTGCTGGCCGATTCCTCCACGGTGCCGACATTGAGATCAACACCCGCCGACAGGACAGTGGCGCCACTGCCGCCGTGGTCCACCGCCGCGGCCATCAGGTTGAGGTCGCGACCGGCCGTGGCGATCAAGGAGCCGCTGCCGCCGGTCACATACAACCCGGCAACCCGTTCGATGTTAGTACGCTGGCCGTTGTTGTTGGCCTGGCTGCGGGTGGTCGAGACCGCGTTGAGATCGCGGCCGGCCGTGGCAACCAGGCTGTTCGCGGCCGAGATGGTGCCGCCGAGGTTGTCGAGGTCGCTCCGTGCCTGAACACTCACATCGCTGCCGAGAATGCGGCCGCCCAGGTTCCGCACATTCTCCGCGGTCAACGCGACCACCGCTCGCCCGGCAATCGTGCCGCTGTTGATGAGTTCGTCCTCAATGTCGAGGCCGACGCTGCCGCCGGCGATCAGGGCCCCGGAGGCTTGCAGATCGCCGTCCTGCACCCGCACATAGACCTTGGGCACCAGCACTTGAACGGTGCTGCCGTCGGCCAGGGTGACGGTCTCTTCCACCAGCCAGACGATATCGCTGGTCAGCGCGGCCATCTGTTCGGCGCTGAGCGCCACCCCCGGCCGCAGATTATGGCTCTGGGCAAAGATCGCCCCGTTGTCCATCAAGGCCTGGTACTGGGCCTCGTCGTCACCATAACCGTCCAAGAATCTCCGGCCCGTCAGTTGGGCCACCTGCTCGCGCACAAGCCTCTGTTCGTAAAAACCATCGCCCAGCCGTTTCTGCGTGAGGGCGGGATCGAGTTCCAAGGCGTGCAGCAGATAGTCCGAACCGAGCCACTGCCGGTAGCTGGCAAAACGCGGGTCGGTTTCGATCAGGTACTGGCTGGTGGGGCTGGTTCGCACCACAAACAGGCTGCCGGTCGGCAGGCGGGTGTCGATCGCGACGTTGCGCACCACCGTACCGGCAGGTGTCGCAAAGTCATCGATCCGGGTACCGCTGCCAGAGGGGGCCGTGTTCTGCCGAAAGATCGTCGGGGCGAGGGTGAAGGCCTCGATGGTGGGCGGCGGGTTGTAGATCGTGGTCGCGGTTTGGGTGTAATCGGACTTGTTCTGACGATGGACATAGGCATGGAGGGTGGAGGTGCCCAGATCGGCGATAACCCGCTCGCCCGCCACCTCGGTATTGCGCAGGGTGCCGATGCTGCCGCCGAGGGTGCCGCCGGCAACGATGTGGCTCTTGTCGTTGAGCAGGGTGCCGACGGTAAGGTCGATCTCGCCCCCCGCCAAAATCTGGGCCGGGTCGGAACTGGCGATCCTGGTTTCGGTGACGGTGCGGGTGAATTGGTTTTCGCTCCAGTAGCGGTGATCCCCTGCAGGGGTCCGCAAAACCTGAATGTTCTCGTGCCCGGCATACACATACAAACCGGGTGTTCCGGCATCGTACAGCGGCGTCACCCCGAACTCGTGTCCCCAGTACTGATGGAAAGGCGTCTCCGACACCGTTGCCGTGGTCGTGCTGAAATGAAGATTACTGTTGGTGAGCTGATCGGCGCCGATGGTCAGGTTGCCCAGGGCCTCGATGGTGGCGCTGGCGTTGTCGAGGGTGGTCGCCCGGCCGACGGCACAATGATTGCCATCGAGCCCTCCCCCGATCGCCAGGTCGCCGGCGGAAAACAGCAGGGCATGCTCGCGGTTGTCGAGGGAGGCCACACCGAGGTCGAGCCGGTCGCGGGCGGCAATGACCGGCGCCGCCCCGTTCTCGGCGACGTTGTGCAAGGCAGTGGCGGCAAGGGCGACATGATCGCCGTACACCCGGCCGGTGCCGAGGTTGGCGAAGGTGGAGGCCTCGATGAAGGTCTGCAGCCCGTCGATCAGGCCGCGATTGATAAAGCCCTGGCTGCCGGCTGCCGCCAGATCGAGCCGGTTGGCGGCGATGGTGCCGGTGGACCCGTTGTCGATGGCCGCCGCCTTGAGACGAAGGGCATGGCCTGCCTGCATCGTCGCCTGGTTGACAAGGGCGCCGTCGATCTCCAGGCTTGCCGTGCCGGCGGCATACACTCGGCCGGCGTTGAGGAAGTTGTGGCCCAGTCTGATATCGAGGTCGCCGTCGCCTAACTGGAGTATGTCGCCGTCGATGTTGGAGAGGTCGTAGGCGCTGGCAGCGATCCGAACGGCGGAAAGGAGTGCCCCGTCGGTGCGCAGGGTGTGACGGGCACTCAGCGTCAGGGATTGGCCGACGGCCACATCGGCGCCGGTGAGATCGAGATCGAAGGCGCTCGCGCTGAGATCGAGCATACGGGCGCTGGTTTGACTGCCCGAGAGATTAAGGCTGCCGGCGCGCAGGGTTTGCTCGCCTCCGGCCAGATTCTTACCCTGGGCGGTAATTTTTTGCCTGGCTGCGACCGTGAGCGCGCCGTCGGTGCCCAGGCTGCCATCTGCTCGCACCCCCGCCGCCAGCACCGAACCGGCGGTGGAGACAATGGCGCTGTTCGCGCCGGTCGCCGCCAGGCTGAGGTCTCCTTGGGCGGCGATGACGCCACTGTTGCCGAGATCGCCTCGGGTGCTCAACGACGCACTGGCCTGGGTGGAGATGGTCCCGCTGTTGGTGATGCCAGCGGTGCTGTCGATCCTGGCAGAACCGGCTCCGGCGATCCGGCCGCTATTTTCCAGCCGCCCTTCGGCGGTGATCGCCACCTCGCCCGCGCTCGCGCCGATGGTGCCGGCATTGCGCACCCCCACCCCCGCCTCGGTGCCGATCAGGGTGATCTTGCCGGCGTACATGCCGCCGAGTTGGGAGGTATCGATGGCCAGCGCCGGCGTCGTGCCGGTTGCCGCGATCGGCGTCGCCGTGGTGTGGCCTGCATCCACTCGGTTGGCGCCCGTGGTCACCGCGAGCCGATTGGCCCAGATCCCCGCATTGACCTCGACCGAACGGGCGATCAGGTCGGTGTAGTCGGTCTGGGTGGCGTCGAGCCCGGCGCCGCCGATGCCGATATGGCCCCCCCGCACCTCGTATCCTTCCAGGAAGCCGCCGTTGAACAGGGGCGTGCCCGTGGTGAGGGTCGCCCGCGAGGCGTTAATGAAGCCGCCGCCGTCGATTGCGATGCCCGCCGGGTTGGCGATGACGACCTCGGCGCGTTGCCCGGCAACCTCCACATAGCCGCCCAGCAGGCTGGGATTGCTGCTGTTGACTTCGTTGAGGATGACCTTCGCGCTGCCCGTGGCTAGCCACGGGTTGCCCTGCACCCATCCGCCGAGCTGGGTTTGGGTGTTGGTGCGGGCGTTGTTGAGAATGGCGCCCTGTTGCCCGACATCGAACTGCGTGTAGGTGTTGCGCGAGACACCAGCGCTGCTCGGGGTTTGAATGTTGACGGCCGGAACGCCGTTCGGTGCGGCCAGTACCGTGGGACGCTGGTTGGCCGGGGCGCTCGGGTCGGCGACGATGTTCGTTTGGGCGGCCGCCGGGAGCGCGGCCAATGCCAGTACGGCCGCCATGCCGAAGAGCAAGGCGGCCAACATGCCGGTTTGCCCGAATAGGGATGTTGTTGTGGTATGGGCAAGGTTGTCGCCGGATGGACAGCGACCGAGCACATCCTCGGCAACGGTCGTCGACCGTCTTCTTGCCTTATTGGATAGCACCCGACAACAACGTCTGTTCATCTTGCACCTCCCTGGAAACAGTCTCCCGCATCCGCGCTTCCGGTCCCGTGCACACCGCTGCGGCTAGATGCGCACAAGCCCCCGCGCCCCGATTCAAAACGTCCAACTCAGCATAAAACCCGTCGTTATCCCGGCGGTTTCGAAGCCGTCGGGTTTGCTGAGCGGTGTCCCGACAAACACATCATAGGACCCGCCCATGAAACCGCCGCGCACCCCGAGCACCGCCCCGGTCAGCCGTTTGCCCACCAGGTAGTCGCTGCTCGCGCCACCCACCTCGCCGTGGTCCAGGCCAAGATACAATTCCTGACCGCTTTGCCCGAGCGCCCAGCCCAGATCGTTGCGGAGCAGCCAGCCGCGATCGGCCAGCAGGGTGTTCTCCCCATCGAAACCACGCACGGTAAAGCGCCCGCCGATGGCAAAACGATCCTGGGGCACCAGCGGCGTTTCGCTCCATTGCACCCGTCCATTGGCGGTATACCGGAACCGCTGGGAACCCAGTTCAAACGGTTTGTGCAGCAGGGCCTCCGCGAAAAAGATTTTTGGCCGGGAAGTTCCCTCGCCAAACGATTCTTCGGGTGCGGGCAAGGCGTTCATGGCGCCTGTCCCCCGCCGGTAACCGAGACGGCCATCCAGGGTGGCGGCGCCGATATGTTCGCGGTGCTGCACCCCCAGCTCCCACCCCGCCATCCGTCGCCGCTGCACCTCCACCTCGGTATCCTCGATGAAATTCTTGGACGAACGCTGCCATCCGCCCAGCGACACGGTGGTCTTGCGGACCGCATCCCGATACACCAGGCGGGAGAGCGAAAGCGAGCTGTTCCTGCTTTCGCCGCTGTACAGGTAGCTCTGGTTGATACCCGCAACCGACTGGCGATAGTCGTTGCGGCTGGTGGTGAAACCGAGCAGCCAATACTCCAGCGGCAGCGAGTAGTGGACGACATATCCGTCGGTGCCGCCTTCCCCCTCGCCTCCACCCACATCGCGATTGAGGTTCACATAGAGGAGGTCGTTTAAGGTCAGCAGGTGATCTCCGGAAAGGGTGATGCTACCCTGATACTTGCCGGTGGCCTTGGTGCCGGAGTCGTCGGCGGCAAGGGTCAGCCTGAAGGGGAAGCGCTGCTTCCACCCGATGACCACGTCGCTTTCGCCGGGAAGCGCCTCCTCGTCTTCGGCGGGCGCGATCTGGATATCGGCCTCGACCGTGGGGATCCGCTTGAAATTTTCCAGGGCCTGCTCAAGATCGCGCAGATTGAGGAGATCGCCGGGACGAGCCGGCACCGCATTCCAGGCCGTGGCGCGCGTATCGGTCCCCTCCGCGAAACGAATGGTGCGGATGCGGCCGGGAATGACCGTGAGTCGAAGCGTGCCCGTCGACACGTCTTGAGGTTCGGCCAACACCCTGGTGGTCACGAAACCGCGCCCGACAAGTCCATTCTGGATGCGGCGCATGACCAGGTTGATGCCTTGCGTGCCCAGGCAGCGATGCAGGGCGGGATCGTCTTCGCCCGTGCCGGTTTGATCGGCAAAGTCCAGGGCCCATTGCAACTGTTCGGCACCCTCGCCGGTCAGCAGGATGCGTTCGATCGGAAAGCAGGGCGATTCATCGCCGGGCAGGCGATCCGTTTCACCGGGCGCTTCCGGCAACAGGCGGACATCGGGAGTGCGCTCCTGTTGCCGGCGTAGGAGGCGTTCGCGTTCCTGCTGCCGCAGATACTCGTGATATCCGTCTTCCACGGACGTGGCCGCCGACACCCACGGAGACGTCATGAAGATCGCCAGGAGCACGACCAGGCCCGACACTCGACGGCAAAGGCGCAGTCTGCAACGTGCAACCGGGGATAACCGATGACTCATCGGCTCGTCCCCGTTGGATCTTGCAGTTGCATTGATGCCAGAATCCTCCTCCCCCTCTCCTTTGCCGTTCCGTACTGATCAAGGCAGCCTGATCACCATTGCGACAGGGGCACTGCGCCCTGGCGTTCTCTGCGCAACAATCCGAAAAACCATATCTTGATGAAACTGCGTGCCTAGACAGCTCGATAGGCATCGGGTCCTTCTATCAGGGGTGCGCCTGCGCCCGCAATGATTTTTTTTCATCCATCCATTTAAATTAACAGGAAAAAATAGAAAAAGCCTTCTGCCGCAACGAAATTCGGGGAGAGAGTGACAAAAATAAAATGAACCAGGGTAGACAAGGGGAGCCCGGGTGATGCGACACCCCTATCCCCATGCATTTAGGCAAGAATACCCATGCACCTCTACGGGATTCGGGTCACAAACCCTTACGTTTCAATGTCTTTGAGGATAAAGCAGGAGAAAGGATGATAGAATGGTGCTGCACGGCGTCGGGTGCAGGGGTGGCGGTGCAGGCGACTTTTCGATGCATGGCCCGCGCACGGCCCGAATCACGCCTACATTCGGCCGTGGCGGATGATGGAGAGCAGTAGCCAGAAACCCATCACCCCGGCCACCAGAAACCCGATCAAACCGATGATCGGAATACTGCGCCAGTGGGGCGGGATATCGGAGAGGATGATCAGGGAACTGCCGACGATGAGCGCAGCCAGGACAATGGCGAAGGCGATGCGGTTGGATACCCGGTCCAGGGTCGCATCCAGGGATTTCAAACCGCGATGCTCGAACTCCAGCCGCATCCGGCCGCTGCGCAGCTGGTGCAATATGGTGCGCAGCTCGTCGGGCAGGTCGCGGAGCAGGTGAAGATAGGAAACACCGGTATGGGAGAGTTCCTCGGCGATCCGGCCCGGTTGCATCCGCCCCAGGCGGATTTTCCGCATGAACGGCTTAGCCAGGCGGATCAGCTCCAGCTTGGGATCGAGCATCAAACCCAACCCCTCCACCGTGGTCAGGGCCTTGAGCATCTGGTAGAAACTCGGCTTGAATGACAGCTTGTGCCGGGATACCAAATCGAGCAGGTCCTGGAGGATCTTGCCGGCCTCCAGGTCCTCCAGGGGGCGATAGAGGTAGAGATCCATCAGGCTGCCCAGGTCTCGGGCCAGCAGTTCCCGATCGATTTCGCCCAATTGCACGGTCACCTTGAGCACGCCGGCGACGATGTTCTGTTCGTTGCCGGCCACCAGGTCGAGCACCAGGTCGGTGAAATCTTCGCGATCCTTGAGCGAGAGCCGCCCCATCTGCCCGAAATCGATGAAGCAGACCACGTTGTCCGGCAGGATGAAGACGTTGCCCGGATGAGGATCGGCATGGAAGAAGCCATGCACGAAGATTTGCTCCATCACCAGATTGGCGCCGCGTTCGGCGATCAGGGACAGGTCGTAGCCCTGCTCGCGGAGCGTCTCGATCTTCGAGGACTTGATGCCGATCACATACTCCATCACCAGCACTCGATCGGTACTCAGCTCCGGATAGACTAGGGGCACGTGGATGGCGGGATTTTCCTCGAACTGGCGGGCAAAACGCTGGATGTTGGCCAGTTCGATGGAAAAGTCGATCTCCCGGCTGAGGCTGCGGGCGAATTCGTGGACGATGGCCATGGGCTGATGCCCCTGGACCTCCTCCAGATACTGCTCCATCAACTGGGCGATGTGGGCCAGGATTTCGAGATCCACGGCGATAACGTTCTCGATCCCAGGCCGCTGCACCTTGACCACCACCTCGGCGCCGCTGTCCATGCGGGCGCGGTGCACCTGACCGATGGAGGCGGCCGCCAGGGGTTCGGTGTCGAAGTAATGAAAAATTTCCTCAGGATAGCGGCCAAGCTCTTCCTTGAAGATGGCCCGCACCTCCTCGATGGAAAAGGGTGGGATGTCGTCCTGGAGCTTGGCCAGCTCGTCGAGAAAATCGGCGGGGATCAGGTCGGGCCGGGTGGAGAGGAGCTGACCGAGCTTAATGAAGGTCGGCCCCAGCTCCTCGAACACCAGCCTGAGCCGCTCCGGCCGCGACAACCGGGCAATCTGCTCCCGTGGCTTGCGGTTGATCATCTGCAGGCCGGATTCCAGATACTGATCGATGTGCAGCCGGTCGACCAGATCGTTGAATCCGTACTTGAACAAAACCCGCAGGATGCGGTGGTAGCGGTTGAGATGGCGGTAGGTCCGCCCTATGGCGCCCAGTTTCCTGATGCTGAACATGCGGCGATCGGTCCGCTCACTCGCCGGCGGTTTTGTTCAGGGCAACCTGGAGTTCCTCGATCTTGCGGCGCAGCTCGGCGATTTCGTCCTTGGTGGCCAGGTTGAGCTGATCGATTCGGTCCTCGACCCGCTTGTTGATCCACAAGTCGAGCTGATCCTTGGCCTTCTCCGACTTGCGCAGCAACTCGTCGACGAACTGCTTGCCCTCCTCCTGGGACATCTTTCCCTTCTCGATCAGATCGCCTTTCAACTCCTCGATCTTTTCCTTGGTGAGAAACGCCGCGCCAATTCCCGCATACAGTACGTTTTTCAACATCTCTTTCATCGGTCGTGTGCCTCCATTGCAATAAAGAATGAACCAGCCTGTGTGATCACTATACGACGCAAATCCCTCGTGCGCATCTATTCCTTGCCGATATCGCGATGCGCCACCCGCGGTTGCACTCCCCTTGCCTCCAGCAGGACGCGCAAACGCTCCACCACCGCCACCGAGCGGTGCTTGCCTCCGGTGCAGCCCACGGCCACGGTGAGCGTTTCCCGCCCCTTGATAGCATATTCCTCCAGCAGGAAGGCGAGCAGCGGTTCGAGCAGGGCCAAGAAACGTTCTCCGGCGGCATTGGCGAGCGCATAGTTCGCGACCGGGGCCTCAGTGCCGGCATGCGGCCGCAAATCCGGCACCCAGTAGGGATTGGGCAGAAAACGAACATCCCAAATCAGATCGGCCTGGGGTTGGCCATGTTTGAAGCCGAAGGAAAGGAGGGTGATGTCCACGGGGACTCCTATAACGTTATCGGCATGGCACGGGTTGGAATCATGCCGCCAGGGCCGCTTCAACCCGCCGAGCAGATCATCCGGATACTCTCGGCCCGCTCGTTGATCCCGCGCTTGAGCATCTCGTGATTGTAGGCAGCGATCACGTCCTGGCGCTTGAGCATGCCCAGCACCCAGGGTTCCTCGAGTGTCTCCACCACCGGAATCTCGTCAATGCCTTTGATGTCGAACAACTGCATTGCCTCATAGCAGTTGGTGTCCGGGGTGAGCATGATCACCTCGCGGGTGCAGATGGCCCCGACCAGGTGGCAGACCCGCTCCTCCTCGTTGTGGAGCACCGTCTTGACGTCCTGCATCGACACCACACCCACCATCAGCCCCTTATGGTTGATTACCGGAAAATAGAAGCTGTTGCGGGCAAAGCGGAAGAGTTCGAGCAGATGATTGATGTTGGCGTTCTCGCTGATGAAATCGACATCCTCGGTGATCGCCTTGCCCACCCGGATCGACTTGAGGATCGCCACCTCGCGGCCTTCGTGGATATCGATGCCCTCGCGGGTGAAATCGACGGTATCCATGGAATCGCCGTACAGCCAGGAGGAGGTCACGGTACCCAGGACGGCGACTAGCATTACGGGGATAATGATCATGTAGTTGCCGGTCATCTCGAAAAGAAGAAAGATCGCGGTCAACGGGGCATGGGTGGTGGCGGCGAGGAAGGCTCCGATGCCCACGGTGGCGTAGGCCCCGGCGGTGGCGGTATATGCGGGCAGGAAGTGGTGGACAATGCCGCCATAGGCCCCGCCGATGACCGCACCGATGAACAGGGCTGGGGCAAAGGTGCCACCCGCGCCACCCGAACCCAGGGTGATGGCGGTGGCCAACGATTTGAAGAAGACCAGGACCATCATCCGCCAGACCATGGTCTCGCCGGCCAGGGCCTTGGCGATGTAATCGTAGCCGTTGCCCATCACCTGGGGAAAGAAGATGCCGATGGACCCCACCAACAGAGCGCCGAGGATCGGTTTGACCTGGGCATGCAGGGGCAACCGCTGAAAACCGTCCCGGATCAGATAGAAAAAGCGAATGTGCAGCACCGCCGTCACCCCGACAATGAGGGCCATCAGGGTATACAGCGGTATCTCGACAAAGGCGTTGACGATGGTGTAATCCGGGATGGGAAAGGCGGGCACGGTGCCGTAATAGGCGCGTGAGACCACGGTCGAGAGCGCCGAGGAGATCACCAGGGCGGAAAAGGAGGATATTTCGTAGGTGCCCAGCAGGACGATTTCGGCGGCGAAGAACATTCCGGCCAGCGGGGCGTTGAAGATGCCGGCAATCCCGCCGGCGCATCCAGCGGCGATGTAGACTTTCATCCGCTTGCCCGAGACCCGAAACCGTTGCCCCACCTGCGACCCCAGGGCGCCACCGATCTGGGCGATCGGCCCTTCGACGCCGGCCGAGTTGCCGCTGCCAATGGTCAGGGCGGTGGCTATAATCTTGATGAAGATGTTGCGCGCCCGGATCACCCCGTTTTCCAAGTTCACCCGGCGGAGGAAAGCGGTGAAGCCATAGCCGTTTACCTTGCCGGGAAAGGAGAGGGACAGGGGAATGAGCAGGGCCGCGCCGGCCATCGGCAATAGCGGCAACAACAGCCGTCGCCAGCCGCCCTCGTCGATGCGGAGCGCTTCATAGCCCCAGACAAAGATGACCTCGTGCACCAGCTCCACCGCCTCGCGAAAGACGATGATGGCCACGCCCGACATCAGGCCGATGCAGGCGGCGATCAGGATCATCCGCGCCCGCTCGCCGGGGAAAAAGCGTTTTACGTTGGCAAGCATAGCCGCTCCGGAATGGCGCAGCCGATGGCCGCGGCCTGGCGCAGGAAATAGGCATCGGTCATGCCGGCCAGATAATCGCGCACCACGGCCGCCGGACTGTGCGCAGCGATGTAGCTGGACGGCATGGATCGAAGAAAGGCGCGGGCGCTGCCCTCGCTGCCGGCTTCCTGCGCCAGGCCGAGGTAGTGCTCGAACAACCGCTCGTAACAGCGATGGATCTTCATGAAATCCGGCTTGAAGGCCGGATTGGTGTATATGCGCTGGTAGTTGAAGGCCTTGAGCTGGCGTAGGGCGGCGCCGATCTCGGTGCTGAAGCCGATGAAGTCGCTGCCCACATCGCTCGATTCCGCCCCGCGCACATGCGAGCTGTTGGCCAACAGATCGGTCACCAGGGTGTAGACGATAGTGCCGTTGCTGCTGCCAAGCGCGGCGACGCACTTCTCCGGAATCTCCTCGCGGTCGATCAAGCCTAGCTCGATGGCATCCTCAAGATCGCGGCCGATATAGGCAATGGTGTCGGCCAAGCGGACGACGCAGCCTTCAAGGGTCATCGGCGTCAACGGCAGGCTGGGGTCGTCCTGTTTCGCGGCCAATTCCCGGTCATGCACGGCAAAATCCTTTGCCCGGTTGGGCCGGAGGCGCTGGGCATGAACCTCGCCGTCATGGCAGAGGATGCCGTCCAACACCTGGAGGGTGAGATTCCAGCCCGCCCCCCCCCGTTCGAATCGGTCGAGAAACTGCACCGATTGGATGTTATGCTGGAAGACGCCCAGTCCGTGACAGCGGCAGAGTTGCGCGAGCATGCGCTCCCCTTCGTGGCCGAAAGGCGGATGGCCGATATCGTGCCCCAGGGCGATCGCCTCGATCAGATCCTCGTTGAGCCCGAGAAACCGACCGATGGTGCGGCCGATGCGGGAGACCATCTGCACATGGAGTACCCGATGGGTGATATGGTCGTTGTCCACCAGGGAAAAAACCTGGGTTTTGTCGATATAACGCGTATAGGCCCTGGAGTGGAGGATGCGGTCGGCGTCCTGGGCAAAGGGCTGACGGTGATCGACCAGAGGTTCCGCCGTCCGACGGACGGCATGGCGGCTTGCGCAGGCGAGGCCGCCGAGCACGGTTCCTTCGCGCTCGTCCAGCTCCTCCCGAATGGCATGCACCCAATCCCGACGGTGCGTTGTCGTGTGTCCCGCCATATCTCTCTCCCAATGCCGTCTCGCGGAAAGCGGAAGCATAACAAACCCCCTGGGCAAATAAAAGAGATTTCAACGAACTGGACCGAGAGCCAAGGCGCGTTGTCGCGGGCACCCATATGCCGCCTCCGCCTCTTGCCCTCCCAAATCTCTTGCTTATAGTTGAGTCTCCAAGATGAACGACAACAAGCACCCAAGGAGCAGCTATGGACAAACAACCCCGACATCCCGACCCAGCCAAAGTGGCCTTTCTTCGATCCCTGCCCGCGGACATCAAAGCCAGCATCACCGGCGAAGAGGCCGAGCAGTTCATGTACGGCAGTGAAATTCCCGAGTCCCTGTACATCAAGATCAAGGATTTCCTGGTGGAAATCGACGACTAATCGAACCTACCGTACATCACTCCTTCTCTTCTGCCACGGGATCGGCGCAGGCGGCCGCCGCTTTGATAGCCACCGCCCATGTCAGCCCACAGTCGTGCTTGCCGCCGATCCCGCTAATTGCACCCCCCTCTCCCTCCTCGGCAGTCCTCGACAACTCACCGCAACTGTATGGGTTTTCGACAACGCTTTAGCATTGCACAATGCTGTTTTTTGGTTTATCGTGCCCCACCAAAATGAAATGAATCCCAATTCATTGCGGAGGCCTTACGGCTTGACCGGATGAATGTTTTTCAGTGCAGTTGAGACGTGCCCGCTTTGCGAAGGAGCGGGCGATTGTTACAAACCGGATGGGATGCGAATCACCTGTGGCAACTACCGGACCGGCGCCGGACGTCACCCCCTGTTTCAACCGAAACACACCGATTGCCCTCCCCTTCCCCGAAACGAGGTACACAATCACAACGGACCAGATCGGGCTTAAGCATGCGTTTTTGAGGTTCTGCAAGGAACCTTCTTTTCATAGCGTTCGTCTTTAACCGTTTCCGGCAGGCTGCCAGTCGCCGGCGAACACCAACCACCGTGTAAGGAGAATGATCTTATGTCGCGAAAAATGGTCACCATTGACGGAAACCAGGCATGTACGCATGTAGCGTATGCCACCAGTGAAGTCATCACCATCTACCCCATCACGCCATCCTCCCCGATGGCCGCCGAATCCGACGCCAAAGCCAACGCCAAGCAGGAAAACATCTGGGGCTCCATCCCGGTCATCTCCCAGATGCAGTCCGAGGCCGGTGTTGCCGGTTCTATCCACGGTTCGTTGGGCGCCGGCGCCCTGTGCACCACCTTCACCGCCTCTCAGGGCCTGTTGCTGATGATCCCCAATATGTACAAGATCGCCGGCGAGCTGATTCCTACCGTTTTCCACGTAACCGCCCGCGCAATCGCCTGTCAGGGCCTGTCCATCTTCGGTGACCACGGCGACGTCATGGCCGCCCGTCAGACCGGCTGGGCCATGCTCTGTTCCCAGGATGTTCAAGAATGCCAAGATATGGCGCTGATCGCTACCCAATCCACACTCGCTTCCCGTATTCCTTTCCTCCATTTCTTCGACGGTTTCCGTACCTCCCACGAGGTTATGAAGATCGAGGAATTGACCATGGACGACATGCGCGCAATGGTCGACGAGGACTTGGTCATTGCTCACCGCGAGCGTGCCCTGACCCCGGACCGTCCTTCCATCGGCGGTACCGCGCAGAACCCGGACGTGTACTTCATCGGCCGCGAGACCGTCAATAAGTTCTATGACGCCGTTCCCGGCATCGTCCAATCCACCATGGACAAATTCGCCGCCCTCACCGGTCGTCAGTATCATCTGTTTGATTACGTCGGCGCACCGGATGCAACCGATGTTATCGTCATCATGGGTTCCGGCGCCCTGACCGTTGCCTCCACCATCGAGCATCTCGTTTCCGAAGGTGCCAGAGTGGGTATGGTTATTGTTCGTCTGTTCCGCCCGTTCGATCCCAAAGCCATGGTCAATGCCCTGCCGCCGACCGTTGAGCGCATCACTGTTCTTGATCGCACCAAAGAGCCAGGATCCAACGGCGACCCGCTCTATCTTGACATTCGCGCCGCAGTAGGCGAGGCTGCCGAGGCTAACCCCACCATGATCACCCCGTTTATCCTCAACGGTCGTTATGGCCTGGGTTCCGCGGAGTTCACCCCGGCCATGGTTAAAGCTGTGTTTGACAACATGGCATCGCTGGCACCGAAGAAAAAATTCTGCGTCGGTCCTAATGATGATGTCACCTTCACCAGCCTCAAGTACGACAAGTCCTTCAACATCGAAGGTTCCGACGTTTTCCGGGCACTGTTCTACGGTCTAGGTTCCGACGGTACAGTCGGCGCCAACAAGAATACCATTAAAATCATTGGTTCCGAGACCGATAACTCCACCCAGGGGTATTTTGTCTACGATTCGAAGAAGTCCGGCTCCATGACCGTTTCGCATCTGCGTTTCGGCAAGAACCAGATCGTTGCTCCGTATCTGATCAACAAGGCCAACTTCATCGCCTGTCACAACCCGGCCTTCCTCAACACCTACGATATGCTGGCCAACATCGAGCCAGGCGGCACCTTTCTGCTGACCACGACCTACACCAAGGATGAGATCTGGGATCACCTGCCGTCCTTGGTCCAGAAACAGATGATCGAGAAGAAGGTTAAATTCTACATCATCGATGCCGTTAAACTGGGGCTGGCGCTGGGCCTGGGTGCACGTATTAATATGATCATGCAGACCGCCTTCTTTGCCATCTCCGGCATCATTAGCAAGGATGATGCGATCAAGGCGATCAAGAAGGCTATCAAAAAGACCTACGGCACCAAGGGCGAAAAAGTCGTCAACATGAACTACAGTGCGGTTGACGGCGCCATCGAGAACATCGTTGAGATCAAGGTGCCGAAGAAGATCACCGGTCATGAGATGCCGCCGATCGTTCCGGCGGACGCTCCTGACTTCGTCAAGAACGTCACCGCCAAGATGATGGAAGGTCATGGCGAAGATATCCCGGTTTCCCAATTCCCGAACGACGGTCGTTGGCCGACCGCCACCACCCAGTGGGAAAAACGCAATATCGCGGTCATGGTCTCCAGCTGGGATGCCGAGGCATGCATCCAGTGCGGTCGTTGTTCGCTGGTTTGCCCGCACGGCTGCATCCGCATGAAGGTCGCCACCCCCGAAGCCCTCAAGGCGGCCGGTGCCAGCGCATCCTTCAAAACCGCCGATGCGGTGGGCAAGGAATTCAAGGATATGAAATTCACCATGCAGATCTCCACCGCCGACTGCTGCGGTTGTACGCTGTGCGTAACCGTCTGCCCGGCCCGCAAGAAAGACAAGGACGGCAACAAAACTGAGGTCCGCGCCCTGTCCATGGTCACAAATACTGAAGAACTCCGTCTGGAATCAGGCGCCAACTGGAAGGCCTTCATGGCTCTACCTGAGGTCGACGATAGCCTGATCAATGTCGGCACTATCAAGGGCAGCCAGTTCAAACGTCCTTTGTTTGAGTTCTCCGGTGCCTGCGCCGGTTGCGGCGAGACTCCGTACATCAAACTGGTTACCCAGATGATCGGCGACCGGATGCTGGCTTCCAATGCCACCGGATGTTCTTCAATCTACACCGGTAACCTGCCCACCACCCCGTACTGCAAACGCGCTGACGGACGTGGTCCGGCTTGGTCCAACTCCCTGTTCGAGGATAATGCCGAGCATGGTCTGGGTATGCGTCAGGCCGTTGATAAACTGGCCAGCCAGGCTCTGGAACTGCTGGCGGTCGCAGTCAAAGACGGCATTGTCACCAAAAAACTCGCCGATGCGATCACCAGTGCTCCCCAGAGCAGCCAAGCTGAGATCGAAGCCCAGCGCGGCCGTGTTGCCGAACTGAAGGCAGCTTTGGAAGGAAAAGGCACTGTCGCCAAGCGGCTCATCCATGTGGCCGACTACTTAGTGAAGAAGTCCGTCTGGATCATCGGTGGTGACGGCTGGGCTTATGACATCGGCTACGGCGGTGTGGACCATGTCCTTGCTTCCGGTAAGAACGTCAACATTTTGGTTATGGATACCGAGGTTTACTCCAATACCGGTGGCCAGATGTCCAAGTCCACCCCGCGTGCTGCGGTTGCCCAATTTGCTGCTGGCGGTAAGAACGCGCCCAAGAAGAACATGGGCCTGATCTTCTCCACCTTCGGCACCGTGTATGTGGCCCGTATCTCCATCGGCGCTAACCCGCAGCAAGCCATCAAGGCTATTCAGGAGGCCGAGGCTTATGATGGTCCTTCCTTGATCATCGCTTACGCACACTGCATCAACCACGGCATCAATATGGCCATGGGTCTGGAGCAGCAAAAGAAGGCGGTCGAGTGCGGTCACTGGTCGCTGTTCCGCTACAACCCGGCGCTTGAGGCCGAAGGCAAGAACCCGCTGATCATTGACTCCAAGGAGCCGACCATCAGCTTTGCCGACTACGCAATGAACGAAAACCGTTACCGGATGCTTAAGTTGTCCAATCCGACCATGGCGGAGGAGTTGATGGCGCTGTCACAAAAAGACGTCGACAAATCTTGGAAACTGCTCAAAGGTTGGGCCAAGGCGCTTGATGTCGAATAAGTCGTCCTTATTCGGATGATATGAAAAACAAAGCCCCCTGCCGGTCGATCCGGCAGGGGGCTTTTCTTTGGAAGTGGCGAGTTATAGGGATTCGCTCAACACTTACCCTCTCGATGGGCAAATTCAGCTGTTTGCATCGTCCCCCTGCCCTCTGGCTTCACGTTCCCGCAACATCCGGTCACGCTCGGCCTTCAGTTCCTCATACTCTTTTTCCGCCTGCTGCAAGGCCTCATCCTGACGCTTTTTGATTTCCTCGACCTTCTTCTTGATTTTTTCCTCCTTGATGGTCAATCCCGGAGCACCGAACAACGTGTTCGCCAAATATTGAAAGGAAAAAAGCATCAACTCGACATCGTCGTTCTTGATCTTGGCCAGGGTCTCGTCGTCGATCTCGTACGTCTCCAAAAACGAACTCTCGAAAACGAACTTCCGAAAGGTATCGAGATCCGTGGACGCCATGAAGAACATCCGCTTGGCCGCCTCGCTTAAGGTGGCTTGAAGACCAAAGGACTTCCGCCTCATCACCAGACGAAGCCACTCCTTGTTCATCTGGTCGCGCAGATCCACACCCTGATCGGCACGCCACTCACCGATCGTCCAATGTTTGGGTTCTTCGTGTCCTTTGCAGTGCGGTTCCTTGACAAGAAAAAAGAATTTTTCCTCGGCTGCATCATTGGTACCGCCCTCATGAAAATCGGCCATGCCAACCGGATAATAGCGGCAGGCCGAGGGACGGTCGGGATACACCGTGCATCCCTCGGGGGTGACAAAGGGGCAACCGTTCTTCTCCCCCACTAGCTTGATCTGCACACCCGGCATATCGGTTTTTTCAAGATAGGTCGGCTCGGTGTACTCGGTAATAAATTCGTGCGCCGGAATCCCTAGCCGTTTGCGGAGGATGAGAATGTCGTACGGCGTCAGGATGATCTTGATATTGTGGCAGCAGGCAGTGAAGCAACTCACCTTTGGGTGGCAGGCAAACTGCAAGGCCGAAGTCAGTGTTAACTTTTCGGGAAGAATGTTGGAGGGGTTTTTATCGGTGGACTTGATAAAATCGGAATCGTCATCAATATATTCTTCAGTCGCCATGGGGCACCTCATTTGTGGTACGAAGAGAAAACGGATGATACGCCCGTCACAGGCTGAGCGCAAAGACCGCTATTGTACCATGCGCTTTTCCGGTGTCAAACCCTATCGGGAGGTCTGTTCGATTATTCGCACATTCATGCGGAGTTAGAACCTCGGAGGCACCATAATTGGACGCGCCGGCTGCTTACCGTTCCATCGGCAACCCAGAAAGTGGTACTGGTTTTTGTTTATTTTATGTCTTTTCCCCGGCAAACCTGCTATGTAGAGACATACTCTTTTCACCTAGGAACCAAGAGGATATGAAACGTTTTTTTTCCAACCCGGTAGACCTGAGCAAGGTCAATACCCTTATTTATCATCTCCCCGACGGCCCGACGTTCTCCGTTGAGATGGACGAACTCGACGGTTTTCTCGATTTCGACATGGAACTCGGGGATATTTGCGACACCTCGGATATCGATGGCGTCCTCCACTTTTTCCCACGCGGCAACGCCTGAACAACCCCTTCCCCTTTCCCGCATCCCCCTTCGCCTTTCCTTTGCCTCCCACCATGACTTCCTTAATCGATACAACCGTCGATGGGCATGTTCACACTCGGCTTTGCCACCACGCTGCCGGCGAAATGGAGGAGTATGTCGAAGCGGCCATACAGCGCGGCCTGGCGACACTCGTCTTTCTCGAACACCTGGAAACGGATATTCGTTACGAACCGCCCAGTTGGCTGAACGATGAGGATTTTGCCTTCTATTTCGAAGAGGGGGAACGGCTGAAGCGGGGTTACCAGGGCCGCATCGACATCCAGCTGGGGATGGAGGTGGGAGTGAATTCCTCGGCGCTGCCGGCGATTCGACAACGGCTGGCGCACTATCCGGTTGAGCGAGTCGGGCTTTCCTGCCATTTTTACAGCCATGGCGACATGCACCTCAACCTGCTCAGCCGCCGGCGGCAAAGTCTCGACCTGTTGGCGGAGATCGGGGCCGACACCGTGGTCGACACCTATTTCGATGCCTTGATCGAGGCCGTTGCCCTGCTGGACTGCGATGTCCTTTGCCACCTGGATGCGGTTTTGCGCCACCTGCCGGGAATCCGGTTCAACGCGCATCATCGGCGCCAGATTCTCGCCCTGCTCGATGGGATGCAGGATCGTGGAGTGGCCCTGGAGATCAACACCTCGGGATTCGACTATCGGGGATCGGCCTTTCCCGCACCCTGGATCGTCGCCGAGGCCATGCAACGCGGAATTCCCTTGCAAGCCGGATCCGATGCGCATCAGCCCACCGAGGTCGGCCGCCACTTCGAACGGCTGCCCGCCTACCTGGCCGCTCTCTCGAAATAAAAAGGATCAGCCGCCCGGCAAAGCCGCGTTCGTCGCCACCTCCTCTCAGTGCACCTTGATGAATTTTCCCATGGCCGTCCGCAGGGATTCGGCGTTGAAGGGTTTAATGAGCAGTGCATTCACGCCGGCCGCGGCGGCGGCCTCATGGTCTTGGACATCGGACTGGGTCGTCACCATGATAACCGGCAAGGTGTCCGCCGAATACATCGTGCGGATGCGCTTGGTCAACTCTATTCCCGATATTTCCGGCATGTTCAGGTCGGTGAGAACCATGGCTGGCTTCTCCTTGGCCAACCATTCAAGCGCGCCGGCTGGAAATTCGAAGAGGACCGGATCGAAACCCAGCTCGTGGAGCGTCGCCTTGTAAATATTGAGAATCATGCGCGAATCGTCAACAGCGCAAACCTTGACCCGCGTTTTTCCATCCAACTCCTCACCCGAGATGCGGGCGGCAAAATCCTCCAACCCTTTCTGCTGAAGCAGCCCGATATAGTGATTTTTGATATCCCGATGGGCATGGGGCAGATACACAAGCGCCAGCTCTTGGAAATAGTCTTCCGCCGCCAGGCTGAGGAAGATGTTGTCCACCTGGGCGTTGACAATAATCTTGACAATATGGCGCGCCTCGTCGCTCTGTGCCCGAATCATGTTTTTGATGCCGGCAGCGAGAATTTCGTTGAAATTCCGGTCGATCGCCCGAGCCGCGGCGGTGCAGACATGATCCTCGCCATCGGTCAGGCCAGCGGCAAGCGTATACGCCCCCTTGCGCAACGGCAACAGGGCCAATGCCTCGTAGGCGGCGAAACGGACATTGGCGTTGCGCGGCACCGTATTGAGTAGCGCGCGAATCGGCATGATCGCGCTCTCGTCGCCGATTTCACCCAACACATTCAAGGTATGGACCAGCAGGTCGCTGTCGCCCTCCTTGAGATTTTCGATCAGCACCGGCACGGCCTTGATGCCAATGCGGACCAGTTCGTCCTTGGCGTAGATGCGCATGTGCGCATAATGTGAACGGAGCGTGTCGTTCAATTTCTCGAGCGAAACCTGGTCCTGGACGTCGGCAAAGATCCCCAGGATGATCAGATCCAACTCGTTATCCGTTCCCATTCGCTCGGCCAACCGGTGCATGGCGGTATTGGTCCCGACTTGTCCGAGGGCATGGATGGCCGAGATGATCAACTCGCGATCCGCCGCGTAGAGATAATCGGTGAGGGTGTTGATCGACTCGGGATCGCCAATCAACCCCAGGTTGTCGATGATCAGCTTGATGGTGGCCGTATCCTTGGTTTGCGCCAAAAGATCGATCAGAACCGGAGTTGCCTCCTCGAACTTCAATTCGCCGGCGGTCTCGATCATCACCGTCTTGTCGGCGATATCCGGATTTGCAAGCGACTTGAGCAAGACGTCCGGATAGGCGATCAGATTGGAGATAAGGGTTTCGCGAATGATCGGCAAGCTTGCGGCCAGATCCGGATGCGCCGTCAATAAATAGTTCAACAGGGGGACGGTAAAGCCCATTTCGCCGCGGGACAGCTCATAGAGCAGCCTGTTCTGCGTCTTCTTGTCGACCTCGCCGAGATGATCGAGGACCAGCCTGGCCTTGAGCGCATCGCCCGTCTGGATATTAGCCTGGATCTCCTCGATCATGTGCTCCGCATTCAGTTCAGCCATACGTCACCCCTGTTGCTCGAAAACGCGCTGTTATTTCACCAACCAGTCGACACCGAGTCGACTGATGACATTCAACCCTCCACATAATACCATGCTATCGAATTTTCCGAGGTGGTCAAGGAAGACTTGCACTTCGTACGAGCGGGTGCCGGCATTGCAGACAATGATGTAGGTTTTGTCCGTGGGCAGCTCATTGTGCCGCGCCCGCACCTGACCGTACTCCAACGCCCGCCACCGGTCGATCCCGTATTTTTCGACAGAGGATGCCGCTTCCAGGGGATGGCGGAGATCGAGCACCGCCCAGTTCGGTTCGATGGACATATCCTCCATCCAGGCAAGGAAACGGTCGAGATCGACCCGCCGCAACCGGTTGTCGCACATATTTTCCGCCACGTAGGCAGCCGCGTTGATCGAGTCGATGGCAGAGGAAAAAGGCGGCGCATAGGCCATCTCCAACAGCCCAAAATCCTCGATCGTTCCATCCTTGGCGATCAATCCGGCGGCCGCGTCCACCCGTGCCGAGATCGAGTCGTTCATCATGCCGAAGGCCTGCAACCCAAGAATCCGCCGCGATCGGCGATCGAACACCAATTGCAGGATCACCACCGCCTGATCCGGGAAAAAATGGGCCCGGTCGGGTGGCGAGGTGAGGGCGTAATCGGCGGCAAACCCTTCGGCCATTGCGGCCTCGTAGGTGAGACCGGTTGAGGCGATGCAGCGCTCGAAAGCCTTCATGATGAAAGAACCGCAGACCCCTTTGAACAGCGAGGGATGACCGGCCATGTTGTCGGCCACGACCCGTCCCTCGCGGTTGGCGAGCGATCCCAAGGGGGCATAGGTCTCCTTGCCGGTGAGCAGGCTGGTGACGGCAATGCAGTCGCCGGCGGCATAAATATTGGGGTCGGAGGTCTGCAATCGCTGATTGACCTTGATCCCGCCCCAAGGGGTGACATCGAGCCCGGCGGCCTTGGCCAGCTCGCTGCGCGGCCGCACGCCCACGGCCATGATCACCAGGTCGGCATCCAGGGTGCGAAGCGCGGTCTTGACACCGCAGACCCTGCCCTGGCCATCATCCAACAACTCAGCCGCCGACTCCCGGGTAAACACTGCCACCCCCTTTTCCTCCAGGTGCTTTTGCAACATGGTGGCAAAGTGCCAGTCGACCAGCTTCGGCAGCAGTTGTGGCGCCAGTTCCAGCAGGGTGGTCTCGATTCCCCAGAGATCGGTGAGGGCCTCGGCCATCTCGATGCCGATAGCCCCACCGCCAATGACCACGGCCCGACTGACCTTGCCCTGGGCGATTCTCGACTTGATCTCGATCGCCTTATGCAGGTCGGCAATGGCAAACACCCCGTCCAAACCGGCACCGGGAATGGGCAGGTCAAAGGGCTTTGCGCCGGTGGCCAGCATGAGCTGATCGTAGGGCAACTCCTGCTGAGTCCCGCTGTCCAGATTCTCGACCAGGACCTTCTTCCCTTTGCGATCAATCGACAGGGCCCGTGTTCTCGTGAGCGTCTTGACGCCCTTGGAGTGTTCAAAAAAACGGGCGTCGCGCACGACATGGAAACTGGTCGCCCGCAACTCGCTCTCGTCCGAGACGTCGCCACTGACATAATAGGGGATACCGCAGCCGCCGTACGAGATCAGGCTGTCCTGATCGACCATGGTGATTTCCCAATCCGGCCGCAGCCGTTGCAGCCGACAGGCCGCCTTGGGTCCTGAGGCGACCGCTCCGACGATGACAATTTTTTTGCTCATGACTGTTCTCCTTCTATAGAAATAAAAACGACGTGGTAGGCAATCTGTTGCCGATCGATGCCGAAGCTATCGTCCGATCGTGTCGGGTCGGCAGGGGGAGAACTCGAGATTCTCAACACCCCTTAGGACTCTGGTTTTTGCTCTGGTATTTGTTCGGGATTTTGTTCCGATTTCTGCTCCGGTTTTTGCTCCGGTTGCGGTTCGGCGGCCGGTTGTTGCGGGGCTGGAGGCGAGCCGGCTTGCTCCTCCGGCTTGTGGTCGTTCAAGGCGATCCCCTTGCGGATCTGTTCGGGCAATCCCGCAAGAAAGGTGGCCTGGTCGAACGCCGGGGCGAGCCGCGTCCCGCCGATCTCGGCGACAACGGTTGCGTCTGCCTGCACGATGAGCTGGGTCTTTTCGGCCAACTGTTTGGCAAGCGGCATGCGCGCCTGATAGCGTAGAGCATCGTCCATACCCAGCTGCCCGGTCAACTCGATAGCTTGCTCTCCGGCCACGAGATGAACCGGATGACACCGCACTTCGCCGTTTTTGCCCTCGCAGATCAGTTCCCGCTCCCGACAGCGCAGCCACTGCGGTGCAACGCCAGCCAGATCGAGGATCTCGCGCAGGGAATCGCGGGCCTTGAACTTTACCCGGTCCAAGGCGATGATGGCGGTGAATGTCGGCCGATACGGTTTCTTCTCGACGAGGGGTGCGGAAAAACCGTTCACGCGCACATCGACTGTTCCCTGGGGTTGGGCCAGCACACCGAACAGCGGGTGCATCCTCCCCAGCAACCCCTCCACGAGTTGCGGCCTAAGCGGCACATCCTTGAACAGCTGGCTGCCCTCGGGCAGAGTCATCACGGCCTGCGGCGCGGCGAAATCCCACTCGGGGTTGAAGGCGATCCGGCCGCTGTCGAGTTTTTCGTCGATCGCGATCCGCAGCCGGCCCCGATTCACATCCACCGGCACCATACATTGCCGCAGGGTGACGCCCCCCGCGCGCAGCGAATCGAGCGGCAGTTGGGCGGTAAACGTCAACTGCTCTTTGCGCAAGGGAAAGGCCAGCGGCAGGGACAGCAGGAAATCGCCGGCTCGGCTTGCGACCGCCACGGTTTCCTTGCCCAACAATGGGGCAAGGTAGGGGGAAAGTGCGGTAAAATTCGGCGTCATCTGCCCCTGCAGCTCCAAGATGGGCGGGCTCTTCTTCGCAACCAGGCCGGTGCCCTCGATCAGCAACGGCATCGTTTGCAAAGAAAGGGAGGGAATCTTCACCTCTGCGCCTTGTCCCTCGCCCTTCCAGCTGAGGGCCAACACCGGCTGCGGGTCGGCGAAGAGTTTTTCCTTGCCGCGCCACAACTCAAACGGTACGAACCGCAGGCTCAAGTCTGTCCGTTGTTCCCGATGCGGCGCTGCGGATGCGGCAAGCCGCCCCTTTGCCCGCCCTTTGACGACCACATCTCCCGGAAGCCAACCGGCTGCCCTGGCCAGGTCGGTGAGCAACGGGCCATCGGTTTCACCTCTGAGGGTAACCGAATATCCCGCAGCCGATCGCCGCCAATCCTCCAGCACGACATCGGCATCCAGGTTCGCTCGGGCAGAAGCGCAGCCCAGACGACGGATCTCCAGCGACTGCCGGGAAAAATCGGCCTGGAACAAGGGTTGCTCCTGTTCGTTCAAGTCCTGCCAGTCTGTGGCAACCAACAGTTCGCGGACTGCGACCGGCCGCCTGTCCAACCGCGTCGCAGGTCCCATGCCAAAAACCACCCGCGGCTCCTGCACCGCGTAGCCTGCGCCGACGGCCGCGAACCGGTCGATCGAACCGTTCAGACTGTGCAGCGCCATCCGTCGCCCCTCGCACTCCCCCGATGCCGCGAGTGTCAGGTTGCCCTTGAGCATCGAAGACTGGCCTCCACCGGACATGCCCTGCGCAAGGGTGCTCAACCGCTCAAGGTCGACCTCGCCTTGCAGTTCGCAATTGATTTCTGCCTGCTGCGCATTGCGCTGCATGTCCTTGGCCCAAAGCGTCACTTTTCCCGGCCAAAAGTCGCCGGCGATCGACAGCGAGTGGAGGGCGCCATCCCGCAGGAACGAAGGGGCAGTCGTGGCGTCGGCGGTCAAATGCAACGCATGGCTGGGCATCGGGGTTGCCTTCCCCCGAGCCAGGGCGAAATCGTCGATGGCGATCCGGCTTTCCAGGGCAAAGCCGCCATCTTGCCCTTGCCTGGTCTGGACGGTGCCTTTCGCCTGTCCTCGCGCTTGCATGTCAAGGGCAAATATCGTGCCCAGCTCCTGGGACATCCGGTCGAGATCGCCTTTGGCCTCAAGGGTGAAATCGTCGATCCCGCCCCTTCCGTGGGCCTCGAAAAAGGGCATCTTGACCCGCAGGGTGCGAAAGGCGGTTCGCCCTCGACCATGGTCGGCCTCGGCCAGCAGGTCGAGCGGGGTGTTCCAAACATACCTGCGGCCGGCATGGTCGATGCGCAAACGGTCGGTCTTGCACCCGGCTCGCAGGGTCATCGCTTCGGGCGTGCCTTCAATGTCGAGGGAAAAATCGACGTTCCCTTCGGTGATCGTGGTTTTTTCGTGGAGTCCCAAGAGGCGAGGCACCTGGGCGGCGAGAAACGGGAGGGTGACGCTGCCGCTTGCAGTCAGGGAAACCGCGGTGCCATCGAAGCTGCCGCCGGCCTTGAGATTGACCGGATCGGATTGCAGGTCCAAGGCGGAGAGCCGCCATCCCTCACCGACATGATGACTGCCCTTGAAAACGAAATGGAGGCGATCGAGCTTCGGATGCTCGTCGCCCAGCACTCCACCGGCAAGTTGCACGTCGCGCAGGGTGGCCTGCCCGCTCGCTTCCAAGTCGGCAAGGCCGGCGGCATTGAAGTGCAAGGCCGCATCGAGCACTCCTTTGCCATGGGGAATTTTGCTGCGAGTGGCCGCCAGGTCAAGAAAACCGGCAATGTCCAACTCCGAGACGACCACGTCGGACCGGGAAATCAGCGTTTCCAGAACTGACTGACCCACCGTGGGCAGATTGACAAATCCCTTGGCCCGAAGCACTCCTTGCTGGGCGGCATGCAGCTCCACCTCATAGTTGACCGTTCCCATGGCCAGGCTGCCAGCGAGCACGATATCACGGGCAAGTTGCCGGGCCGGAGCCGGACGCTCGTCCAGAAGGAGTTCGCCGCCGTTCGCCTGGAGACGAAGGGTCAACCGCTCCCACCATGGCCGACCGGCGTTGGGTGTGCGCTCCGCGGGCGCAGCAGACGTCGCGCCGGCGGAATCGTTTTCTTGGGGAGGTGGGGGTTCGTGCCCCGGTCGAGGCGGCAGAAAGGTGAGAGAGGGGTGGTCGAGAACGATCTCGCCCAGATACAACGGCGCCGCCGCCAGGGAGAGCAATCCCTTATCGCTGGTTAAGTGGGGGGATGTGAAGAGCAGGCCGAGAACCGGATCGTGATAGCGGACCTGTTCGCAGCGCAACCCGTGCAGCCACCCGATCGAACAGGATTCCACGGTCAGCGAACCGGGAGGGCTCACGCCGGCGAGACCCAGCAGCGTACGCACAACAGGCTGCACGCCGAGCAGCGACGGCAAAACCGCCATCACGCCAACTGCGATGACGACGGCGCGAACTTTCTTCTTCACGACTGCTCCTTGCTCCCGTTGTGCCGCGTATGCGTATAACTACCGGATTCCACAGGAGCAACTTGCCGCGAAAGGGGGGTATTGTCAACCCCGGAATGACACTGTGGGCAAACTGTTCAGCCGGAGGGGGGGCGAAGCTGGCCGAGGCGGATCATCTCCTTGAGTTCCGCCATTTTCCGTCGATAGCAATCGGGGCAGATGCCGTGGCTCATGAAGCTGCCGGTTGTCTTGCTGATAAACTGCTCAATCGTCAACCACTGGGCCTCGCCGGTTTCGTCCGGCTCGGTGTCCCGGATTTTTTTGCATTCGCTGCAAATCGACAGCAAGGATTCGTACAGCCGCACCGTGCGGCGCAGATTGCGCTCTGCCAGGCACTTGGAGACACGAAGGATCAGTTCGTCGTGGTTATAGGGCTTCAGCAGGTAATCCTCCGCCCCCAGACGAAGGGCTTCGATCGCCGATTCCAACTCCCCGTAGCCGGTCAGGATGAACACCGCCTGATCGGGACGCCTGGCTTTGGCCATCCGCAGGATCTCCATGCCATCGAGCCCCTCCATGAGCAGATCGGTGACGATCAGGTCGTACTCCTTATCGAGCAGTGCGGCCGCCTCTTCGCCGCCGGCGGCAACATCGACGGCGTACCCCATGTCCAGCATGTCGAGCCGGAGGGTTTCACGGATCAGTTCTTCGTCGTCAACAATCAGAATGGTTGCTTGCGACATGCCTGCCTCCCTGTTGGTGGCCAATCGGTCCCTCCGGCAAAACCACGGTATAAACGATGCCTTGTCCCTGGGATGACTTGACTTGGATCTCGCCGCCGTGCGCCTTAATGATGCCATGAGCGACCGAGAGCCCGATGCCGGTGCCGCCGACGACGTCGGGCACGGTAAAAAAGGGCTCGAACAAATGCGGCAGATGCTGCGCGGCGATGCCGCCGCTGCTGGCAAGGACAACGCGAACACGCCCCTCCTCCTTGCCGGTCCGGATGCGAATCTCGCCGCCGGTCTCGGGCATGGTGTCGCCGCAGTGTTTGAGTAGGCTGAGCAGTGCCTGCTTGATCTGACTCTCGGAACCGATCACGGGCAAGGCACCGCCGTGATACGCCCTGTGCAGCACGGCCTTGCGAACCTTCAAATGCTTGTTGAGCAACAAGAGCAGCGAATCGATAGTCCGGTGCAGGTCGAACTCCTCCCGGTCGTCGGAATAGGGCCGGTCGAACTGTTGCAAATCGCGAATCAGTCGCTTCATACGATCGCAATTCTCCAGCGCAAGATCCAACAGCCCCCGATCGCCAGCGTCCGGGGCCGATTTCCTCGCGATTCGTTCGACCACCGAGCGGACCCCACAGAGCGGATTGTTGAACTCATGGGCGATGGAGGCGGCCAGCGAGCCGATGGCGCTCAACTTTTCCGCTTGAATGAGCTGCTGCCGGGTCATGAGCAGATCGGCGGAAACTTTTTTCAACTCCCGGCTGTCGAAAAAGGTGACGACTATGCCGTCAAGCCGACCGATGGCATCCCTGTAGGGCACGGCATGCACGGTGCAGGCAAGTTGCCGGCCTTGCACGACCTTGTCGATCTCCCGATAGCAACGCTCTTCCCCGGCCTGAATCTGGCGCAGGGGACACGACTCGGTCTCGCACGCCTCGCAACCCCAGAGTGCCGCCCCCGTTTTCCCGAGGCACTCATCCGAGGTGCACCGAAAAAAATCACAAAATGCGGCATTCACCTTGAGCACCCGGCAATCCAGGGACAGAAGACAGAGAGGAACGGCGACGTTGAATATTTGCGCCAGCTCGCTGTACGCAGCGCGCAGTTCGCGTTCCGTCCGCTTTCCTGCAGTCACGTCAAGGATGGTCAACGCGACGGCACGGGAACCGGATCGATCGCCGACCGCCGAGGGAGCCGCGCTGAGGCATACATCGATCCCGGTGCCATCGGCCCGCCGCCAACGTGTCTCCACCGCCTGCAACAAACCGGACTCCGGAGGCGGCAGGTCCGCCCATCTTTTCCCCTCCCCCTCGCCAGCGAACAGCAGGTTCCAGTGGACACCGAGGAGTTCCTCGGGCGCGTACCCGGTCATTCGAGCGAGGTGCCCGTTGATGTACTGCAATCGACCCTTGCAAAGGATGCCGATGCCGACCGAGGCGGTATCGAGGCAATTTTGCAGCAAGGCGGCGCTGGGCAAGACGTTTTCATCCTGCTCCCGCACCTGGAATTGCGATACCCGGTCGACAGGGTGCAACCCCTCCTCCCGTTTTTGCTGTCGCGAAAATTCCCGGACAATGGCTTGCACCCCGACCTTTTCTTCGTCCGCAAACCACGGGAAGGCCCGCACCTCGATCCAGACCCGCCCGCCGTTTCGATGCGGCAAGCCAAGGGTGAGTTCAAGGACATGCACACCGTCGAGAAGCAGAGCAAAGGCGCGCTCCGCCCGGTTCCGCTCCTCCGGGTGGATAAACTCCAGAAAATGGCGAAGGATCAACGGTTCAGGGGCAACACCCAGCATCGACCTGCTGGCCGGCGAGAGATACGCAATCGTACCGTCGCCGTTTAAGCGGACAAAAAGGTCCGGCGGCGGGTTCTCCGCACAAGAAGGAACCGAGCCGTCACGCTGCAATGCATGGGATATTCGATAATCGCCCTGTTCGCTACCGAGCACGACAGTGTCCCCTGTACGGCAACGTCCCGCGATGCCTGCTGACCGTACCGCCAATTCGATTGACGAGGAGCGGCTGCCCGCACGGGCATCCCCTCGATTTACTGTATGCTATAGCAGACAACGACACAAAGATCACGATAAAAAAATTTTAGAAAATTCCAAAAAATCAACAACAAAATACCCTTCGTTGCCGCACAAGGGTTTATGGAATTTCGCCTGCGTTCGCGACCCGTTGCCGATCAGCGCACTGTCTGCCGCCTCGCCCACAAATGCGCTGCAAATCGGCTGCCCATCGAGTATAGAGATTCTCGGCAGAAGAACGGACCGCCCCGCCCGGCGTCTAGGCCCTGCAGCGGGAACCCTCCAGGTCGGCAGCGGCGAACGGCGGTCCGTGCACATGCAACGACGGTGGACGAATAGGACGCATCATGTGGAAAAAATGGCAAAATCTCGAAGAGCTGCAAGCGGCTTGCACCTCGACCCTGGTGGAAACGCTGGGGATCGAGTTCACGGCTGTGGGCGAGAATTATATTGAGGCGCGGATGCCGGTGGACGAGCGAACCATGCAGCCCATGGGCTTGCTCCATGGCGGCGCCTCTGCGGCACTGGCGGAAACCTTGGGAGGGGCGGGGGCATATCTCAGTGTCGACGAGGGCGTTCACTGCGTCGGGCTGGAAATCAACGCCAACCATGTCCGCCCTGCCCGGCGCGGTTGGGTGACCGGTCGCGCCGAACCGCTCCACCGGGGACGTACAACCCAGGTATGGCAAATCACCATCCGCGACCAAGCAGAAAAACTTGTCTGTACTTCCCGCCTGACTGTCGCCATGCTCCAGGCCTCAGGCGTGAACAACCGCTGACAACCCGAAGGAAGAAAATCGGCAGGGAGCACCCTCTCACGCATGCAAGCGCATGCCATGGAGATTACAATGCATGCTTGAGCACCTTGGAGGCATACAAGCTCGAAATATGCTGTTGTTCGCTCCTGCCAAGGCCGATGAATTTCACTCCGGTCGTATACACATGATCCTGGCTTTGCACATGCTTGACCACGGCTCCGGAGATGATCTTTTCCGCACCGAGAAAAAGCCCCACCCGTATCGCCTGGTTTTCGTCAAGCCGGCGATCGAGCCGCACGGCAAGCCCTCCTTCGCAGATATCGTGCAAGGAGCCGGACAATGTTGTTTCCTGCGTTGCCACCTTCACTTGAATACGGTGCCCATCGAACAAACTCGCCAACGCCTTTTCGTCCATCCGGGTATGAACACGCTTCCCGTTTGGGTTATCGGGCTGAAACTCCCAGTCCATCTCCAACCCCTGCAACGAAGGAATATCGTCCCATTTTTTCTTTTCCATGCCGACCTACTCCTTTTCTGAGGGTATCAAAACATAGCAACGGGAAGATGATGCGGTCTTCTTCACCGTGGCCAAACAATCAAGCACTTATTTGTAATTTAGCTCCCTTCGATGCAATGCGCAAGCCCCCGCTACTACGAAGGTTCGGCACTTTCCAATTTCAGGGATCGCCATGAAAAAAACGAAGAAAACCATCCTGGTGATGTACCACTCCCAAGGCGGCACCACAAAACGACTGGCGCACTGTTTTGCCCAAGGCGCCGCCAAGGAGGAAAATATTGCCGTCGTCCTCAAAAAAGCCGGCGACACGGTGTTGAGCGACCTCCTGCAGTGCAATGCCATCGCCATCGGCTCGCCCGAGTATTTTGGCACCATGGCCGGGATGATCAAGGATTTTTTCGATCGCACATTCGAGGTCGCACAGGAACAAACCGTGGGGCTTCCTTTTGTGCTCTTCGTGTGCGCGGGGAACGATGGTCGCGGCGCCATCATGCAGATCGAACGCATCGCCGCGGGCTACAAATGGAGAAAAGCCCTTGAACATTTCAGGGTTGTCGGCCCCCCCACGGAGGCGGATTTCCGCAACCTGGAAGAACTGGGGCACACCCTGGCAGCCGGGGTCGATTTGGGTATTTTCTAACCCCTGTGTCCCCATTGGCCGACTAGAGTCCCGTGCTCCTGTACCGGCGCAGGCCGTTCACGCCGGCAATGTGCCTCTTTCGGAAAAAATATAACCCGTTCAAGGACCCGCATCATGCCGCCTCTTTTTCAGGTCTTTCGAAACTCGACGGAACGAGCCCGCGACAACAACAAGCTGCTTTATTGCCCGAAGTGCGGCAGGGCAATGGAAACCGGCACGCTCCCCAAACTTGAACGGCAGCGATGTGCCGCTTGTGATTTTGTCCACTATTTGAATCCGACCCCTGGAGTCACCGTTCTGATCCAATCGTCCGAGGGAAAGATACTGATTGGCAAGCGGGCCGCACAGACACGGTATGGCAACAAATGGTGCCTGCCCGGGGGCTACATCGAATTCGAGGAATCGTTCATTGAAACGGCACACCGGGAAGTGTTTGAAGAGACGGGGGTGCGTATATCCATCAAAGGAATTGTCAATGTGGTGTCAAATCATCTTGACGACATGCATCACACCCTTGTAATCGTGTTACTGGCAACCATCGCGGGAGGAAATCCGCACGCAAAGGACGATCTTTCCGAACTGCAATGGATCGACCACGAGCAGCATCAAAGCATTCCCTATGCATTTGAAGCCGACAGAAGAATCATCGATTGCTACTTTGCCGGCGACATGAGCCTGTTGCCGATCGACAAGCGCATCGAACCCTCATGATTCCAGAATCTTTTTCCTTTCGGACGCATCGTTGCACCACCTGGCACCAATGCGCGGACTGAATCGTTATGACACCGGCTCTCTTCGACACCTGGACCGAGAAATATGAAAGCTGGTTTGCCACACCGGTAGGCCAGTTCGTTAAAAGGTACGAATCCGAACTCCTCCTTGCACTGCTCGACCCTCTTCCCGGCGAAAGCATTTTGGATGTGGGGTGCGGAACCGGCATCTTCACGCAGGATATTCTCGGGTGCGGAGCCAGGGTGACCGGAGTCGACGTTTCCATTCCCATGCTGAACAGGGCGATTACCCGTTTAGGCGATGCCGGATTGAATGGGATCTGCGCCGATATGAGCGCTCTTCCTTTTGCCGATAACAGTTTCGACAAAGTGTACGCCATGACCGTGATCGAGTTTGCCGCCAACGCCGAGCGGGTGATTGCCGAACTTAACAGGGTGGCGCGCAAGGGCGGCCTGGTTGTCGTCACCACCCTCAACAGCCTCAGTCCATGGGCGGAACAAAGGCAAAAGAAAGGGCAAGAAGGCCACCCCCTCTTTCAACATGTCCGTTTCAGATCGCCGGAGGACGTGCGCCGAATCGTTCCTGGCAACTGCGCCATCGCAACGGCCATTCACTTCGAAAAAAACACCCCTGTTGCATTGATCCCGGAAAGAGAAACGGAAGGGAAAAAACAACAGTTAGACACCGGCGCCCTGCTCGCCGTCCAATGGCGGAAAGACTGATTGCCGCATCCTATCGTTCCGCCCCTCCCTATGTCATCGGAAATGTTTGACCACACCCACCCCTTCCCGAAGGAGACCGACAATGCATCACTCCTCGCCCTATTGCGCGCGTTGTTCATTCAAGCCCGAGGAGCGGGCTTGCCGGACTGAAGGCGGCCGCTATCCAGACTCTTGTCCGACGATTGCCCTGTCCGCATTGGCCGGCGAGGCTCTCGCCGAGTACAACAAACCAGAAAACGCTGAATTTGCAAAACAAGCCTCCTTGCAAGAGCGGGATGGATACAGTCATCGGGAATGTGGGTATGCCCGAGTACGTCCAGCCAAGCCACGTATCGAAGAAATTTTGGATTTCATCGGCAAGATGCAATACAAAAAGATCGGCATGGCTTTTTGCCTTGGATTGCGGAACGAGGCGACCATGGTGGAACGCTTCTTTACATCGCACGGGCTGGAAATGATCTCGGTTATTTGTAAAGTGGGGAGGATTCCCAAAGAAGAACTTGGCTTGACGGATAACGATAAAATTGCCATCGGTACCTTTGAGGCCATGTGCAATCCGATTATGCAGGCAAAGGTGCTCAACAGCGAAAAAACCGAATTCAATATTTTGCTGGGCCTCTGCGTCGGGCACGATTCGCTCTTTTTCAAATACGCCGAAGCCCCCTGTACCGTACTCGCCGTCAAGGACAGGGTCACCGGGCACAACCCTCTGGCCGCCGTCTACACCTTAAATTCCTATTACAGGGCGTTGAAGTAGCGTTTGCGAGGCAGGCCCCTGGGGCCCCTAGGAAAGCGCCCTCGCAAACCGGGACTTGCACCATGCCCAGACCTATGCGAATTGCTCAGTCAATAGTGCATGCACGGGCCTTAATTGACTCCCCGCAGGCTACTCAATCCGTCACCTGCCGCAGGGTACGCAAACCATAGCGTTTCATCCGGTTCCATACGGTCACCCGTGAAACGCCAAGACGTTCCGCGGCTTGGCTCTGGTTGCCGTTGGTTGCGGCCAGCGCCTCGAGCAACTCCAGCTTGCGCCGTTCCTCCTTGCTATGCACGGCATCGCCCACAACTGCCGGCAACAAAGAGGAAGGTGCGCGTTCGCACCGATGAATGGACGGCGGCAGGTCTTCAGGCTCGATTGTTGTACCCCGGCACGTGACAAAGGCATATTCGAAGGTGCTGCGCAGTTCGCGGACGTTTCCGGGCCAGGAGTAGGCCATCAGCACATCCATGGCACACTTACCAATCCCGTGAATAGGCTTGCCGCTTTTAAGCTGTAAGGTTCGAAAAAACGATTCCGCCAGCAACGGAACATCTGCAAGCCGTTCCCGAAGCGAGGGGATGGTAACGGGGATGACATTGATACGGTAGAACAGATCCTGACGAAAGCGCCCCTCCTGGATCATTTCAACCAAATTCCGGTTGGTTGCTGTAATGATGCGGACATCTATGGGAATCGACCGATTGTCGCCAACGCGCTCGATCACTTTCTCTTCCAGAACCCGTAGTAGCTTCACCTGGAGAACCAGCGGCAGATCACCTATCTCATCGAGAAAGATGCTTCCTCCCTCCGCAGCCTCGAAACGCCCTGTCCGCCCCTGATGCGCACCGGTGAAGGCGCCACGCACATGGCCGAAGAGTTCACTTTCGAGCAGAGCCTCGTTGAGCGCGGCGCAATTGACCTTGATATATGGTCCGTTTCGCCGCTTGCCCCGTTCATGGACAGCCTTGGCCACCAATTCCTTTCCGGTTCCGGATTCTCCGTACACCGCAAGTGGCGCATCCGAATCGGCCGCGTTATCAATCAGACTATACACTCGCTGCATCTCCGCCGAACTCCCCACCATGCCATGAAACGTGTCACGACCGTTGAGTTCCCGCCTAAAGGCTTCAATGGCCGTGTCCCGTTCCAGCAGGCTGCTGATATCCGTGAGCGTCTCCACTGCACCCACCACTTGCCCGCGGCTGTTATGAAGCACCGAGGCATTTTTGAGCACCTGAACATAAGTGCCGTCGCGGCGGAGAAGTGCACACCGCTGCTTGTTCATTCGCCCCCGCTCGAAAAGCGAGCACCAAAGCCCCCCCATTTCATCGCGTTTGGAGCGACATGACGCACAGTTGAGCGTCGCGCACGACCTTCCGATCAGCTCGTCCGAAGCAAATCCCGTCATCTCGCCCATGGCCTTGTTCACGGAAACAATGGTGCCGGCGGTGTCTACGATCATGACCCCCTCCTGGATGGTATTCACCACGGTTTCCCAATACGCTTTCAGTTCCTGTTCAAGCAACTTTACACCTGTTCAATTTTATACAATGATTAAATAATCAATTAACACATATTCACTCTCATTCCAAGGTTCACGTACGTTCCAAGAACGCCAACAGACACAACATTAAAAGTACAGTGTCCAACCTTCTGATAATACAAATAAAAAAAACAAACGGCTTTCGTAATAAAAACACGAACGATGGCTCACTTCTTGATTAGTGACTCTAAGACAACGGCATCGTTACCGACAGTTCGGGCAGTATGAGCGCTCCGGCAGTTGGCAACGATACCGCGAGAGAGAAGAGCATGTATTCGTCATCAAGATAATTCCTTGGGACAACATCTCAGATAATTGACAGGTTGGAGGAATACACTGATGTGGAAACTACTGATGTTGATTTCTAAGAATCTGGTACTAGCCATTCCTACGGTCATGGTACTGGGATTTATCTGCGGCCTTGCCGGGAATATGGGATGGCTGAAAAACCTGATTGTCCCTTTCACCTTTCTCATGGTCTACCCGATGATGGTGACGCTCAAAATCCGGGAAGTCTTTTCAGGCGGTGACGTGCGCGCACAGGTGATCACGCAACTGGTCAATTTTGCCGTTGTCCCCTTCCTCACGTTTGGTGTTGGCTGGATGTTCTTTCGCGAACAGCCCTACATGATGCTGGGATTGCTGCTCGCCGGACTGGTCCCCACCAGCGGGATGACTATTTCCTGGACCGGTTTTGCCAAAGGCAATGTGGCCGCTGCCGTCAAAATGACGGTTATCGGGTTGACCCTGGGTTCGCTTCTGACTCCGGTTTATGTGAAGATTCTTTTGGGGGCCACCGTGGCAATGGATATCAGTACGGTCTTCAGCCAGATCGGACTGATCGTCTTTCTGCCGATGGCATTAGGATATGCTACGCAACGGTATCTGGTTTCCCATTATGGCCAGAAAGTTTTTGCCGAGCGTTTTTCCCCTCGTTTTCCCGCGTTGTCGACCGTGGGAGTGCTCGGCATCGTCTTTATCGCCCTGGCTCTCAAAGCACAAACCATCATGGCCTCTCCACAGATGTTGCTACAGATTCTTGCCCCTCTGGCAATCGTCTATGGTGTCAATTATGCCCTCAGTACGATACTGGGCCGAGTCTTGCTGCCACGCGGCGACGCCATCGCCATGGTGTACGGGACCGTCATGCGAAACTTGTCCATCGCCCTGGCCGTTGCGATCAACGCCTTTGGCGCCAACGGTTCCGATGCCGCCCTGGTGGTGGCCTTGGCCTATATCATCCAGGTACAGTCCGCTGCCTGGTACGTGAAAATAACGAATCAGCTCTTCGGCCCGGTTCCGGCCATGACCGCCGGACCGCAGCCGCATTCTGCCTACAAACAATGATTTTTCACATAAAGGAGACGACATGCTGCCAACTATCCACCGAATATTGTATGCCACGGATTTGTCGGAAAGCGCCCGCTTGGCCTTACGCCATGCGGCATCCCTTGCTGGCCGCTACAACGCGACGCTGACGATGCTCCATATTCTTCCCGATTGGGTGGAGTTGATGAGCGAGGAGGCGGGATTTGATATTGAAACGCACTTCGATCAGGAAAACTGGAAGACGATCAACACGGCAGCCACCACCAAAGCCCTTGAAAAAGCGCGGGAGCGGGTCAAGGAAATGGCTGCGGAATGCCGCGTTGACGATATTCACTGTCCGGTGGCCAACGCGGCAATCACAATTGAACTGGGCGATCCTGCAATTCGGATCCTGGAACACATTACGGCGGGCGCATTCGATCTCGTGGTCATGGGCGCGCATGGTCGAGGAGCGCTCATGGACATGATGCTCGGGTCCGTTGCCCATAAGATTGTGCGCCTGAGTCCGGTCCCGGTGCTGACAGTGCGGTTGCCGAAGGAACTGGAGGAGATGCCGACATAAGAGTGCCCACCTTACCCGAGGCATAAAGGAGGCGCCTTTAGTCAGAGATCTCCTCCGGCAACTGTCCCTGTAGGACTGGCCAAGGCAATCCCCATGCTTGAGCCGATCGACATTTCATGCCGGTCGATTGTGATCGGTTGGTGCAGCAAGTGGAATCGCCCGCGAGCGTACTCAAAGAAAAAATTGCTCAAAGTGGGAATAGGGGCAGGAAAAATAAAAAAAGGGTTTAAGTCCAATTGACTTAAACCCTTGCATTTTTGGTAGCGGGGACAGGATTTGAACCTGTGACCTTCGGGTTATGAGCCCGACGAGCTACCAGACTGCTCCACCCCGCGTTACAGTCCGGCGATATTACCCGATTGAGCCACAAAGTCAACCGTTCTCTTGACCAGCCGCACCCTTTTCCATGATCGCTGCTATCTTTTCCAGCAGATCGGGCGGAAAAGCGGTCAGTTTTCCTTGACGATTCACACAGGCGTGCGAGGTGAACCCCTTGACCAGAAGGGTCGAACGGTCTCCCTCGCCTTGCCTTGAGATGGCATAATGAAACCGGCAGGTGAGCTTACCCACCTCGACCAGGGAGGTGGCAATGGTCAATAAGTCGTCATAGGCCGCCGGAGCCTTGAAGCGGAGATAGCTCTCGGTCACTGGCAGGATATAGCCCATCGTTTCGATGGCGCTGTAGGGCACGGCCCAGGCACGCATCATTTCGGTGCGGCCGATTTCGAAATAGCGGAGATAGTTGGCATTGTACACCACGCCAGCCGCGTCGGTGTCGCCGTAGATCACCCGATAGGTGGTAGTGAAAACCGGCTCGATCAGGGCAACCAAAGGCTTGCTCACGACTGCTCCTCTCGCTCGACAAAGGTGCGGAAAAATTCGGCGCCGGTCAGCAGGGGCCGGCCTTTTTCGTTGACTTCCGCCAGCACATTGGCTTCGGTATAGGTTCGGTTGGCCGGTGCGGCGACGCCCCTGGAGTCGTAGAGAAACATGGGGACGGGCCAGTCCTCGTGGGTGCGGCGATGCACCGGGGTGTAATGATCCATGGTCACCACCAGGCGAAAGGGTTCGCCCCGCCGCTCCATCTCTTCGACGATGGGGGCAACGATCCGCTGGTCGAAATCGGTTATGGCCTGCACCTTTTCCGCGGCCAATCCCTGATGACCGGTTTCGTCCGGCGCCTCGACATGGAGGAGGACGAAATCGTTCTTGGCCAGCACATCCAGCGCGGCCTGCGCCTTCCCCGCATAGTTGGTGTCGAGATAGCCGGTGGCGCCCGGCACATCGATCACTGCAAGTCCTCCCAGCACCCCCAGCCCTTTGAGCAGATCGACCGCGGAGATCAAACCGCCACGGATGCCGAAACGCTGCGCCAAGGTCTCCATGGCCGGCCGCTTGCCCTCGCCCCACAGCCAGATCGCGTTGGCCGTGCGTTTGCCCTGGCGGGCTCGTTCCCGGTTGACCGGATGGTCGGCCAAAATTTCGGACGACTTCGCCAGCAGGGGGGGAAAGACGTCCACTTGCCCGTAGGCCTTAAAAAAAGCCGTCACATCCTGGTCGGAATGGTCGTGGGGCGGCACCGTGGTGAAACCGGCGGGCAGCGCGCCCCGATAGACCAGGAGATGACGATAGCTGACGCCAGGATATAGTTGCAACCGGTCATTACCGCATCCGGCTTGCAGGGCCTCGATCAACTGCCGGCTTTCGGCGGTGGTGATATGGCCGCTGCTGTAATCGACCATGATCAGCCGATCGTCGTCCGGCCTCTCGACATGGACCAGGTTACAGCGAAATGCGATTTCGTCCGGTGCCAACTCCACTCCCAGGCTCGCCGCCTCGAGCGGGGCGCGACCGGTGTAGTACCGCTCCGGTTCATAACCCATCAGGCTGAGGTTGGCGACATCGCTTCCCGGCGGATACCCCTCGGGCACGGTCCGCACCAGCAGCATTTCCGACAGCCGTGCCAGCCGATCCATGGTCGGAGTCTCGGCGACCTCAAGCGGGGTCCGATTACCCAAGGAGGGGATGGGGACATCGCCCATACCGTCGCCAATCAACAAGATATATTTCATCGTGTGCACCAAGCGAATCCCGAGAGGAATCACTCCTCCTCAAGGATGCGGATCTTGACCACCGGCGCGGTGACGCAGTCCAACTGGCCGATCTCTTCGAGCGCCGCGCGCATCGCCGACTCCTTGGCTCTGTGGGTGACGACCACCAACGGTACCGCGCCGATCTCCTTGCGGCCCTTTTGAATCACCGACTCGATGCTGATCTCGTGTTTGGCGAGGATTCCGGCAATCGAGGCAAGCACACCGGGCCGGTCGAGCACGGTGCAGCGGAAGTAGTAGGGGCCGTAGAGTTCATCCATGGGGGTGATCCGGCGCGGCTGCATCTGCTCGGGCTGATACGACAAGGCCGGCACCCGGCCGATCGAGCCGCTGGCGATGTTGCGGGCAATGTCCACCACGTCGGCGGCCACGGCGCTGCCGGTAGGAATCATGCCCGCGCCCAGTCCGTAGAGCAGAACATTGCCCACCGTGTCGCCCTGAAAATGGATGGCGTTGAAGGCCCCGTTGATCGAGGCGAGGAGATGGTTCTGCGGCACCATGGTGGGATGCACCCTGGCCTCGACATGGTCGCCGTGGTTGCGACTGATAGCCAACAGTTTGATCCGGCAGCCAAATTCGCGCGCCAGCTCGATATCCATGGGTTCGATCTGCGAGATGCCCTCCGTGGCAATCTGCTTGTGGGTGATCGGGGTGCCATAGGCAATGGTCATCAAGATGGCCAATTTGTGCGCCGTGTCGATCCCTTCGACGTCGTAGGTGGGATCGGCCTCGGCAAACCCGAGTTTCTGCGCGTCCTTCAACACCTCGGCAAAAGGGACGCCTTCATCGGTCATCCGGGTAAGGATATAGTTGGCTGTGCCGTTCATGATGCCCATAATCGAAAGGATCTTGTTGGCCACCAATCCTTCCTTCAGGGACTTAATCACCGGAATGCCGCCACCGACGCTCGCCTCGAAGCCGACCTCGACCCCCTTCTTGGCGGCGGCGGCAAAAATCTCAAACCCCTCCTGGGACAAGAGGGCCTTGTTGGCGGTAACCACGTGCTTGCCGGCCGCAATGGCCTTGAGGACAAAGGTCTTGGCCGGTTCGATCCCGCCGATCAGCTCGACGATGATGTCGATGTCCGGGTTATCGATCAGTTCCAAGGCATCGCGGGTGAGCGGCACGTCGCCGAAGCGCTCCGGCAGCGAGGTCGTCCCGTGATCGGCAATGCCAGCCAACCGGATGGTCATACCGGTTCTTTTGATCAATCGTTCGCGCTGCGAGTACAGCACTTCCGCCAGCCCCTTGCCCACGGTGCCAAATCCAATCAACCCGACATTGATTTCCTTCATACCTGTCATCACCCAAAATATTGAAGATTATGCATACATGGGCCGTTTTCTACCCTCTTTCCCTCGCCTTGTCAAAATGTATGCTCGGGCCGTCTTCCGTCCGCATGAAAAACCGCCATGGCGGCACAGCACACCACGCCCGACAACTCATGCACCGGCCGGACAATAACCCGCCGTATTTTTGACCTTAGCTGCCACTATCACTTCCCCTGATTGGAACCATCATTTTTCGTGGCGCATTCATCCAAGGTACTGTATATTCTCCTGCCGATGAGAGGTCATTCATTTTTCGACCCGATCTTTTTCTCGCAATATAAAGATGTTACTCAAAAATCCCCTGAATCAACCATGGAGGAATCCGGCATGAACATCCTGACTTTCGGTCCGAACGGCAGCGGCAAAGGCACCCAAGGCGCCATCATCAAAGAAAAATACGGCATCGATCATATCGAATCGGGAGCGATTTTCCGCGAGCACATCAAGGGCGGCACCGAGCTGGGTAAAAAGGCCAAAGCCTATATCGACCGCGGCGACCTGGTTCCCGATGACATCACCATTCCCATGGTCCTCGAAACCTTGGGCAAATCGAAGGAAAAAGGCTGGCTGCTCGACGGCTTTCCCCGCTCCCTCGCCCAGGCCGAAGCACTGGACAAGGCTCTGAAGGATGCCGGCATGAAGCTGGACTATGTGGTCGAGATCGTCCTTGACCGCGAGATCGCCAAGGAGCGCATCATGGGCCGTCGCCTCTGCGCCAACGACAACAACCACCCCAACCATATCGCCTTTGAGGCCATCAAACCAGTCGAGAAAGACGGCCGTCTGGTTTGTCGCGTTTGCGGCGGCGAGCTTTCCACCCGGGCTGACGATCAGGACGTAGACGCCATCGACAAGCGCCACAAGATCTACTATGACACCCTCACCGGAACCACGGCCGCGGTCAACTATTTCAAGAAGCTGCCCGGCGGCGCGCCGGTGATCTCCGTCGATGGTTCCCTGGCCATCAAGGAAGTTTCCGCGCTGATCATGAAGCAGTTGCCGTAACCTGCTTTCAACCACATCGGTCCGCGCAAAACGTTTCCGTGCTTCCGGCGCGGAAACGTTTTTTTGTTTGACAGCCTCCTGTTTTCTTTTATGGTGGGGGACATGAAAACACTCCTTTCGACCAACCTGATGCAATCCATCATGGCCAAGGAGGCCTTTGTCAAAGAGGCCGCCGAGGATATCATTCGCCTGACCGAGTGGATCCGTGAGGTGTTCGAGGACGGCGGCAAGCTGCTCATTTTCGGCAATGGCGGCAGCGCCGCCGACGCCCAGCATCTCGCGGCGGAATTCGTCAACCGCTTCCTGATCAATCGGCGCCCTCTGCCCGCCCTGGCGCTCACCACCGATACCTCGGTGCTCACCTCGATTGCCAACGATTTTTCCTATGAGCTGGTCTTTGCCAAACAAATCCAGGCATTCGGCAAACCCGAGGATCTGGCCCTGGGCATCTCCACCTCCGGCACCTCGGCCAACGTGATCAAGGCCATGCAGGCGGCGCGCGACATCGGCATGAAAACCGTGGCCCTCACCGGCGGCACCGCCCGCCCCGGAGGCGATCTGGCGGCCATCTGCGATCTGGTGCTCAACGTACCGTCGGATTCCACTCCGCATATCCAGGAGACGCATCTTTGGCTGGAGCACGTGCTCTGCGAGATCGTCGAAAAACAGATGTTTGCCGCCGGCTGATTGCAGCGTGCAGCAACTCTCCCCTCCCCTCGATAATCATGGCTTCCTCTTTCCCTCTTCCTCTCGATTTCAGTGGGCTCAACACCTATTCCGTGCACGGACGGCATTCGAAGGTCAGCGTCGACGACTTTGCAACACCGGTGCAGCCGGGGATGACCGTTCGTCAGTTGTTGGCCGCCCTACCCGCCCAGTTGGCCGGCGTTGACTTTCCCGACCTGGTGCAGCGAATCGCGGTCGCCCGCCGCCAGCAGCGGCCGGTGATTCTCGGCATGGGGGCCCATGTTATCAAGGTGGGCCTCAACCCTATCCTGATCGATCTGATGCGGCGCGGTATCGTTACCGCCGTCGCCCTCAATGGTGCCGGCATTATTCACGACGCCGAGATCGCCATGGTCGGCCGGACCTCGGAAGAGGTGGCCGAAGTGCTGGGAGCCGGGGCTTTCGGCGCGGCCAGGGAAACCGGCGAGGTCCTCAATGCCGCCATCGTCGATGGGGCCAAGCGCGGCATCGGTATCGGCCAGGCCGTGGGCGAAACGCTTGTCCGACAAGATTTTCCCCACAACACCCACAGCCTGCTCGCCATGGCTACCCAATTGGGGGTGCCGGTGACCGTCCATGTGGCCATGGGCACCGACATCATCCATATTCATCCCTCGGCGAACGGCGCGGCCATCGGCCAGGCCGGCCACCACGATTTCAGGGTTTTCTGCCGACTGGTCAGCGAACTGGAAGGAGGGGTTTACCTCAACGTCGGCTCGGCCGTGCTCCTGCCCGAGGTCTTCCTCAAGGCCCTGACCGTGGTTCGCAACCTCGGCCACCAGGTCAAACGCTTCACCACTGCCAACTTCGACTTCATCCGCCATTACCGGCCATCGACCAATGTCGTCCATCGCCCCACTCTGGAAGGCGGCAAAGGGTTTCACTTCACCGGTCACCATGAACTGATGCTCCCGCTCCTCGCCGCCGCGCTTGTCGACGAAATTGACAAATAGCCATGTAGGCGGTATATGGCCGCTACCGTATTCACCATAAATCGCCTCCGCCATCGCAACAGGATCAGTGCATGAGAACATTGCTGCGCATAGGAACGCGCGCCAGCCTGCTGGCCGTCACCCAATCCACCTGGGTCAAGAACCGGATTGAACAGGCCCATCCCGGGACAACGGTCGAGCTGGTAAAAATTACCACCAAGGGCGACCGCATCCTCGATGTACCGCTGGCCAAGGTAGGCGGCAAGGGTCTGTTCGTCAAGGAGATCGAGGATGCCCTCCTCGCCGGCGAGGTCGACTTGGCGGTGCACTCGATGAAGGATGTACCCACCGAACTGCCGCAAGGGTTACATATCGGCATCATCCCGCAGCGCGAGACCGCGCTGGATGCCTTCCTCTCGGTCAAGCATGCCTCGATCCAAGCGTTGCCTGTCGGCGCCACCGTCGGCACCTCCAGCCTGCGCCGCAAATCCCAGTTGGCGGCCCTGCGGCCGGACCTCCATATCGTCGACCTTCGCGGCAACATCGACACCCGGCTCCGCAAGCTCGACGAGGGCGTGTTCGACGCCATCATCCTCGCGGGGGCTGGACTCAACCGACTGGGGTTGACGCACCGCATCACCACCCTGCTCGATACCGGGCAGATGCTGCCCGCCATCAGCCAAGGCGCTCTGGGTATCGAACTGCGCGATGACGACACCGATCTCCTCGCCGGTCTCCAGTTCCTGCACCACCCCGCGACCGCCCATACCGTTGCCGCCGAGCGGGCCTTTCTCCTGCGCCTCGAAGGCGGCTGCCAAGTGCCGATCGGCGCCCATGCCACCCTGGATAATGACACGATCGAACTGACGGGTTTGATTGCCGCAGTCGACGGCAGTGTTTTGCTCAAGGAAACGGCGACGGGTCCGGTGGAGCAAGCGCAGGCCCTGGGTGCCGCGCTTGCGCAAACCCTCCTCGACCGAGGCGGCAAGACCATTCTCGATGCCGTCTATTGCGCCGCACCCCCGACAACGAAATAATCTCTCTCCATATTGACTCTGACAATGGCCCCTGTGACTGCAAACGATACCACCCCGCCTCCCCCATACGGCAAAGTCTATCTCGTCGGCGCCGGACCCGGCGATCCCGGCCTGATCACGCTCCGCGGCAAATATCTCCTTGAGCATGCCGAAGTGGTGGTCTACGACTACCTAGCTAACCCCAAACTGCTCAGCTATGTTCCCCAAGACGCCCGACTCATCTATGCCGGCAAGAAGGGGGGCGGCCTGCACGCCTTTACCCAGGAGGGCATCAACCAGCTCCTGGTCGAACTGGCCAAGGAGGGCAAGATGGTGGTGCGGCTCAAGGGCGGCGACCCCTTTATCTTCGGCCGGGGCGCAGAGGAGATCGAGGAACTGGTAAGCGAGGGCATCGATTTCGAAGTCGTTCCCGGCGTCACCTCGGCCACCGCCGCCGCCACCTATGCCGGTATCCCGATCACCCATCGCGAGTACACCGCCTCTGTGGCCTTTGTCACCGGCCATGAGGATCCGACCAAGAAATTCTCCAACATCTCCTGGGAAAAACTGGCCACCGGCGTCGGCACCATCGTCATCTACATGGGGATCAAGACGCTGCCGAGCATCGTCCAGAAACTGATCGACTTCGGCCGGTCGCCGGAAACGCCCGTGGCCGTGGTTCGCTGGGCCTCGACCCCGCAACAGCGCTCGGTGGTCGGGACGCTGGCCACCATCTGCGATGTTGTGGCGCGAGCCGACATCAAGCCGCCGGCCCTGGTGATCGTCGGCGAGGTGGTCAAGTTGCGCAACACCATCGATTGGTTCGAAAAACGGCCCCTGTTCGGCCGGCGTATCATTGTGACCAGGACCCGCGAACAAGCCAGCGACCTAGTGGCGCAACTGGAGGAACATGGCGCCGAATGTCTTGAGTATTCGACCATTCACATCGAGCCGGTTGACGATTACCGGGTGATCGACGAGGCCATCGCCGGGATCGCCACCTATCACTGGCTGCTGTTCACCAGTCTCAACGCGGTTACCTATTTTTTCAAGCGTCTGACCCATCTCGGCTATGACAGCCGACACCTAGCCGGAACGAAGATCGCGGTGGTCGGCAAAGCCACGGCCGAAGAACTGCTCAAATACGGGGTCAAGGCCGATCTGTTGCCCGAAAAGTTCACCGGCGAAGGGCTGGCCGAATCACTGGTCCAAACCGAAGTACAAGGCAGCAAGATTCTCCTCCCCAGGGCGCTGCGGGCCAGCGAACTCCTGCCCGAGATGCTTGGCGAAGCCGGAGCAGAGGTGACCATCGCACCGGTCTACCAGAACGTCCCGCCCCTGGGACCGAAAGAAGAGCTACGGGACCAGTTGCTCGAAGGCTCCGTCGATCTGGTCACCTTCACCAGTTCCTCGACGGTCACCAATTTTCTTGCCATGATCGACGCGGCCGATAACGATGAATTGCACCGGCTGCTTGATGGGGTAACCATCGCCGCCATCGGTCCGATCACCGCCGAAACCATTCGGGAACACGGCCTGCGGGTCGACATCCAGCCCGAGCGTTACACAATCAGCGATATGGTGCAGGCCATTGTTGCCCATTACAAGGACAAGGCACGGCAGGACTCCTGAGCCGCACTCCTGCAGGATTCACCTGCCCTCCTCGAATACGCTCCGCCCACCGGACTCCCAATCGGGACAGTCGCCGCAGACAAAGGACGACGAAGCGATTCTCTGCGCCGCATGCGGCGCCGAGATCACCCACCGCCGGCAGTCCATCGCCATCGACGACCGCCACACCCACGCCTTTTTCAATCCCGCAGGCAGAGCTTTCGAGATTCGTTGTTTTCGCTCGGCTCCCGGCGCCACCTCCTTGGGCAATCCTTCCGCCGAATTCACCTGGTTTTCCGGTTACCGCTGGCAGATCGTCATTTGTACTGCCTGCCATGCCCACCTTGGCTGGCTGTTCACCAACGGGGCATCCTTTTTCGGCCTGATCGCCCCGCACCTGCGCTGATTCTTCTCCGGCCTCGGCTGCGGCTTTGCCGTCCGCTCCTCCCGAAATTTTCCGCCCGCCCCCAATTTTCTCTTTCCTTTTTTGGCAAAACGCAGGAAGTTGGGGAGCGTCGTGCGCTGTGCCTGCACGACCTTTGTCCACCCTTTTTCACACTTTTTTACACTTGTCCCTTTGCAACAGGAGCGCCCACGTGAACGCCTTTTCCCTGCGCACATTCTTCCCGGCCTGCGGTACCCGCCGCATCCCGACAGCCTTGCTCATTTTCTGCTGCATGCTGTTCTTCATCCCTTTGACCGGCCACGCCGCCCCCAAAAAATCTCCGGATCCGGCACCTGCGCCCACGGCCTTTGTGCCGGCCAAACCCCAAGCGGTCATTCTCCCGTTCGACGTCGAAATTCCAGGCTCCTATGCCTACCTGAAAACCGGATTGGCGAGCACCCTGGCCAGTCGGCTCGCCGCCCGCGCCAATATTGCCGCCGTCGCCCAGGGAGCCGCCTCGGAACAAATGGCCAGCGCCCTGAAATTGGGAGACCATTCGGCCTTCGGGCAACTGCTGCGCCAATCAGGCGCCGACTATCTCATCATGGGCTCCCTGGCTTCCAAAACCGGCCAATTCGAGTTGACCAGCTATGTTTTTTCGCAGGCATCCGGGAAGGGACCCAAAAAATTCCAACAACACTTCAACACCGTGGACGAAGCCATGACCGCCGTCGACGAACTGGCCTGGGATATCAGCGGTGCGATGTTCGGCAAGGAGAGACCGGAGACCGTGCAAGCGAATGCCAAGCAATCCGGGGGAATGGCCGGCTTCCGGACCGCGCATCCGTCCCGTGCCTATCTTGAAGGTCAGTTTGCGGGCATGTCGTCCGGACTGGAGCCGGGCGGCCCCTTCGAACTCGCCGGCAGTTTCCGCAGCAAGAGCATTCCCGTCGAAGCGATGGATATCAATGCCGGCGACCTGGACGGCGACGGCAAGGAAGAAATCGTCCTCCTCACCAAATCGAGCCTGATGATCTACCGTTACGTCGACAGCCAGTTCCGCATGCTCGCCACCGTCGACCTGCCCAATCATCTCCGTTACCATTCGGTCACCTTGGGTGATCTCAACAAAAACGGCATCCAGGAGATCTACATCAGCGGCAGCAACCAAGATCTCCCCGACTCCTCCGCCCTGGAATGGAACGGCAAAAAAATCGCCTTCCTCTTCGAGCATGTCCGCTGGTACCTGCGGACCATGACCTCTCCGGGAGAGGTGCCGATGCTCATTGGCCAAAGGAGTCTCGCCGGGCCACGAGAGAACCCCGATATCCATCAGATGACCCTCGATGGCCGCAACACGGTAAGCGAAGGACAGCGGTTGAACCTGCCCAAGGGCATCAACATTTTCGACTTCGTCCTGGCCGACCTCGACGGCAGCGGCAACAAGGTCGTCATTGCCATCAACAACGACAATCGATTACAACTGTACGATACCGCCGGATCTGTACGTTGGACGAGTTCGGAAATCTTCGGTGCCAGCAACAACTTCTTCGGCACTCTCACCAGCGCCAACAATGCCGCTCTCTCTGAAAAAGAAACCAACTGGGTGCGGACGCGCATCGTGGTCGCCGATCTCGACGGCGACACGATCAACGATATATTGGTGGGTCGCAACCGTCTGGAAACAGTGAGCTTCATGCCCAACCTCCGCTATTTCGACGGGGGTTCGCTAGCTGCCTTCAAATGGGATCGTTTCAGCCTGGTCCGCCTCTGGGAAACCAAAAAAATCCCCGGCTACATCGCCAACTATCAAGTCGTGAACGGCGACAAGGGAAGCGCGGAGTTTCGGGTGATTTTCGCTGAGGCTGAAACCAGTTATCCCTTTGTTTTCTGGCAGTCGGCTTCCACCTTTCTCAACAGTTACACCCTACGGGTTAAGCCCGGACAGGAGTAGCTGTTTTTTTATCCTCTTCAATCGCTTTGACAAGGCCGCGGCAAGGGAGCCAATCCGCTTTGATTGCGAACATTTCGACCGCTTGATTCCGGTAAAAAATTTTTTACTCCGGGTAAAAAAAACTTGACGGGTAGGCAAACTTACTCTATCGTGCAACCATAGTAAATTTGTTCGAAAAAAGGTTTCTCGCAGTCAGAGAAACACGCAACCACCACTTGATACAAAGGAGAGGAATATGAAAAAAGTACTTGTTGCAGGCGCGGCCCTGATGCTGGTAAGCGGCATTGCCTCGGCCGCTGAGGTCAAGCCCGGCGTGGTGATCACCGGTGATGCTCGTGTACGTATTGGTTACACAGATGAGGATTACATCGGTCAAAATCGGTTTGGCAATCGCACTGGCTACGAATCGCAAACCAATATGGATTCGCGTGTTCGTGTAAATATCGCCGGAACCGCCGCTGGCGGAGCCTATGCCAAGGCTCGTCTCCGAATGGAAGGTCAGTCCGGTGATATCGACAACGATCCGGGCACGACCGAAGCTCCAATCAACTCGCAGAGCAACCTGTGGGCGGATATGGCCTATATCGGTATCCCCTTTAATGACACCGTCACTGTCGAACTCGGCCGCTACCGCTCCACCTATGGCCCCTTGGGTGCGACCTATAACTTCGCCTATGATGATGTCAGCTCCTACGGTGGTCGCGGTATCATAAAATTCGGTGATGTTGAGGTGAACCCGTTCATCGAGTGGGCGGAAGAAGCACAGGACGGCGAATATGTAAGCACCACCACCTACTCTACTACGGCTCCAGTGACGCCCACCACCGTCAACCGCACGGAAGTTGCAAACAGTGACGACGACGTGATGCGCTATGGTGTCCATGCCAAGGCTAAAATCAACAAGGATTGGACCGTTGGCGGCATGTTGGGCTATCAGTCTGACGAACGAAGGGACACTTGGAATGCTGCCCACACCATCCAGTACTTTGAGCCCAACGAGGGTATGTTCGGCTCCGTATATGTGAACGGCAAGGTCGACGCCTTTGGGCTGGTTGCCGAATTGGCCTTTACCGACGCTGAGCTGAACAACTTCAACTCCTGGGAAACTGATACCTGGTCGGTCACCAATACTGCTACCGACCTGATTGGTTCCCAAGATACCGGTTTTGGTGGTTATGTACAGCCATCGTACAAGATCGACAAACTAACCCTCGCTGTGAACCTGGGTTTCACCTCAAATGGTTACCAGCCGGATCGTGCCTTTGGCTCCGGCGTCATGATCGGCTCGGCTGATAACAGCCGCATTTCCGCCATTCGAGTTGGTGACTTCGGCGACTGGTTGTGGGGTGCATTTATTGCGTCATACCAATTCAACGAGTCCTTGAAGTTGACCGGTAACTTCGTGTATGCCGACATCGACGCCTGGGACACCAAAGGTGTTAATGGCGACGGCCCGCAAACGACATCAGGATCAATTGCCACCACCACAGCTACAGGCATAAACCCTGGAATTACCGGTGCATGGGAGCTCTCCGCCATTCTCCAGTACACCATCAGCAAGGGTATGGATGTGTACCTCTCTGCAGGTTACCTGCAGCCTGACACAGAAGAAGGTATACAAGATGATGGCGTATTTGGTGCACTGAGCAGATTCGAGCTTAAGTTCTAAAATTTTTACCGAATCAAGGCCTCAAAAAGGTGTGGCGCTCATCTGAGCGCCACACCTTTTTTTATTGCAATCTATACAACTGCTCGCTCACAAGGAGAATCCTCTGGGTGGTCTTCAAAGAAGGAAGGCCCTGAAGAGGAACCTATGCTTTTGGCAGAGTAATAGTCACCTCCACGCCACCGTTCCTCCCGCCCATCAAGTTCAACCTTCCTCCATGGTCCTCAACAATTCGTTTGACCAAGGTCAGCCCCATACCTGTACCAATAGTTTTAGTGGTAAAAAAAGGATCTGCCGCGTGGCCCAATGTTTCTTTGCCCATGCCTCCACCGGTGTCGCTGACGAGAATACGTACGTCCTGCTCCTGCTCCTCCACCGCAACAGTTAAGCCCCCGCCTTGAGGCATGGCTTCGATACTGTTGCGGATCAGATGGACCAGTGCCTGTTGAATCTGGCGCGGGTCAACCTCCACCACGGTATCGTTTTCCGGAAGGAGAATAGTTTGGCGTATTCCCTGTTCATTCAAAGCCTTGAAGTGTAGGAGCAACGATTTCCGGATCAGTGGCCCAAGCGAAATCCGTTCCCGGACTGGCTTCTCCTGCTCGACAAAAGTAAAAAGGTCCTCCAGCGTCTTTTCGATTTTTTCCGCCTCGCTCGCCATCATGCCAAGAAACTGGAGCCATTCCTTGTTGTCGATTTTCCGAGCGAGCAAACGGGCTGTGCCGCCAATGGCGGTGATGGGATTGCGGATGGAGTGCGCCAACTGTGCCGCCATGTGGCCCAGCGCCGAGTAGCGCTCCGCCTCAATTAGCAAATCCTTGTTCTTTTGCAGCTCGGCGGTGACCTCTTCCAGTTCCTGAACCTTGTGCTGCATCGCCATGTACAGCCGGCTATGCTCGATGGCCAGGCTGGCCTGGCTGGCAAAGCTCTCCAAGGCGTGGACCCGGTCCTCGGTGATAGGATTGCGATCGACGTAGTGGTCGGCAATGATCGCCCCCAATGCCCGACTCGGCGAAAACAGGGGGACGATCACAAAGCTCTCTTCCTCAAGCAATCCCAACAACTCAAGGGGAACCGGAAAAACGCTTTGCCCGCCGACCACATTGATCGACTGGCGGCTGCGGACCGCCCGGATCAGGATATGCTCGCTGTCCATCGCGTCGACCTGGAGGGCGCGGACAATCCGATTGACCTCGACATCGCTGCCGTTGTCCTTGTCCTGAATGCGATGAAAGAGTTCGTGCAGCCCCAACTCCCGCTCCTTGACACCCTCCCAGATCCGGCGGCCGTCGTCGCGATTGCCCGGTCCAATGGCCAGACGGCCCTCGAGCCGCTCGCCGGATTCGTCGAACAGGGCAAGGAAAGCGCGGTTGAACTGCAACCCCTCCTCGGCCGTGATCCCCACGAGGATGGCATGGAGAATCTCGTCCAGCTCGGTCATGCTGAGATAGGCCGAGTTCATCTTCATGGCCAACTCATGGGCGAGCTGAATGCGAAACGTCGCCTGTTCGATTTGCCGTTGGTATTGACGATTACGGATGGTCAAACGCCGTTTTTCCAGAACCCGGCGCAACGTCGTCAACAGATCGGCAAACTGGACAGGCTTGGTGAGATAGTCGTCGGCGCCCAACCTGAGACAGGCCAGGGCGGTTTGGAGATCGGTCACGGCGGTGAGCATGATGACCGCGAGATCGGGATGGTCGCGCTTCAACTCGGGCAGCAGTTTCGTGCCATCGGCATCGGGCAGGCCAATATCCAGCAATACCAGGGCCGTCCTATTGCCACCGAGTTGCCGGTGCAGTTCGTCCGCCGTCCCCGCGGTGACGGCGGGGAAACCCTGCTGGGATAAAAAATCTTGCAGCAGCCCGACGATCTCGGGAAAGTCGTCAACGATGACGATGCACTCCTCACCTTCGAGCAACTCATCCTCGGCCACGGCCAAGGGAGGCGGGGGAAATTGCTGTTCGATCATCTCGCTCTATTGCCCATTTCTTCTGAGATTTTTTTGTTTCCTTCTTTGTTTCTACTCAGGAACAAAACCTGTGTCAAGCCGCCTGCCCAACCATTCTCGGATTGCCTCGCGGCCATCGCCATGGTAAGGACTGGAAAAAAGCTTAAAAAACAGGTTATGAGAGATCGATCCACTTCACATACTCCCACCCCGGAGGTGAGCGACGACGAGCTGCGGCGGGGCATTGCCGACTTTCTCGCCATGGGACATGTCGACAACATCCTCGCCATGGTACGCCAGGAACCGCGCTACCTCGCCTGGACCGGGCAGTTGCTCGAAGACGAACGGTTCGCGGTCAGGCTTGGCGTTTCGGTGCTGTTCGAATATCTTGCCGAGTTGTGCCCCCAACACCTCGACCTTGCCGTGCCCGGACTGATCGAACACTTGCACCACCCCACCGCATGGGTGCGGGGAGAAGCCGCGAGCGTACTCGGCATTATCGCCACGGACCAGGCCCTGGCGCACCTGCCCGCGCTGCTGGACGACGCATCGCCCCAAGTTGCCGAAATCGTCCGCGATATTTTAGGAACGCCCTCGCATGGATAGGTTTCTCGGGCCGGAAGGACTCCTGTCCACCCGTCTTGCCGGGTACCATTTCCGCCCCGGCCAGTTGGCCATGGCGCAGGCGGTAGCCCAGTTGCTCGACCAGGAAGAAGAGCAACCCTCCGGTCAGGCCTCGAGTTTAGTGATCGAGGCGGAAACCGGTTTGGGCAAGACGCTTGCCTACCTGATCCCAGCCGTGCTTAGCGGCAATCGGGTGGTTGTCTCCACCAACACCCGCAACCTCCAGGACCAGATTCTCCAGCGGGAGATCCCCCTGATCCAGGAGCACATCGCCCCCGATTTCAAGACGCTCTGCATCAAAGGCCGCCAGAATTACCTCTGCCTCTATCGCTGGCGCCAGTTGCAGGCCAGCGGCCAGGCCGACGCACTGTCCGGAGGCGAGGAACAAACCCTGGAGGAGTGGATCGGCGGGACGGTTCATGGCGACCGCTCGGAATTGAGTTGGGTCGCCGCCGGTTCGCCGCTCTGGCAAAAGGTGTGTTGCCTCTCTCACTTTTGCCTGGGCGTCAACTGCCCCGAGGCCACCGGTTGTTTCCTCAACCGCTTGCGCCGCGACGCCGCAGCGAGCCGACTCCTGATCGTTAACCATCACCTCCTGTTTTCCGATCTCGCCGTTCGCCGAACCGGTTACGGTGAAGTCCTGCCACGCTACGAGACCGTCATCTTCGACGAGGCCCACCATATCGAAAATGTGGCGACCACCTTTTTCGGCTTCACCTTTTCCCGTCACCAGGTGCTCGATCTCACAGGAGATATCGAACGGAGCACGCTAAGCGGCATCTCCGGCGCTGGGCGCGAGGCCATCCTCCGGGCGGTCAACCGGCTCAATGGCGCCATCGAGCGTTTTGCCGCAGCCTTCCCCTTGCAAAAAGGCCGCTTCCTCCTGCACGAACTTCTCGCCACCCAGGGCGAGATCGCCACGCTGCGCGGGGATCTCGCGGCCGCGCTGGAATCCTTGTCGCGTTGTGTAGCCGAGCAGGCCGCGCCGGAGGGCCCCTGGCAACAGTACGCCGACCGCGCCAGGGAGCTTTTGGAGCGCCTGGAGTTGATCACGGCCGAACAGTTCGACGATCTGCCGCCGGAAGAGGTCCATCACACCCACTGGTACGAGCGCAGCGACCGCAACCTGACACTCTACGCCACACCTGTCGATGTGGCTACGGAGCTGCAAACAACCCTCTTTGCCCTGGTCCGACACTGCGTTTTCACCTCCGCGACCCTGACGACCGGCGGCACCTTCCGCTATTTCCTTGAGCGTCTCGGTCTGCCTGAAGATACCCCCACCCTGACCTTGGCCTCCCCCTTCGATTATGCCAGCCGGACGCTCCTCTACATTCCCGACGCCTCGTTTCCCGCACCGGCGACACCGGAGTATCCGCTGGCGGTACACGAGTGCATGGAAAACCTGATGGTCCATGCCGGTGGCCGAACCCTGGCCCTGTTCACCTCATTGAGCGCCATGGACCAGGCGCACCGGTACCTCCGCGAACGCTTGGCCTACCCGTTGCTCGTCCAGGGAGAAGCCCCTCGGCGGGTACTGCTGCAACGGTTCAATCGAGAGACCAACTCGGTGTTGCTTGCCGTTGCCAGCTTCTGGGAAGGGGTCGATATTCCCGGCGAATCACTGAGCCTGGTCATCATCGACAAATTACCGTTTGAAGTCCCGAGCGACCCTGTTATTATGGCCCGCACAAACCGTATCAAGGCCATGGGCGGCAACCCCTTCAACGATTTTCAGGTGCCACGGGCCGTCCTGACCCTCCGCCAGGGTGTGGGACGCTTGATGCGCACCGCCGACGACCGCGGAGTCATCGCCATCCTCGATACCCGTCTTTTCACCAAGGGATACGGCCGCCAGTTTCTTAAAAGTCTCCCCCCCAGTCCCGTCACCCGCGAGTTGGCCGACGTCGAGGCTTTTTTCATCAACCAGCGATCCGTTCCGGAGGATTGCTCCGCGGAACACATCGACAACCGCCATGACCACCTCTGACACTGATCACAACCTGAACCTACGCGCTGCTGCCACCGCGATTGCCGCCCGGGTCGAGACCGCGATGCGCGGCGACCTGGAACGCTCGCTGGCCGATTGCGATCCGCTCCTGATCGAGGTTGTACGCTACGCCCTATTCAATGGCGGCAAGCGCATCCGCCCTCTGCTCACCGTGCTCTGCTCGCGGTGTTGCGGCCGTGACGACGATGACCTCTATCTGTTGGCTGCGGCCTTTGAATACCTGCATGTGGCGACCCTGGTGCATGACGATGTCATCGACCGGGCGTCGCAGCGACGCGGGAAGGAAACGGTCGTCGCCCGCTACGGCCTCGCGGCCGCCATTCTGGCAGGCGATTGGCTTCACGCCCGCAGCATGCATCTGATCGGCAGCCTTGCCGGACCCGAGGGGCTGGAAATTTTCTGCCGGGCCACGGCATCCATGGTCAACGGCGAATTCGAGCAGCTTCGCCACAGCAACGACCTCACGACACAAGAGCATCACTACTTCCGGATCATCCGCCAAAAAACCGGCAATCTCATCGCCTCGACCTGCGCCATCGGCGCCCTGTTCGCCGGAGCGGACCGTCGCCGGCAACAAGCCTTGGCACGCTATGGCGACAACATCGGTACCGCCTTTCAGGTGGTGGACGACCTGCTCGACTACCAGGGCGACACCCAAACCACAGGCAAAATCACCGGCAACGACTTCGTCGAGGGCAAAATAACCCTGCCGCTGTTCCACGCCCTTGCCCGGGCCAGCAACGAAGACCGGCAGCGCATCGAGACCCTCTTTCAGGGCGACCGGACACAGCCCGAGGCCTACCAACGGCTCGTCGACTCGATTGCCCAGTATGACGGATTTGCCACTGCCACGCACACAGCCAAGCAGCTCATCGCTGCGGCCATCGATGCCCTTGCCCTCTTTGCCCGACCGGATGGCGAAGACCCCAACATCGGGCTGCTCAAAGGGTTGGCCGAGTATATCCTTGCCAGAAACCGCTAATCGCCCGGCTGTGCTTTTTTCCCTTCGCCGGCGCCTTCCCCATTGGCTACGCCTGGCGGTAGCCCTGCTCGTCCTTGCGTCAGCCGGTTGCGGTCCGCCCGAGTCTCCCTCGGAACAACCAGGCAAAGAGCGGTCGGTACGCCAAGCAGCGCCGGCACCGTTGCGCATCGATGCGCAAACGGAGCCCACCGAGGAGCCGTCACAACCGGCTCCGCCCGAACAACGAATTCACCCCGAACATCCCGCCACCATGCCCCGGGAGGCCGATTCCCTCTCGCCCTCCAGACCGCTTGTCGCCCTGATCGTCGACGACATGGGGGAGCAACGCCAACTGGGCATGCAATTTCTCCAACTTGAGACAAACCTCAGTTTTTCCTTCCTCCCCTTCGCGCCTTTCACGGCGGAATTGGCGGAGCAGGCCCATCGCGGGGGACACGACGTTCTGGTCCATCTACCCATGGAACCCAAGGATTCGACGCTGCATCTTGAGGAACAGACGCTCCTGGTTCAGGACAGCCCGGAGCGGATCAAGCGGAAAACGGTGACGGCGCTGGCGGCAACGCCACATGCGCTGGGCGCCAACAATCACATGGGTTCGAGGTTTTGCGAACACGGCGAGAAGATGCGGGTGGTGATCGAAACCCTGAAGGCCCGATCCCTTTTCTTTGTCGATTCCTACACCAGCGCCGGCTCGCAGGGACTATCAACCGCGCGCCAGCTGCACCTGCTCACTGCACGCCGCGACCTTTTCCTGGACAACGTCAAGGATGCCGCCGCAATCTGCGCGCAGCTCCACCTGCTTGCCGACTTGGCCCGTCGGCAGGGCCAGGCGATCGGCATCGGCCACCCCAACCAGGCCATGCTGGCCGGGCTCACCGAATGCGGCCCCGCCGCTTTTCGCTCGATCGATCTGGTTGGGGTGCACCGATTGGTGCGCTGAAAAGCCGAAAACTCGCTTTCAGGAGCGCGAATCGAATTTCCTCTCCCTCACACGTCCAGATCGGGGACCAGGAAATTGATGTGTTCTTCTTCGCCGGTCATCTCGATCACAGTACCGGCGCCCTGCCGTTGCAGCCAATTCACCACTTCGACCACCAGATGTTCCGGCGCCGAAGCCCCGGCGCTTATGCCTACTCGTTTGGCTCCGGTCAGCCAATGCGGATCGATCTCGCTGGCATCGTCGATGAGATACGCCGGGGTATGCCGCAATTCCGCCACCTCCCGGAGCCGGTTGGAGTTGGAGCTGTTTTTCGAGCCAACTATAAGGACCAGATCGACAGCATCCGCCAGCTGCCGCACCGCTGCCTGCCGGTTGGTGGTGGCATAGCAGATATCGGTCCGTTCCGGCTCGGAAATCTGCGGGAACCGAGCGCGCAGCGCCTGGAGCAGCTCCGCGGTATCGTCGACGCTGAGGGTGGTCTGGGTGACATAGCCCACCCGAGCGGGATCGGCAACCTGGAGGGCTTCTATCTCCGCCGGTTTGGAAAGGACATGCACCGGTCCCTCGGCTTGGCCGCAGGTGCCCTCGACCTCCGGATGCCCCTTGTGGCCGATCACCAGTACATCATAGCCATGGGCATGCAGGCGGATCATCCGCCGGTGCACCTTGGACACCAAGGGACAGGTGGCGTCGATGGTGCGCAAGCCGAGTTCCTTGGCGCGCTCCTCCACGGCCCGGGAGACGCCGTGGGCGCTGAAGATGGTGACCGCCCCCTCGGGAATCTCCTCCAGTTCCTCGACGAAAACCGCGCCGCGCTGCCGCAGTTCCTCGATGACGTGGGTGTTGTGGACGATCTCGTGCAGGACGTACACGGGTGGCCGATATCGTTCCAGGGCTTGATGCACGATGGCGATCGCCCGATTAACCCCCGCACAAAAACCACGGGGGTTGGCAAGAAGAATTTCCATGGGCATAGGTGGCGGTTACTCTCGATGCGGCCGTTTTCGGCCAAGGTGCAAACGCGGGGCGAATCCGGATTTATTTCTCAAGTTTTTTCAAGGCATCGGCGACAGCCAGTGGATACGGATGATGCTTCCGGAGAAAAACCGGCATGTTGTTCCGTGCCTCCCTGGCTGCCTCCAAACTGTCGTACAGGCCATGAAAAACAAAAATGGTGGGCGGCGTCGTTTTCTTCCGCAGAATATACAACCGGTCGACGACTTGAGCGTACTCACCCTGGGAGAGCGTGGCGGCGATGCTTGCCTGGGCCTGCTCGGAGACCAGCATCATCAGTTGAATGGTGAACTTCTCCTTGTGGATCCCGGTCAGCCAACTGGCGCTGACAGCCAGCCGCTCCCGGAAGAGCTTGTCGCCGTCCCGCTGTTCCGGCGCACCCTGCGCAGGGGATTGACCGCCCGGCACGACGCCGGCATTCTCCTTGTCCGGGACCAGCGGGATCTCGCTGCCTTCCCTTGCGGGTAGGGGGGACGGTCGATCGCTGCTCTTGCCCATGAGCAGGACACCGGTCAGCAATACGGCGATCACCGCGCCGGCAACCGCTCCGGTGAAAAATTTGTTGGAGCGGAGCAACTCGTAGACCTCGAACAGCTTGTCTTCCCATCGCGAACCGTTCTCGGATTCCGGCTCCTCCGGTTCGACATGATCGAGCAAGACCATGAACGATTTTTCCGCGCAGAAGGATTGCAAGGCCTCTTCGGCGAGGATATTGGTCATGCGCACATTGCCGCGGGCGGCATCGAAAATTTTGGCGACCGCGCCTTCGGTGAAGATATCCTCATATTGCTCACGCCGCATACCCGCCGCGCCGAGGCGAAAGCGAAGATACTGCCGGGTCTCGCTTTCGGTGAGTTCTTCCAGGCTATACCCGGAATGGATATCTATGGTCGCGCAAAAGACGGCTAACTGATCGAGATTGGCCTGTAATTCCGGTCGCCCGGCAAGAATGACCGTCACCCCCTGCTCTTCCCCGCCCTCGCCAATGAAGCGAACCAGCCGCTCCAGGGTCGCCAGGAAGAGTTTTTCCGCCTCATCGACAATGAGCACGACCTTGATCCGCTCGGATTGCCTTCGCTGAAGAAGACGCTGCAACTCCTCGAAATACCGATCCGGAGCGCGCTCTCCCCGCGGGTCCGCCCCCAACTCGAAACAGACCACCCGCACTAGATCGTCAAAGGCGCCGACAGGATTGTCCAGGTGGATCACCTGGTATTCCGAGGGCAGCCGATCGACGACCAGGCGACAGAGCAAGGTCTTGCCTGCCCCCTCCCGGCCGATGAGCGTGATCAGTTGTTTACCCGAAAGGACATCAAGGATCAGCGATTGGCAAATCTCTTCACGCTTGGCGCCAGGGAAAAAAATCTCCGGATCCGGTTCTTCCGCAAAAGGGGAGTGGGAGAGATGAAAATGCTCAAGATACATGCGCCCGTGCAAAACCTCTGTGAAATGTGAAAAGAGCAGGCTTGTCACCCTGCGAACGCGCAACGGCCCACCATGCGGCATGTTGCTTACCGTTGCGGTCCCACAACGACACAATGCCGTAGAAACAGAAACAAGTCAAATGATTATCCGTCTCCTCCCGTCTCCGAGCGTCGGGAACGGGTCAGTCTTCCCGCTTGCCTTTTTCCGGGAGCGCAGTAGGATTCCAGCGACGCTCGCACCCCTTTTTTCGCATTCATAAATCCGCATGCCCGTCTTTCGCCTGAGCAACCACCCGATCTTTCCCGCCCCCGAACTCGCGGAACCCGACGGCCTCCTGGCCATCGGCGGCGATCTCAGCCCGGTTCGCCTGCTGATCGCCTACAGTCAGGGCATCTTTCCCTGGTTCTCGGAGGGCGACCCCATCCTCTGGTGGTCGCCGTCGCCCCGACTGGTCCTCTTTCCCGAGGAGTATCATCTGCCCAAAAGGCTCAAACGGGCCATCAACGCCGGTACCTTCACCGTCACCGCCGACACCGCCTTCGCGCAGGTTGTCAGCGGGTGCGCCAGCGCCTCTGGCCGCCTGGAGCACGGCACCTGGATCACCCGGGAGATGCATGAAGCCTATTGCCGGTTGCACGAACTCGGCTTTGCCCACTCGATCGAATGCTGGCGGGAGGGCGAGTTGGCCGGAGGGCTTTATGGGGTCTGCCTGGATCGGGTTTTTTTCGGCGAATCGATGTTCACCCGCGTCACCGATGCCTCCAAGGTGGCCCTGGCCGCCCTGGTGCGCCAGGCAAAGCAGCTCGGCATCGCCCTGATCGACTGCCAGATGACCACCGAGCACCTGCTCCGCTTCGGCGCCCGTGAACTCTCCCGCGAACAGTTCGTGGCCCAGTTGGACGAACACATCGACGGCTGTCTCCCCCAAAAAAAATGGCGTCTGCCCTAGCCGAAAAAAGCAGCCAGGCCCAAACGCCATCCGAATGCCGCAGGCCTCATCCCCGCAGACGAAACCGCCGAGCGCCGACCTTGCGCACAACCGCACCCCTTAGAGTTCCACCTCGAATTCGTAACGAAGCCCGGAGCGGGCAAAATGCCGATCGATCTTTTTCAGGCCATACAAATTCGCCACCTGAAAGTTCACCTCCCAATCGCCGAGCAACGTGCCGCCCTTGCCCAGAAAAACGATATCGACCATCTTCATCTCCTCGGGCGCGACCGAGAGCAGCATGAACAGACGATTGCGGGTCGCCTGCATGACGATGATCCGCTGATTTTTCTCGATTCGCGTGCTCTTCAGCTTCCAACGGACTTCCACCGCGTCTTCCCGCTGGAAATTGATTTTCTGCAACTGGGTGCAATCCTTGCGGTGCAGCGACAGGCCCCGTTCGCTGAGCAGCCCGATCACGCCCTTATCGAGGGGGCCGGGTTTGCAACAGGCCGACGATTTGATCACCACCGGATCGAGCGTGGTCAGATCCACCCGATTGAACGCGCCGGTCGGTTGATAGAGGGTGGGCCGCCCGACGTAGAGGCCGTTGCGGATCTCATAGATCAGTTCCCGCAACCGAACGCGGCCCTCGCCCAACTGGAGATACAGATCGTCCATGGAATCGATGTCGAAATAGGCGAGGATATCGGCCATACCCTCCTTCTCGACCACCTCGAACGGTACGCCATAGCGCCGCAGTTCCTGCGAAAGGAGCGAGGCGCCGATCTGTTTAGTCACCGCCACGCGCCGGAGGCGAAAGGCCTTGGACAACTCGGACCGGGCCTTGGGGGTCTGGCAGAGCGTCTGCAAGGATGGGTCGAAATTGACCTGCCCTTCCTGACGGATAATTTTAACGACGTTGCCGTCGCGGAGCTGGTGGTCGAGCCCGACCTTCTGCTTGCCGATCATGCCGCCGATGCAGGTATGGCCGATGGCCGTGTGCACGCGGAACGCGAAGTCGAGCAGGATCGAATTGATCGGCAGACAGATCAGATCGCCCTGGGGGGTGTAGGTATAGATCTCCTTGCGACCGCTGGCGGCGATCATATCCCGGTAGCTGACGGAATCGTCGCTGCCGAGGATATCGAACATCTCCTGGATTTCCTTGAAAAACCGACTGCTCGCCTTGCTGTCGCCTCCCCAGTCGCGGACCATGCCGCGTTGGGCGCGACGCGCCATCTCCTCGGTGCGGATCTTGAACAGATATTTCCGACCGCCGATATTGGGTCGGGCGTGCAACCCCTGATAGCCCGAAGGCTTGGGACTGGCGATGAAATCACGGATCGTCCGCGGGATGGGCGGATAGATTTGGTTGAGCACCCCAAGGGCCTGATAGCAGCCGCTCCGGGTTTTCATCAGGATCAGAATTTCCTGGGGGCTTTCGATTTCCTTGATCAGGATACGGTTGCGGACATCGAAATAGCCCCACAATCCCTTGGTGCGCAGGGTTACCGTGCCCTCCAGCCCTTCCCCTGCGATGGCCTTCTGGACGTTGTCGATGATCTCCAAGACGGCCGGATCGTTGCGCAGGCTGTTGATATGCATCTGCAGCCGGCTGCCCTGCCGGGGAAACTTGTACGCCAACGCCAGGTTGTACAACTCCCGCTTGATGGCGAACAGCCCGAGGATGGTGGCCAGGGGGGCATAGATGTCGAGGGTTTCGTCGGCGATCTTCTGCCGCTTGTGCTTGGGCATGCTGGCTAAGGTGCGCAGGTTGTGCAGCCGGTCCGCCAACTTAACGAGCATCACCTCCAGCTTTGCCGCCGCGCCGCTGAAGATCTTGCGATGCACCAACTTTTTGAAGGTCTGGCGGTCGCCGGTGTAATGGGTCACCTTGGTGCACCCCTCGACGATCGCCTCGACATTGGGTCCGAACTTCTCCCGGATCACCTCGCCGGTGACCTCCTCCACATCCTCGACGGTGTCGTGAAGCAGTGCCGCCGCCAGGATTTCCGGTGTGCGGATATCCAGCTCCTCGGCCAAAATGCGGGCCACCGAGCAGGGATGCATGATATAGGGGTCCCCGGAGCGGCGCCACTGGTTGCCGTGCGCCTCGATGGAAAAATCCAGCGCCTTCCAGAAAACCTGGGATTCCGGACCGGTGCCGATAAAGGACTGCATGACCTGACGGTATGCGTCGAGATCGAATTTTGTGTACTGCATCTGGCGTCCGTCTTTCCTGGGCTTTTTCTTTCCTTACCGATCAAATGGTGTACAATTGTTTTTCTTGCACAAAAAGCGAAGTGTAACTGTACCAGAGTACTCCCCTGTGGACAATCTCATTCCACGGAGGAGCACCATACAAACGGGAGCCCGAGACAGCGACGAGATGGCCAGAAAACTTTTCCGTAAAAAAAGACCGGCGCGGTTGCCCCGCGCAACGCAGCGCCGCACCGGACGCCACGCCACGACGGATACCTTACCCGCTTCCATCCTGGGTCTGCTTGCCGAACAGGGAACGCCCCTGACCGCAACCGACATCATTCGGACCCTTCACCTGGGATCCGGCGAGATCTCCCGGTTGATGCCGACGCTCGGCCAACTGGTGGAAGCGCGCAAGATCGAAAAAAAGGGGAAACGGTTTGCCCTGGCGGCCGAACCCGAGCGGTTGCGGGCAACCCTCGACCTCACCGCAAAGGGGTTCGGGTTCGCCATTCTTGAGGGAGAACAGGCCAAGGGCGGCAAGGATGTGTTCATCGCCCCGCACAACCTCAATGGCGCGAGCCAGGGCGACACCGTCCTGGTGGCCGTCACCGGTTCGGCCCGCGGACGCCGCGAAGGCCGGGTCATCCAGGTGCTGAGCCGCGCCGTTACCCAGCTTTGCGGCATCTTCTCCGCTAGCGGCGGAGGCGGTTATGTCACCCCGGACGACGATCGCCTGCCCTATACGCTCTTGATCCGCCGTGGGGACGATCTCGCCGCCCGCGACGGCATGGCCGTGGTGGCGGAAATCACGGATTATGGCTCGGAGCGGCAAGGCCCCACCGGCCGCATTGTCGAGCTGCTTGGCGATATCCGCAGTGTCAGCGTCCAGATTCGGATGGCCATCCTGCAGGCCACCCTCCGGGAGACCTTTCCCGCCCAAGTCGAGGCCGAGGCAGCCCGGCTGGTTCCGGTGAGCGAATGCAGCGGCGACCGGATCGATCTGCGGCACCTGCCCCATGTAACCATCGATGGCGAAACCGCCCGCGATTTCGACGACGCCATCTGCGTCGAACAGACGGACAACGGCTATGTGCTCTACGTTTCCATCGCCGATGTCAGCGCGTACGTGCAAACGGGTTCCGCCATCGACCGCGAAGCTTATCTGCGGGGCACCAGCGTCTATCTGCCGGACCGAGTGCTGCCCATGCTGCCGGAGCGTCTCTCCAACGACCTGTGCAGCCTGGTTCCTGACCAGGATCGGCCCGCCTTCACCGCCATCCTCAGCTTCGACGCCGAGGGACGACGAACCGGCGAACGCTACGTTAAAAGCATGATTCGAAGCTGTCGGCGATTCACCTACACCACGGTCAATCAACTGCTCTACCTCCACGATCCCCAAGCCCGCACCATCCACGCCGACCTGGTGCCCATGCTCGAACGGGCCAGCGCGCTGACGGTCCTGCTCAAACGCCGCCGGATCGAACGCGGCAGTCTGGAGTTCAATATTCCCGAGCCCGAGGTGACCCTGGATGGCGAGCGGGTCGCAGCGATCGCCCTGGCCGAGCGCAACCAGGCGCACTCGCTGATCGAGGACTGCATGCTGGCCGCCAACGAGGCCGTGGCCGAAACCCTGGCCAAAACCCGGACGCCGGTCCTCTACCGTATCCACGAGCGGCCCGATCCGGCCAAGCTCGAAGCCTTCACCGACGCCGCCAAGGCCTTGGGACTCTTTTTGCCCCAGTCCGAAGTCAATCCGGCCTGGTTCGCCCAGGTCATCAAGCAGGCGCACAACTCGCCGGCCGAATATATCGTCAACAACCTGCTGTTGCGCACCATGCAGCAGGCACGGTATTCCCCGGAAAACGCCGGCCACTTCGGCCTTGCCGCCGCCTACTATCTCCATTTCACCTCGCCGATCCGCCGCTATCCGGACCTGGTCGCCCATCGGGTCTTGCATGCCATGCTCGCAGGGCAGGCGGAACCACCAACGCAGCCAATTCCCGACACAGGGAAAACCTTGCAGAACGCCGGTCTGCATCTCTCACAATGCGAACGCAAGGCCATCGACATCGAACGCAATGTCCATGCCCGGTGCTCCGCCCTCTTCCTCATGGACCGGGTTGGCGAAACCTTTAGCGCCATCGTCTCCGGGGTGACCGCCTTCGGCCTCTACCTCACCCTCGACGAAAGCTATGTCAGCGGCATGGTTCCGCTCACCAGCATGACCGACGACTTTTACCTCCATGACAGCCGCCGCTATCGCCTGATCGGCGAGCGGAGCAACAGGATGGTGCAGCTGGGCGACCGGGTGCGCGTGCGGTTGGAGCATGTCGACCTCGCAGGCAAACGGCTGAGCTTTGCCCTTATCCCGAAAAGTGCCGAAAAACCGCTGGAAGCAGACGGGCCATGAATCCCCCCGAACCACCGTTCCTCATCCTGGGTTTTGCTTGACGAACCTCGGTAATTCAAATAAAAATGGGTGCCTTGAACACAGCACACAGCTCACAATGCCGGAACTCGCAACCGACCCGTTCCGCATCCTTATCCCCCTGAGGTAGACACCATGGAAAATAGCAACTGGATCTCCGACATCCTCGCCAATCCTTTTCTGCGCGGCCTTTGCATCGGTTTGCTCGTCGCCGCCATCCTCTGGGTGCGCGGATGGCTGAAGGCCAGAGAACTCAACGGCCATCTCAAGAAACTGCGCGAACATCTCCACACCAAACTGGAGATCGACTCGGCGGAAAACGAACGGCGCAAGGGCGAAATGGACAAAATCAAGCAGGAACGCGACAACCTGCGCAACATGGTCCAGGTGCTCAACCAGAAGCCCGGACGCCAGGAGCTGCGTCAAGTGCAGGTCTACCAGAAGGCCATCGAAATCATGTTCGAGAAATCGCCCGGTTTTGCTCCGGCTTGGCAGATCACGGTCAAGGAGGCGGAAGAGGAGATCAAACGGGCGGAACGCGGCATCATTCCCTTCTTCAAGCGCATGACCACCAGCAGCCCGGGAACGGAGAAGACCTCAAAGAAAACCCTGGAACTCGAGCAATCCTCTGGTCACTAATCCGTACGCGGTAGATTGAGCATGAACCGGCAGGTGCAGTTGGAGCATCTTGGCCAGACCGGCATCATCCTGGTTGGTCCGAAGTTCCCGGAAAATATCGGCGCATCGGCACGGATTGCCTCCAACTTCGGCATTTCCGAACTTATTGTCGTCAGCGAGGAGGAATTCGACCAGGAACGGATGCTCAAAATGGCGACCCACAAAGCCGCCCATCTCATCAGAAAAATGCGGCTCTGCCGAACAACGGCGGAGGCGGCGGCCCCCTTCCACTTCCTCGTCGGCACCACTGCCCGCCAAGGACGGCACCGCCCTCAGGACCAGACGCCGCGCGAGGTGATGGCGGAAATCGTGCCGCTCTTGGCCGGCAACCGGGTGGGGTTGATGTTCGGCCCCGAGGACACAGGCCTGAGCAACGAGGATCTCGATTTCTGCCAGTTCGCCTCCACCATCCCCACCGCCGGCTTTTCCTCCCTGAATCTGGCGCAGGCCGTGGCGATTCACTGCTATGAACTCTACACCGCCGCCCATCCGCATCCCTTTGCCGCCCTGCCCAAATCGGAATTCGCCAACTCGTTCGACCTGGAAGGCATGTACGAGCACATCGAGGAGACCCTGAACGAGATCACCTTTCTCCACGAGACCAACCGCATCTACTGGATGCGCAATATCCGCCAGTTTCTCGGGAGAGTGCGGCTGAAGAAGAAAGAGGCCAGCATGATCCGGGGCATCTGCCGCAAACTGCTCTGGCATAACCGCCAAGAACAAGATGAGCTGCCGCAACAGGATCGCCCTCTCCAGGAAACCGCCCAGTAATTCTCCGCCCCGCTCACATCCCTTGAAGCGGGCAAGCCGCGCAGTCGGGATTCTTTTTTTTACAATACATATTGCCCACCCGGACCAGGAGGGCATGATATTCGTTGTAGAGTTGGACGTCGCAGTCCAGGTGATCCATGAACAGCTCCTGGATGGCCTCGTAGCCCAAGGTCTCGTCGATCACCTGGTGGCGCACGAGGATGCGGTGGGTGTAGGCATCGACCACGAAGATCGGCAGGTGGGCGGCATACAGCAGGATGGAATCGGCGGTTTCCCGACCGATTCCTTTGATGGAGAGCAGTTGCTCCCGGAATTGGGGGAGCGGTTGTTCGAGAAAGGCCTGCAGATCGCCACCGTGACGCTCCTTGATGCAGGCGAGCAGGTTATGCAGCCGGCCGGCCTTGATGTTGTAGTAACCGGCCGGCCGGATGTATTCGGCCAACAACCCCGTGGGTAGGGATGCTAGGGCATCGAACGACATCAAACCCACCGATTTCAGGTTGTCGATGGCCCGTTCGACGTTTTTCCAACTGGTATTCTGAGTGAGGATGGCTCCCACCATCACCTCGAAAGGCGTTTCCGCAGGCCACCAATGCTGGGGACCGAATCGGGCCAGCATACGTTCGTACATCCGTTGCAGGGTGTCGGCGGTGGACATGAGTAGGTCGTTTAGCTCGTAGTTGTTTTGTCTTATAGGTTGCGAGATGGATACCCTTGGTCGGCGGCCAAAAACAACCAAAAGGCTAACCACTTATCAACCTACAGACTATCCACCTGTCTTTCAGTCTCCCAGACAGATACCGATATCCCTAGCGGTCCGCACCTTGTCGCTCTCCAAGTCGACTTTTTTCCGACGACGGATCGCATCGGCAATGGGCACCGAGGTCATGGTCGGCGGCACCCATGCCACCATGTGATCGAAGATCCCCGCCTCGGCCAGCCGAACCGCTGCGGCGCCGAATCGTAGTGCCAAGAGCCGGTCAAAGGTGGTGGGCGAGCCGCCACGTTGGAGATGGCCCAGAACCAGAGACCGGGTATCCTTGCCTATCCGTTGGCGAATCTGTTCGGCCACCCACTCGCCGACACCGCCCAGCACCACTTCGGAGCGGCCGACCTCGCCCTTGCCCTTGCTGATCACCTCCCCGTCCTCGGCACGCGCGCCCTCGGCGACCACCACAATCGAGTAATGCTTGCCGTGCAGCTCGTTGTCGGCGATTTTGGCGCAGACTGCATCGAGTTTGAACGGTATTTCGGGGATGAGAATGACGTCGGCGCCACCGGAAATGCCGGAATAGAGCGCAATCCAGCCGGAATCGCGTCCCATGACTTCGACCACCATCACCCGGTCGTGGGATTTGGCGGTGGAGTGGAGCTTGTCGATGGCATCGGTGGCGGTCGAGACGGCGGTATCGAAACCAAAGGTGCGGTCCGTTGCCTCCAGGTCGTTGTCGATGGTCTTGGGTACGCCAATCACCGGCATGCCCTTCTGGGCAAAACGATGGGCGATCTCCAGGCTGCCGTCGCCACCCACGGCGATGTGGCAAAAGAACCCCATGCGGTTGAAATTGGCGAGAATCTTGTCGGAAATATCGACAATCTGGATTTCACCGGCGAGATTTTCCACCGGTTTGGCAAAGGGGTTGCCCTTATTGGTGGAACCAAGGATGGTGCCCCCTTGGGAAAGAATGCCCTCGACATCCTCGGGGGTCAGGCGGATCAGGTCGTCCCGGTCGAGCAAGCCACCGTATCCGGCCCTGCTGCCGTACACCTCCCATCCTTTTCTCGTCGCGGAATTCACGACGGCAAAAATAACGGCATTCAACCCAGGCGCATCGCCACCGCCGGTGGATATTAACAATTTTTCACGCATAATCAGGCCCTCGCCCATGAAGGTTTCCTTTGCTGCTCCCTCGGTTATGATATGAATTGTAGAAAGCCGCTCCCGGAATGACAATCTTTTTCCGACCGATAATCGATGGTTATCATCATTTTGCTCAAGTGTCCGCTCCCGTCCCCCAGCCTATCCACCACAGATTGCCTTGCAATCGCCCAAGCCTGTAATGATTTCGGCACATCTTTCTCAACCGGTTCCTGTATTCTCCCCGCCTCTTTTTCCTCTCGCTTTCCTTGTTTCGCACGCATCTCTAGTTGACTTGGCGCTCTTTGCGCCTTATTTTGAAGACACAACCTTATGGCTCCTTCCTGCAAGGGAAAGGAGATTTTTTTACTTTTGAGGAGGCATGAATGTTTGAAGTAACAGCGCTTGCTGTCAACAATCTCAAAGCATATCTGGAGCAGAACAAAATCAGTTCTGCGATTCGCATCGCCTTGATGCAGGGTGGCTGAAGTGGCCCCTCTTTAGGTTTGGCTCTGGATGAGTCAAAAGATAGCGACAAGATATTCGAGGAAGGCGGCCTGAAATTTCTGGTTGAGGATTCTCTTCTGGATAAATGTGGTGCCGTTAAAGTTGATTTCATTGAGGCGGGATACCGTTCAGGTTTCTCAATCACTTCTGCCAACCCTCTTGGCGGTGGTGGCAGTTGCAGTTCTGGCTCCTGCGGTGGTTCCTGCGGTTGATTTTGCGCCAAGTACTTATGAAAAGCGAAGCCCCCTTGCCATCTGTGGCATGGGGGCTTTTCTTTTTTGGCGCACAGGAAAATATCTTTACTCATTTCGTGCCAAAATCTTGACGCACAAAATTTGATCCTTATCATCTCCAGTTAATAACTGAATTAACAGCCTGTTTTTAAAACCAAAGCGACAGGCAAGGAGAGAAGATATGCAACTTGACAAATTCACCCTCAAATCCCAGGAAGCCATCCAGACGGCACAGCAGTTGGCCCAAACCGGCGGCAACCAGGAACTCCAACCCGAACACCTTCTCAAAGCCATCCTTGAGCAGCCCGAAGGCGTCGTAGTGCCGGTGCTTCAGAAGATGGGCGTGACTCCCAGTGTGGTGCTGCACGAAACCAATCAACTGATCAACACCCTCCCCAAGGTAAGCGGTGCTGGGGCGGGCCAAACCTACGCCTCGCAGCAACTCCGCACCTTGCTGGATCAGTCCTTCAAAACCGCGGCCAACATGCAGGACGAGTATGTCAGCCAGGAACACCTGTTTCTGACCATGCTCGCCGACCGGTCGTTGAAGGTAACGGCAATGCTGGCCCGCCATGGAGTCACCACCGATGCCTTTCTCAAGGCCCTGATGACGGTGCGGGGCAACCAGCGGGTCACCGATCCCTATCCGGAAGACAAGTACCAAGCCCTGGAGAAATATGCCCGTAACCTCACGGACGTGGCCCGCAAGGGCAAACTCGATCCGGTGGTCGGCCGGGACGAGGAGATCCGCCGGATCATTCAGGTGCTTTCCCGCCGCACCAAGAACAATCCGGTACTTATCGGCGAGCCCGGCGTCGGCAAAACCGCCATCGTCGAGGGGTTGGCGCAGCGTATTGTCAATGGCGACGTGCCCTCGACGCTCGGCAACAAACAGGTCATTTCGCTCGACCTCGGCTCCCTGGTAGCCGGAGCCAAGTATCGCGGCGAGTTCGAAGACCGACTCAAGGCGGTCTTGAAAGAAGTGGAAAAACGGGCTGGTGAAATCATCCTCTTCATCGACGAGATTCATACCCTGGTCGGCGCCGGCGCCGCCGAAGGGTCAATGGACGCCTCCAACATGCTCAAGCCCGCCCTGGCCAGGGGCGAACTCCACTGCGTTGGCGCCACCACCCTGGACGAATACCGCAAGCACATCGAAAAAGACGCCGCGCTCGAACGCCGTTTTCAGCCGGTGCTGGTCCAGGAACCGAGCGAGGAGGACACGATCGCCATCCTCCGCGGCATCAAGGAGAAGTACGAGGTGCATCACGGGGTGCGCATTCAGGACGCCGCCACCGTGGCTGCGGTGATCCTGTCCAACCGCTATATCACGGATCGTTTTCTGCCGGACAAGGCCATCGACCTGATCGACGAAGCCGCCTCCCGGTTGCGCATCGAGATCGATAGCATGCCCACCGAGATCGACCAACTGGAACGGAAAAAGATCAAGCTGGAGATCGAGCAGGAGGCCCTGAAAAAGGAACACGATCCCGCCTCCAAAGAGCGATTGGCCAAGGTACGCGAGGATCTGGCCAACCTCGACGACTCGCTCAAGGGGATGAAGGGGCAGTGGACGCTCGAAAAAGATATCATCCAATCGATTCGCGACATCAAGGCGAAAATCGACCAGGCGCACATGGAGGAGCAACGGGCCGAGCGGGCCGGCGAGTTGAGCAAGGTCGCTGAGATCCGGTACGGCAGGATCGTTCAGTTGACCAAGGAGTTGGAGGCCGCCAATGCCCGGCTTAGCGAGATTCAGGAAAAACACCAGATGCTGAAAGAGGAGGTGTCTCCCGAGGATATCGCCTCCGTCGTGGCCAAATGGACGGGCATCCCGGTGGACAAACTTCTGGAAGGCGAGAAGGAGAAGTTGGTTCAGGCCGAAGGCGCGCTTGGCGGACGGGTAATCGGTCAGCGGGAAGCGATTGTCGCGGTCGCCAATGCGGTGCGCCGGGCGCGCGCCGGCCTTCAGGATCCCGATCGGCCGCTGGGCAGCTTCATTTTTCTCGGCCCCACCGGCGTCGGCAAGACCGAACTGGCCCGCAGCCTGGCCGATTTCCTCTTCGACTCGGAACAGGCGATGATCCGCATCGACATGTCCGAGTATATGGAAAAACATTCGGTGGCCCGCTTGATCGGCGCCCCTCCCGGCTATGTCGGCTACGACGAGGGCGGCATGCTCACCGAGGCGGTGCGGCGGCGGCCGTACTCCGTCATCCTGCTCGACGAGATCGAAAAGGCCCATCCGGATGTGTTCAACGTGCTGTTGCAGGTGCTCGACGACGGCCGGATGACCGACGGTAAGGGTCGGACCGTGGACTTCAAGAACACCATCCTGATCATGACCTCCAACCTCGGCAGTCATATCATCATGGAAATGGCCCAGACCGATCCCGAAACCATGCGCAAACAGATCGACGACCTGCTCCACCGGCAGTTCAAGCCGGAATTCCTCAACCGGATAGACGAGATCATCACCTTCCATGGCCTGACACGCGACAACCTCTTTGCAATTGTCGACATCCAGATCAAACGGATGGCCAAGCGGCTGGCCGAGCGCAAGTTCAAGGTTACCCTGACCAAGGAGGCCAAGCAGTTCCTGGTCGATACCGGATACGACCCGGCCTTTGGCGCCCGCCCCTTGAAGCGCGCCATCCAACGCCATATCGAAGATCCATTGGCGCTCGAAATTCTGGAGGGCCATTTCAACGAAGGCGATCATATTCTCATCGACCGTGGCCAAGACAATCGCCTGACCTTTGCAAAGCAGTAACCCGCATGCGCCCCCTTCCGCTTTCCAAGGGAGGGGGCGCAGCGCGCATGGCCCATGCCCCGACCAAACAAGTCTTTCAAAAAGCGCAATATCGGATTAAGTTCGTTGTCCTATTCAGCAAACGCCACTCCAACGCTCCCCAAAAAGGGATCGAGATCCCGAAACGCGCTTGTTGCAACGACTTTGGCATGTTGACATCTCCGATTTCGATCCGTTCCATCGGCAGGGTGCTCCTCGCGGCCCTGCTGTTGCCAATGGCGTTCGGCGCCCACCCGATACATGCGCAATCCCGCATCATCGTCGATATCTCCGGCGACCTGACCGATAACCAACGCCAAAATATCCGCAGCTTTGTCTCTTTATGCAGAGTGCCGGGCAACGAGATGCCTTCGGAGGCCGTTTTCAATCGTCTCTACTACAAAGCCCGTCAGGAAGCGGCCAAGGCTCTGGAACCCTTTGGCTACTACACCCCGGAAATCACCCTCTCGCAGCAGTGGAAAAACAGCGATCGCCATGTTGCCATCGTCGTGCGCGCCGGTGCACCGGTCCTTGTCGAGGAGGTGCACATCGAGGTGTCCGGCGAGGGGAAGCACGACGAATCCCTCAAAAAAGCGATCGGCCGTTTTCCGATCCACCAGGGTGACGTGCTCGACCACCAACGCTACGAAGACAGCAAGGATGCGCTGATTGCCGCAGCCCTGGAATACGGCTATCACAGCGCGGCCTTCCGCGATAACAGGGTGGCGATCCGCAGAAAATCGCGCAGCGCCTCCATGCGCCTCCAGCTTGATACCGGTCCTCGGTATCGCTTTGGCCCGCTCAGTTTCGACGCCGATTTTATCGATCACGATCTTTTGCGCAAAATTGCTCCGATTCGCGAAGGCGACCCTTTTTCCCCCAAGGCGCTGACCCGGCTGCGCCAATCGCTCTTCAATGCCGACTATTTCAAAACCGTCGAATTGGAGTACGATATCGACCAGGCCCTCGACCATGCGGTGCCTGTCAAAGTAGTCCTCACCCCCAATCTCGCGCACAAATACGGTATAGGCCTGGGGTATGGCACCGACACCGGTGCGCGGGGAACCCTGGAGTATGCAAACCGTCACATCAATAGGCTGGGGCACCAGTTGGAGGTTCAACTGCAGCCCGCGCAACGCAAAAACAACCTCAGCGGGACATACACCATCCCCATCGGCGACCCCAAACGGGACAGACTTACGCTCATGGGAAAATACGAAACCGAAGAGTTCGACACCACCGACACCGAAACCTTGCATGCCATCGTCAGCCACGATCATTTTCGGGAAAAAGGAGAGTATTCGACCTACTTGCAATTACTCGACGAGCGCTACACCACCGGTGCGGAAACCGATCAAGCCGCACTGATCATTCCCGGCATTAAAGGCAGTCTCTTCTGGGCGGACGATCGCATCGTCACCAGGCGGGGAATTCGCTTTAGCGCCACAGCCATCGGCAGCGAGGACAGCATCCTTGCCGACACCACCTTCCTGCAAACCACTCTCCGCACCAAGGCTATCTACTCCTTCCTTGAGCAATGGCGCATTCTGGGCCGCGCCGAAATAGGTACCACCCTGATCGACGATATCTACGACCTGCCGCCATCGCTTCGTTTCTACGCCGGTGGGGATCAGAGCGTGCGGGGGTACGGCTATAAAAAGATCGGCCCGACCGATGCCCAGGGCAACGTCCTTGGCGGAAAAAACCTGCTCACCTACAGCGCCGAACTGGAGCGCTCGCTGTTTGACGAATGGAGTGGCGCAATTTTTTACGACAGCGGCGCGGCCATGAACACCTTCTCGAACATCTCCTTCCATTCGGGGGCCGGCGTTGGCATCCGCTGGAATGGCATTTTTGGGCAAATCCGCTTGGATCTGGCCAGGTCGCTCGACGAAGAAGGCGCCTGGCGCATTCATTTCACCATGGGGGCGGATCTCTGATGAAAAGAAAGTTGCTCCCGCTCATCGGCTCGTGCCTGTTGTTGGCGCCGCTCGTCCTCTATTTTTTCGCCGGCACGGCGACGGGGCTACGCGCCCTGCTCTGGATGGGCAACCGGCTCGCCGCTCCTCTTGTGCACATAGGCTCGGTCTCCGGCTCCCTTTTCGGAACGCTGCAACTTCACGACGTCCGTTATGCCGACGGCATCGACACCGTTGTCGTCGATCTGCTGGAGATGTCCTGGGATCCTGCGCAACTGATCGATGGGCATGTGCATCTCACCCATGTCCGTGGCGCGGGGATTCGCGTCCTCCTCGGCAAAAGCAGCGGCGAAACCGTCCTTTCCCCCTTCGCCTTGCCGGGGAGATGGTCGATCGATCGTGTCGCTGTGGAAGCACTGTCTTTTCTTTCCGAGCACAAGGAAATCTGGCGCCTTGACTCGGGATTTGTCATCAATCTCGCTTATCAGGGGCACAGCTTGCATGTCGAGGAGATCACGCTGACCAACGAGACCCTTGCCCTCCAGGCAAAGGGACACCTGCTGACCAACGACGATTACCCGCTGCTTCTATCGTTTGCATCCCATATCCGCCCCCATGGCTACGAACCCATGCACATTCGCGGCACGATGAAGGGCGCACTCAACGCGCTCGCCATCGAGGCCGATGCCCTCGCCCCCTTGCCGGCCCATCTCAACGGCCGCCTCAACAGCCTGCTCGGTGCGACAACCTGGCAAGCCACATTGGAAAGTTCCGAAATCGTCCTGAACAAAATCCACGAAGAGTGGCCGGAGCGACGCTTCGCCCAAGTCGTCGTGAACGGACAAGGCACTCTGGATGCATACACCCTGCATGTTCGCTCCCTGGCCGGCTTGCCCCAATTAGCGCATCCAAGCAAACTAAGCGCCGACCTTCAGGGAAATGGAGATGGCATCCATATCGACACCCTCCACCTCACTCAAGGAAAGAGCGAGCTCTCGGCAACGGGTCGTCTGACTTGGACGCCTTCCCTCTCCTGGCAGGGCGAGATCAACGGCTTACACCTTGACCCTTCCTTTTTCCTTGCAGCTTGGCCGGGGGATTTTACGGGTCGCCTGACCACCTCCGGCCAACTCGGTCCACACGGGCTCGACGCCTCGCTGCAACTTCCCGTCTTGCAGGGCACGCTGCGTGGTTTTGCTGTTGCAGGCAACGGCGAACTCCATGTTCGGGGAAATCGGGTGAACATCCCGCTGCTGCTCATTAAAAGCGGCACGTCCTCCCTGCGCATTCAAGGAAAGGCCGCCGAAGGCGTCGATCTCTCGCTCCAACTCGTCTCCAGCAACCTGGCGGAACTCTGGCCCGGCGCCCGAGGCAAGGCGAACGCACATGGCCGCATCCTGGGTACGCCGGACAAACCTCGGCTCGACTTCAAACTCTTTGCTCATGATGTGGGAGTGGGCATCCATGGCGCCCAGAAGCTGACGGTGGAAGCCAATGGCATGCTGGCGCGCGATGGTCAGTTTGACACCGCTCTCAGCGCCGAACACGTCCGAATTAACGATACCCGCGTGGATCAGGGGCTTTTGCGATACAAAGGATCGTTGCGCGAGCACCGCGTCGAGTTCACGGCTCAAGGCAGCGATTTTTCCGCAGGCGTCCTCCTGCAAGGCACCCTCAGCGACGGCTTCTGGCAGGGGACGATCAGCCAAAGCCGTTATGCAAGCCAACAGTACGGCTCATGGAGGCAAAATCAGGACACATCCCTAACCATTTCGCCGGAAAAGACCGAAATCCAGCAGCTTTGCCTTGTGGCATCCACCTCGGGCGCGTTCTGCGCGAACGCCGCATGGGATGCTGCCGGCAATACCTGGAAACTGCATGCCACGGCCAAGGATCTCTCCTTGCAGCTCGTGCAGACGATCGCGACACTCAACCGGCCTCTTCTCGGCCGGATCAATGCCGGCGTCGAGCTGACAGGCAATCGGTCGCGGATCGTCTCCGGAATAATCTCGATCAATACCAACTCAATGGGCATGTCGCTGCCGTTACCTGGCGGCGGTACCCATCCTGTTGTCTGGCAAAAAAACAGCCTGTCTGCCTCCTACGAGGGCAACCGTCTGCAAACCGTTCTGGAAAGCGAGTTCGCGGACAGCAGTACGGTACATGCAGAACTCACCATGACCGATTTCCTGTTCCCTTCGGGTTCCATGGCCCAGGCCCCACTGAGCGGCTCGATTCGATTTCGCCTTCAGGACTTGAGTCCTCTTGTCCTGTTCACCGACCAAAAAGTGTTGCTTTCCGGTGTACTCCAAGGTCGATATACCGTCGGCGGTTCGCTTGCCACCCCCCAGTTGCATAGTCAGATGGAGTTAGCGAACGGACAGGCTGAAATTCCACCGCTCGGCATCACCCTCTCCCCTCTAATCGTCAAGATGACCAGCGATGCGCATGGCATGCACATGCTCGCCACGGCGCATTCCGGATCGGGAAATCTCCGGGCGGAAAGCACCCTCCCCTTCGACCGCCTCCTCTCGGGGCCATACTCCATCCACTTGATCGGCGACTCTTTTAGAGCCGTACATATACCGGGCCTCGACCTCTCTCTTTCCCCTGATCTCCAACTTGTTTATGGAGAAACGCAAACAATGGTCCAGGGCACGGTCACGATCCCCTCAGCCAGGATTACGTCCATCGATTTCCAAACCGCGACCCCCTTATCAGGCGACATGGTCGTCGTCGATGACGAGCAGATCGAGTCCGAGACAACCACCGTGCCGCTTTTAGTCGACATCACGGCCATTGCCGGGGATGATGTCCACGTTGACGCCTTTGGGTTGCGGGCCTACATCGCCGGAAAACTTGCCATAAAAAGCCAGCCAGGTCGTCCACCCATCGGTAACGGAACCCTTTCCGTTCGCAACGGTTCCTTCACTGTCTATGGCAAACGATTAATCATAGACATTGGCCGGCTCCTCTTCAGTGGAGGCCCCTTGACGAATCCTGGCATCGAGCTGCGCAGCGAAAAAAAGGGCGAAAAAATATCCACTGGGATACTCGTTGATGGATTTCTACAGCGACCTGAGATGCATTTTTTCTCCAGTCCCGCCATGGAGCAATCCGCCATTATGACCCATCTGCTTGAAAGTGCGGCTATCGGCGGCGAAACTAGACAAGATGCAGGATTTATAGGAGAAGCTGCAACAAAAGTTGGCTTGGGTGGCATGGTGCCATACTTCCAAAATGTCAAAAAATTAACGATGATCGATGAGATAAAGTTGGAATCGGGGGACGATTACGATTCCTTTTCCCTGGTTTTTGGAAGCTGGCTCACCCCCGATTTTTATGTGAGTTATGGCAAAGATCTTGTCAAGGAATCAGGTACGTTCAATACGCGTTACACTCTGGGCAAGGGCTTTTCCTTTCTCACGGAAACCGGCTCATCCCATAGTGGTGGCGATATCAAATACGAATTTGAACACTAAGCGACAGGGCGAAAAAGTCCTGCCACGCAGTCCATGCATTGCAGAGATGCCATGTTGCCTTTTCATCGGCTTTGCGGTAGGTTCGGCAACTTCGATTTAATCGATTCTTCTTCCCTTCAACCACTTACAGGTACATCAGATGTCTGAAAACGTAGAAGATTTAACAGTTAATTACGAGGAAGACGGCGTTCTTGTCGTACAGGAACTAGACAAAGAAATTCTTTCCAAAGGTTCCTGGACGACCATTCTCTTCAAATACCGCGATTTCGACAAAACCACGCAGCAATACGGTCCCGATAAATTTATTATCCGGCGCTACCAAAAAAGAAACGGTCAGTTTCAACCCAAGTCGAAGTTCACCATATCATCTGTCAAGCAGGCTGAAAAAATTGTCGAGATCCTCTCCCGTTGGATTTCAAACCAAAATATGTAGGCATCGTTTTTCGGTAGAGATATTTTCGCATTTTCAAATAGTTCGTCGCCACCCTATGCATATCGCCTAACTTAAATTTCTCAATAGGATTTTTTGAGTTGACACAACCCCTGCTCATTGAGTAAGTTTACGCCTCGTTGCTCGCATCCACGAGGAACTTGTCTGCGAACATTTAGTTTGAACCGACAATTTTTCCTTGACAAGCCAAGCGACGACAAGTTATAGTGCTGACTCGCAGCAAATGCTGCGTGGAGCCATCCTGGGCGATGCCGGGATATTGATCTTTGAAAACTGAACAGTAAAAAAGCGGGCCAAGATTTTTTGATTTGGACAAAAGTCCAGTCTGTAGTGACTGGCTAGGATATTGAACTGGAGAGTTTGATCCTGGCTCAGAACGAACGCTGGCGGCGTGCTTAACACATGCAAGTCGAACGCGAAAGGGACTTCGGTCCTGAGTAAAGTGGCGCACGGGTGAGTAACGCGTAGATAA
>Ga0074195_1000491_pt1 | contig 76317 bp, 74 predicted proteins | sample EPASupsiteHSE623_FD_64525 | JGI IMG/M metagenome (GOLD analysis project Ga0074195, IMG submission 64525) | Bioremediated contaminated groundwater from EPA Superfund site, New Mexico - Sample HSE6-23 | ecosystem: Environmental > Aquatic > Deep subsurface > Groundwater > Contaminated ...
CCAAAGGACAAAGCGCCCCTCCCGCCACTCCCCTTGCATCACCACCCCCTCCAGGGCCAGGCGGTCTATGTGGCGGGCAAAAAGGCCTGACAGGGAATAGCTGAGCTGCAGGGAATCGAGGCGCAGTGCCGGCTTGCCGGGGTTCCCCAGAACAATCGCCTCAAGAGCGGCCCCGGAAATTCCGACCCGACGCACCGTGCAGGAAAAGGGCTGACCCGGCAGGGATCTGGCCACCAGATACTCCATGCTTTTTTCCACCAGCAAAGGGAGGCTCAGCCACAGCAGAGCCCCAAGGGCCAGCAGCGCCACAGCCCCTCCGCCCAGAGCCCACCCAAGCCGTTTCACCATGCAACTCCTTTCCGGTTCGCCCAGAGTCAAAAAAACCTTCCTGCCACAAGGCAAGTGTAACAGAAAAGGCGGCCTGCTCCCGTCATTTTTTACCCCCTCCTCTTTCCCAAGACCCGCACCGGTGAGAGTCGGAGATCATCCCCCACTGCAAGGGAGCAAGGCGGAAATAGCCGCGCGCTCTTTCCGTCTTGGCAGGCTTTTAGCGAAGAGGAGAGTCCCGACTGTCTCGATTGTTCCGTGTGCCGAGGCACCTGGGTATCATTATCCGCGGCCGGCTCCCCCCGTTTAAAAGAACTGCGCCGGAAAGCCTGGCCATCCCAAAATTTTTCAAGTATTGACAATCTCTTAGACGTATGGGATGTTTTTATGATTGCTGGGGGATGACCGTGCTTCCCCGGTTTGGCTGGCAATGGAGTACGCGCTCTCCCCGAAATTTCCGGGAGGCTGGCTTGACTTCTTGATCCTTCCGTCGTGCGCCGCAATTGCAACCACGGGTTTGCGCCCATCATTCCCACCTGAATATTCAATACTTGTAAGGAGCTACGATGAACACTTTTACCAATCGGCTGATTCGCGCGGCAAAACTGGATATCCACCTCTATGAAGAGGTCGAGGCGGACAAAGGCACAATGCGCCAGGCCATGGCGGTGGTGGTTCTTTCCAGCCTCGCCGCCGGGATAGGCAGTATCTCCAACCTGGGGATCGCCGGGATCTTGCTCGGTACGGTGGGCGCCCTTGGCGGATGGTATGTCTGGGCCTATCTCGCCTATTTCATCGGCACCAAATTCCTGCCGGAACCGCAAACCGAAGCCGATCTTGGCCAGTTGCTGCGCACCACCGGTTTTTCCAGTTCTCCCGGCCTGATCCGGATATTGGGGCTCATTCCGGGACTGGGCACGGTGGTTTTCGTCGTGGCATCCGTCTGGATGCTGGTGGCCATGGTAATCGCGGTCCGGCAAGCCCTTGACTACACCGCCACCTGGCGGGCCGTGACAGTGTGCGTCATCGGCTGGATCATCCAGACCCTGATCCTGGTGCTGCTGTTTTCCTTGCTGGGCGGGCCACCGGCACTCTGATGCCGGGCCGGGGAAACAATCACCCCGGGCAGCGCGAAAATTCACCCAGCCAAAGGGACTTGCGCCAGGAAGCCCCTTTTTCAATACAGGACCAAAACCCATGACGCCACCGGACAAAAACGATACCCAAAACCGGCTGCTGTCCGAGGCCCGGCGCGCGCAGGAGAAACGGGCGCAGACCTACCGGGAAAAAGCGCTCAAGATGTATCCCTGGATCTGCGGCAGGTGCGGGCGGGAATTCAGCGGCAAAGCATTGCGCGACCTCACGGTCCACCACAAGGACCACAACCACGAAAACAACCCGCCGGACGGCAGCAACTGGGAGCTGTTGTGCATCTACTGCCATGACAACGAGCATGACCGCCAGAGCGTTGCCGACGCCTATGGCGCACTGCAGCCGGGGGAAAAACAGGAAGCGATCGCCACCTCGAACCCCTTTGCCGCCCTCGGCGCCTTGCTGAAGGAAAAAAAGTAGACCGCCACCCCGCTGCTAGCAGGATGTTGAAAAAAGCCGTCCTGGCTTTTTTCAACCACGATCGGCCAGAAGTGAATTCTGTCCGATCTCACAATTTCAACGAGTTAGAACTCGTCGAAATTGACGATCCGTCCCTGGATCGGACGCAGGGTGTTGAAAAACTCGTTTTTCAACACCCTGTTAGCCCTCGACCAGCAACAAACCCCTGCTGGCGCCGGCAGCCTCGGTGCCGACCCCCTTGTGGATGACCAACTGCGTCCCCTCCTGCTGCCCGGCCTGGTAGGGATCTCCATACACCCGGGGTCCGGCATGCTGCACGGTGCGCAGGCGGGGATAGCGGGCCCGGTAGTAGCGGATCAGCCCCGGATCCGAGGCGCAGACCAGGCTGGAGGAAGTGTTGTCGCCGGTGGTGTGCATGACCTCTCGATCCTGGCGCGTGAGCTTTTCCCGAAAGCCGCCAAGCACCCCGAGCCGATAGGAATTCTTCTCCCGGCCCGTGGCCCCCGTGTTTTTCCGATACTCCTGCCAGAGATACTCCAGCCGGTGGATGAGAAAATGATAGACGTGGTCGGCCACGGCCAGGTTTTCCTTGGCTCCGGTCAGTTCGATCACCCGCAGGGTTTCGCCGCTTTTCGCCTCAAACTGCCGGGCGATGACCACGTTGACGTAAAAAAAATCCTTGAGGATTGCGGCAATGAGCCGCTGGTGGGCGGCGATCCGCTTGGCACCGGGGTGGATGATCAGATAATCATAATCCGTTGCCGCCTGGCGGTCGAGCCGCTCCAGGTTGTATCGGCGCAGGATGGCGTTGGCCTTGGCCATGGCCAGGGCAGCCTCGTGCTCGTTGGCGCTCTGGGCCAGGGCGAAAAGCTTCTCCACCCTGGCCAGCATGGCTCCGGACCTCTGGCCCTCCCCGCTGAGCAGCCGCGGGATTACCCCTTGGGCGGCGCGGAATTCGGGATGCACCCCCAGCCGGTCGCACGCCTCCTGAAAGGCCGGGCCGTGCGGCAGCTCATCCCCACGGCCCAGAACCTGCTGGACATACTGGTGGCTCATCTCATGCTTCAACACCTCCAGCACCACATCCCAGGAATAATCCCGGATCAGCCAGGAGGCCAGGCTGAGGGTGTCCAGCCCCGGCGACCAGGCGCCGGCCCGGCTCTGGCCCTCCCGGATCTCAAAGAGCGGCGGCCTGAGCTGCACCCGGTACAGCCAGCACAAATGGCGGTATTCCTGGGCCAACTGCCTGCGCCAACCCTCCATGAGGCGATTCTCTTTTTCGCTCACCGCTTCAGCCCTTGTACCCGGTATCCACCGGCAGATCCGGCTGGCGGGCCGAGGCCACGGCCAGCTCGTCGCAGCGCTCGTTAAAGGGATTGCCGTTGTGGCCCTTGACCCAGTTGAAGGTGATGTCCAGCCCCTCGATGAGGTCCAGCAACTGCCCCCAGAGATCGGGATTGACCGCGGGCTGTTTGTCAGCCTTGACCCAATCCCGTTTCCGCCACCCCTTGGCCCACCCCTTGCTGATCCCGTTCACCACATAGCTGGAATCGGAATAGAGCGCCACCGGCTTGTCGCGGTATTCCAGCTCGCGCAGGGCCACGATGCAGCCCATCAGCTCCATCCGGTTATTGGTGGTCAGACGGAAGCCGCCGGACAGCTCCTTGCGCTCACCGTTGTAGACCTGCACAATGCCGTAGCCGCCCGGCCCGGGATTGTAACGGGCGCCGCCGTCGGTGTAGATGGAGACCACACCGTCCTTGGGGGAGGTATCCCCTGCCTGCGGAGTAGTTTTCGTCGCGGTTTTGACGCTGCCCGGACCGCCCTGGCCCGAGGTGGGATTCTTCAGCCACGCCTCAGCCTCGGCCCGGGTGGCAAAACCCTTGAATCTGGCGCCCTGAAAGCCGATGACCTGGGCCTGGGCCTTGGGCCAGTTATCGTAGATGCCAGGCACCCGCCCAGCCAGGATTGCGTAAAATTTCTTTGCTGCCATTTCTGAGTTGTCCTTTTTTACTGATTATCAAGCAATCCCAACAGGTTTTTGGTCCTTAAATCCCATTGTCACGCAGCCGAGCACCGGAGAGGCTGCCGAAAAAGGGCTTTGCACTGTTTGAGGCGCAGCCGAGTTTGCAAAGCCCCGGCAGCATCGAGGAGTACCCCATGCGGGGCATAAACTCCGGGAATCCCGCCAGCGGCGGGACAAGTGGCGGGGTGCCTTTTTCTTGTTTCTTCTTTTGGGCAAGCAAAAGAAGAAAAAGAACCCGGCAGAAAGGCTATCGTCACTTTCTCCGAAAACCCCATCACTCCACTATTTCATCACAATGCGACAGCCAAACCCCGCACTCCCTCTTGCTCCATTCCACAATTTCAACTATGTTGCCCAAGCAAGAATACACCATCGCCACACAGCAGCAAACGGCGATGATCCTATTACCCCTCGCATGCAGGTGGAAAATTGAAACTCTTTGTTACGCCCAAGGGCGACCGTTGGCTTTGCTCCGAATGTGAAAAGGAGTTCGCCGAGACCATCACCAACGAGGGGTGGCGGGTGGCCTTTTCAAAAATCGACCCCATGCTCCGCTGCTCCGAATGCAAACATGGCGATATCGAGATCTTTGATTGATCCCGCTGTCCTTGAAAAAATTCAAGAAAATATATATCGAGATCACCAACCGCTGCAATCTTGCCTGCAGCTTCTGCCTTCGAAGCAACCGGGCCAAAGCCTTCATGCGGCCGGAAAATTTCCGCGCCATTCTGGGCAGAATCAAGGATCACACCGATCACCTTGCCCTGCATGTGCTGGGCGAACCGTTATTGCACCCGGAACTTGACGAGATCCTCGCCCTCTGCCAGGAACACGCCCTCAAGATCAATCTGACCACCAACGGCACTCTGCTGTCCCAGCGCCGGGAACTTTTACTGGCCAGTCCGGCCCTGCGCCAGGTCAATATCTCCCTGCACAGCTTCAGCGAACAGGATGGTGATCCAGCCCTTTCCGGCTATCTCCACGGAATCCTGAGTTTTATCCGGGAAGCCGAGGCAACCGGGCTGCTGATCAGCCTGCGGCTCTGGAATCTGTTCCCAGCGAACACCACCCTTCCCTCTCCCAACGAAACCATCCTGAAGGCGCTTGAGGATAATTTCGAGCTGCCCGAACCGCTTGCCGACAGACTCACCCCGGGCCACGGCATCACCCTGGCCTCCAAGGTTTTCCTGAGCCAGAACCCCCGCTTCACCTGGCCCCATGCTCCGGCCCCGGATCTGGGCGACAAGGGAACCTGCCGGGGGCTCAAGGATCATATTGCCATTCTGGTGGACGGCACCGTGGTGCCCTGCTGTCTCGATGCCCAGGCGGATATCCCCTTGGGCAACATCCACGCGCAATCCCTTGCCGAGATCCTCGCCGGTTCCCGCGGCGAGGCCATGCGCACCGGCTTTTCCCAACGCCGCCTTACAGAATCCCTCTGCCGCCGCTGCACCTTCCGGCAATCCTTCTAAATCTTTCCCGCCAACTGCCCGCAGGCCGCGGAGATATCCGCGCCCCGGCTCTGCCGGATAAAGGTGTTGAACCCCGCGTCGCGCAGCACCTTCTGAAAGGCCAGGGTCTGGGCTCCGTCCGGGCAGGCGAATTCCGTTTCCCCGGAGCCGTTGTAGGGCAGCAGATTGATCCGGCTTGGGATCCCTTGCAGCTTTTCCGCCAGCAGCCTCGCATCGGCCAGCGAATCGTTGATCCCCTTGAGCATGATGTACTCGAACAAAATCACCTTCTTTTTTCCCAGCGGATACCTGCGGCAGGCCGCGAGCAACGCTTCCAGCCCGTAAGTTGTATTCACCGGCATCAGACTGCTGCGGACCGCGTCATCGGCACTGTGTAGCGACACGGCCAGATTGACCCGGATATCCCTGCCCAGATCGTCCATCCTCGGCACGATGCCGCAGGTGGAGACCGTGATCCGCCGCTCGGAAAAGCCGAGGCCATGGTCATCCATGAGGATCGTCAGTGCGGCCAGGAGATTGTCGTAGTTGGCCAGGGGTTCCCCCATGCCCATGAAAACCAGGTTGTTGAGCAGCTCCCGCGGGGTGGCCCGGTTGATGCCGCCCGCAACCATGTGGGTCATCACGGCCAGCACCTGGCCCACGATTTCGGCGGGACGCAGGTTGCGGATAAAGCCCAACCCCCCGGTAAGGCAAAAGCGGCAACCCATGGCACAGCCCGCCTGGGAGGAAACGCACAGGGTATGGCGACCGTCCTCGGGGATGAGCACGCTCTCGACCATGGCGCCGTCTTCGAGCCGAAAGGCGAATTTCTCGGTGGTGTCCGCCGATTTTTCCACGGCAACCGGGGAAAGGCTGCTCATGGCGGCATGCTCGGCCAGCAGCGCTGTCACCTCCCGGCTGATCCCGAGGTGGGAAAAATCAAGAACCCCGGGACGGTGCAACCGGGCAAAAATCTGCTTGGCCCGCTTGACGGGCAGCCCCAATCCCGCGACAAACCCGGCCAGTTGCTCCAGGCTGAGATCGCGCAGATCGGTTGGCCCGCCCTGCGGGGAGGCAGTCTCCAGCCTGTGCGCACTCTGTTTTTTGTGCTCCTTATCCATGCACCCTCTGTACCATATTTCCCTCCCTGTTTCAAAAAATGATGCCCTCGCACACAATGGCGCACGATCACCGGTACGCCACAGCCCCCCCCGCTCGAAAACCCTTGACGCAGCCGGACAAATAAATCAAATATACATTTAACTTATTTCAAAGGACCTATCCCGTGCGAAAACAACGAAGCGACGGCCAGGAAACCCGCCAGAATCTGCTGGCGGCCGCAGGCGAAATCTTTGCCGCCAAAGGCTTCCGGGAGACGACCATCGCCGAGATCTGCAAGCAGGCGGAAGCCAACACCGCCGCGGTCAGCTACCATTTCGGCAGCAAGGAAGCCCTGTATGTGGAGAGCTGGCGCCATGCCTTCACCCGCTCCTTAAGCATCTATCCCCCGGACGGCGGCGTCAAGGCCGAGGCCCCGGCGGAAGAGCGTCTGCACGGGCGGATCCGCGCAATCATGCGGCGGATCATCGACCCGCAAAGCCATGATTTCGACATCTTCCACAAGGAGATGGCAAATCCCACCGGGCTCCTGGCCACGGCCATGCAAGAATCGATGGAGCAGATATTCACAGGGCTCAATCGCCTGGTCTGCGAATTGCTGGACCAAAAGCCCGGCGCACACGAGGTGCAGCTCTGCGCCATGTCCATCCGGGCCCAGTGCTTCGGCCCTTTGCTCCACGCCCGGTGCCGTAAGAGTGTGCAGGGTTTGCCCACCACCGGCCTTGAACCCCTGCTCGAAGATGTGGAGCAACTGGCGGACCATGTCACCCGCTTCAGCCTGGCAGGAATCCGGGCGCTCCGTCCCCGGCATCCGCAACAATCCCACAATGAGGTTGGCCCATGAAACACCCAGGCAAAAAATCCCTCATCGCCCTCATCGCCGTGCTGTTCCTCGGCAGCCTGGCCGCCTGGCAGCTTACCCGGAGCCAGGAAAACAGCCTGGCCTACCGGACCGCCGAGCTCAAACGCGGGGATCTGGTGGTTACCATCAACGCCACCGGCACCGTGGAACCGGAAGAGGTCATCGATGTCGGCGCCCAGGTGGCCGGACGGATCGTCTCCTTCGGCAAGGACGCCAAGGAGAAAACCGTGGACTACGGCTCGCTGGTTGAGGCTGGCACGGTGCTGGCCCGGATCGACGATTCGCTCTACGCCGCGGACGTGGCCCAGGCCGAGGCCCAGCTCCTCTCCAACAAGGCCGGGTTGCAAAAGGCCAAGGCGGATCTCTTCAGAACCGAACAGGAGTGGAAGCGGGCGCAACTCCTCGGCCCATCCGAAGCCCTGTCGCAATCGAGTTATGAGGGGTACGAATCGGCGCATAAAAACGCACTGGCCCAAGTGGCGGTGAGCGAGGCCTCAATCCGCCAGGCCGAGGCGGCGCTCAAGCGCGCCCAACGCAACCTCGGCTACTGCACCATCACCTCGCCGGTCAAGGGCATCATCATCGACCGAAGGGTCAACATCGGCCAGACCGTGGTGGCGAGCCTCAATGCGCCGAGCCTCTTTCTGCTGGCCAAGGATCTTACCCGCATCCAGGTCTGGGTGGCGGTGAACGAGGCGGATATCGGCAAAATCCGCCCGGGCCAGCCGGTGACCTTCACGGTGGACGCCTTCCCCAATGAAACCTTCCGGGGCGAGGTGGGCAAGATCCGGCTCAACGCCGCCATGACCCAGAACGTGGTGACCTACACGGTGGAGATCACCACCGATAACGCTGACGGCCGGCTCCTGCCCTACCTCACCGCCAATGTCCTGTTCCAATTGCAAAAGCTGGAAAATGTTCTGCAGGCGCCCAACGCGGCCCTGCGCTGGAGCCCGCCTGTCAAGGAAGGCAAGGGGCCGGCCTCGGCAAAGACTCCGGCCGACGGCAGCCTCTGGGTGCTGGACGAGAAGCGGACGCCCCGCAGGATCGAGGTCCAAGCCGGGCCCAGCGACGGGATCAATACCGCGGTGGAGAGCGCGGAGCTGCGCGAGGACATGCAGGTCATCACCGGGATACGGATGTCCGAGGCCGACAGGAACGGGAGCGGGGGCGGCAACCCCTTCACCCCCAAGTTCGGCGCCGGCAAGAAGGCCAAGGGAGAGAAGTAGGGCCGCCATGGAACTCATCACCCTGCGCTCCATTGAAAAAACCTATCAGATGGGCGACATCGCGGTGCCCGTGCTGAAAGGCATCTCCCTGTCCATCCGGCAGGGGGAGCTGGTCGCGCTCACCGGCTCGTCCGGATCCGGCAAGTCCACCCTGATGAATATCCTGGGCTGCCTGGACCGACCGAATGCGGGCGAATACTGGCTGGAGGGCCAGGAGGTCTCCCAGCTCTCCGCCGACGAGCGGGCCCTGCTCCGCAACCGCAAGCTGGGTTTTGTCTTCCAGAGCTTCAACCTGCTGGCCAGAACCAGCGCTCTCGAAAACGTGGCCATGCCGCTCACCTATTCCGCCGAAAACTTGAGCGAACGGGAGGCCAGGGAACGGGCTGCGGAAATGCTGAGCCGGGTGGGATTGGCCGACCGGCTGGACCATCATCCCTCCCAGCTTTCCGGCGGCCAGCAGCAGCGGGTGGCCATCGCCCGGGCCCTGATCAACCGCCCGCCGGTGCTTTTTGCCGATGAGCCCACGGGCAACCTGGATTCCAAGACCAGCGAAGAGGTGCTGCAGATGTTCGAGCGGCTCCACACCGAAGACCACATCACCATCATCATGGTGACCCACGATCCCAAGGTGGCCGGCCATGCCAATCGGGTGATCCGCATGGACGACGGGGTGATCCGGAACGATGCGCCCTCTGCGGCCGAGCCAAACCCGAAAACCCCGGAAGGCGCGCCATGATGATCTACACCACCGCCCGCACCGCCTTCCGCACCTTGCGCCGCAATCCCATGCGGGCCATGCTCACCACCCTGGGCATTGTCATCGGCGTGGCCGCGGTCATCGCCATGATGGAGATCGGCGCCGGCGCCTCGGGCGCTCTGAAAAAAACCATCGCCAGCATGGGAGCCAACGTCCTGGTGATCCGGCCCGGCACCGCCTCCAGCGGCGGAGTCTCCTTCGGCGCGGGCACCACCACCACCCTGACCCCGGAAGATTGCCAGGCCATCCTGCGGGAATGCCCCTCGGTGCGCAACGCCGCGCCCATGGTCCGGGCCCGCACCCAGGTGGTGTACGGCAACCGCAACTGGGTGCCCAACGCCATCTACGGCACGACCCCGGCCTATCTCGACGTGCAGGATTGGTCCATCCTGGCCGAGGGCGAGCCCTTCAACGATCGGGATGTGCTCAACGGCAACCGGGTCTGCATCCTGGGCCAAAGCCTGGTCCGGGAACTGTTCGATGGTGAATCCGCGGTGGGCAAGGAGATCCGGATCAAGAACATCGCCTTTCGGGTGGTCGGAGTATTGAGTCCCAAAGGTGCCAACATGATGGGCTTCGACCAGGACGATGTCATCCTCGCGCCCTGGACCACCATCAAATACCGGGTCACCGGCGCGAGCGCCTCCACCGCCAATCAGAGCGCCTCCGTTGCCAGCGACTCGGTGAATACCCTGTCCAACCTCTACCCCACGGCCCAGCGCAGCCTCTATCCGGAACGCTCCGCTGTCCAGCAGGCCAACAACCCCATGCCGGTGCGCTTTGCCAATATCGACCAGATCATGGCCGCAGCCAACAGCTCGGCGGAGATCCCGCAGGCCATCGAACAGATCTCCGGGGTGCTCCGGGAACGTCACCGCATCCGCAACGACGACCCCGATGATTTCAACATCCGCGACATGGCCGAGCTGACCCGCACCCTCTCCACCACCACCAAGCTGATGACCAACCTGCTGCTGGCCGTGGCCATGATCTCCCTGGTCGTGGGCGGGGTGGGGATCATGAACATCATGCTCGTCTCGGTTACCGAACGGACGCGGGAGATCGGGCTGCGCATGGCCGTCGGCGCCCGGGGCCGCGACATCCTCCGCCAGTTTCTCGTGGAAGCGGTGGTCCTCTGTCTCACCGGCGGGGCCATGGGCATCGTCCTCGGCCACGGCGGCTCCATGCTGGTGCAGCTCCTGCTCAAGTGGCCGGTGGAGACCTCGCCTGCGGCCATTGCCACGGCGGTGCTGGTTTCGGCCGGGGTGGGGATCATCTTCGGCTTCTACCCGGCCTGGAAGGCCTCGCGGCTTGATCCCATCGAGGCTCTGCGTTATGAATAAGGTAATTGCCCAGCAGCACCGCATCTGCGTCGCAGTCTCGCGGTGCTCGCTTAGCTGTCATCGGTCGGCTCATGTGCAACAGCACATTTCGCCGGCCTCTTCCTAGCATCTGCGGCACTGCTGGACAATTACCGTTCTGGGATTATCCTTATTCCCCTGCTTCGAGCTGAACAGTTACTGTATACAAGCAACCGGGCCAGCCTCCCGGCCCATCTTTTTATAAGGAGCATCCCCATGATCCCCACACCATACCGGACCAGCCTGGCTCTTTGCCTCTGCCTGCCCCTTGTGGCCAGTTGCATGATTGGCCCTGATTTCCAGCGCCCGGAAGCCAAGGTCTCTTCCCAGTGGCTGGGGCAACCGCCCACCGCTCCTACCGACGCAGAGACCGCGCCCACAGCGGAACAAAACCTGGCCCAATGGTGGACGATCTTCAACGATCCCCAGCTCACTTCCCTGGTGGAGCGGGGCATGCAGGCCAATCTGGACCTGCGCATGGCCGAAAGCCGTATCCGCCAAGCCCGCGCCTCCATGGGCATCGCCGGGGCGGACCTCGGCCCGACCGTGAACACCAATGCCTCGCTTACCCGCAGCCGAACTCCGGCATCCTCGACCCGGAGCGAGGTGACGACCGGCAATCTCTACCAGGCGGGATTTGACGCCGGGTGGGAGATCGATCTCTTCGGCGGCTTGCGGCGCGGGGTTGAGGCCGCTGGCGCGGATCTCGACGCCGCCATGGAAAGCCGGAGCGACCTGCTGGTGAGCCTGAGCGCCGAGGTGGCCAGCAACTACCTGAACCTGCGCTCCCTGCAGCAGCGGCTCGCCATTGCCCGCGAGAACCTCAAGGCCCAGGCCCACACCGCCGACCTGACCCGCCAACGCTTCAACGTGGGCTTTGCCAGCAAACTCGATCTGGTGCGGGCGGAAGCCCTGGCCGCCACCACGGCCGGACAGATCCCGCTGCTGGAGGCGCAGGTCCGGCAAACCATTTACAGCCTCAGCCTGCTTTTGGGCGGCGAACCGTCCGCCCTCCTGGCGGAACTGACCCCGGAGGCACCGTTGCCAGCGGCCCGGGCCACGGTGCCCGTGGGGCTGCCTTCGGACCTGCTCCTGCGCAGGCCGGATATCCGCCGGGCGATTGCGAAGATCCATGGAGCCACCGCCCGGATCGGGATGGCCAAGGCCGATCTCTTTCCCAAATTCACCATCTCCGGGGCCCTGGGCTACCAGAATACCAACTCCAATGCGCTCTTCAACCCCGCCAGCAGCTTCTGGTCCCTCGGCCCGGCCCTGAACTGGCCGCTCTTTGACATGGGCCGCACCCGCGCCAACCTGGAGCTGAAAAAAGCCCTTCAGGAAGAGGAGCTCCTGGCCTATGAACAGACAGTGCTCAATGCCCTGCGGGAGGTGGAAAACGCCCTGATCGCCTCGACCAAGGAGGAAGAGCATCGCCGCTCAATGGCCCAGGCCGTGGCAGCCAACCGCACCGCGGTGGAACTGGCCACCTCCCTCTATACCGCGGGGCAAAACGATTTCCTCGCCGTGCTGGACGCCCAGCGCTCCCTCTACACCGCCGAGGATGCTCTGGCCCAGTCCAGCCGCACCGTTTCCACCAATCTGGTTGCCCTGTTCAAAGCGTTGGGCGGCGGCTGGCAGACGGAAGAGGGTGCGGACCGCGAGGGTTCGTAGATGCGTTAAACCGCAAACCGCCCAAGGCGGCTGCACTTTTCTTCCCCCTTTAACAAAGGGGAAACGAGGAGAATTTCAAAACGCCGGAATCGTGCGCCCCCGTCCACAAATCCCCCCTCACCCCCCCCTTTGCAAAGGGGGGATAAAAAATCAAGGAACGGTTGCAATCAAACCACGAGATTCCTGCGGATGACCAGGCACTGATGCACAGAAAAACCTCGGTGCGCATCCAGCCCCAACAGGCAGGCCAGCAGCTCCTCGATTTCGTCAGCCAACGCTTCACCTACCGGAGCCGGGAGGACTGGCAGTCGGAGCTGGCAGCCCACCGTTTTCTGCTGAACGATATCGAGGCGCAGGGCGATGCCGTCCTTGCCGCCGGCGACCGCCTCGTCTACCTGATGCCCGCCCTGGTGGAACCCCCGGTTGATTCCGGCTACACCGTGCTCCACGAGGATGGCGACCTGCTGGTGATCAACAAACCCGCCCCCCTGCCCTGCCATCCCGGCGGCCGCTTCTTCGCCCACACCCTCTGGGCCCTGCTCAAGGAACAGCACGGACTTGCCGTCCCGAGGCTCGTCAACCGGCTGGACCGGGAAACATCCGGTCTCGTGCTGGTGGCCAAAAACAAAACCGCGGCCCGTCTCTGCCAGGAACAGTTTGCCCGGCAGCGGGTGGAGAAGGTCTATCTGGTGGTGGTGGAAGGGAATTTCCCGGACACGCCCGTCCCGGTTAAGGCCGCCGGCTGGCTGGGGGTGGACCCGGACAGCGCGATCCGCAAAAAAATGCGGTTCTTTCCGGAGCAAGGGGATGCACCCCCCAAAGCGATGGCAGCCAGCACCGCTTTCCGGCGAATCTCCACCACGGACAACGGCAGATTGAGCTTGGTGGAAGCCACGCCGCACACCGGCCGCTGCCACCAGATCCGTGCCACCCTGTTACACTTGGGCTTTCCAGTGGTGGGCGACAAACTTTACGGAGTGGACGAACAGCTTTTCCTCCGCTTTCAGGAATACCGGTTACGCCCTGCTGATCACGCCCTCCTCCGCATCCCCCGCCAGGCCCTGCATGCAGCCAGCCTGCGTTTCAGCCACCCGGCAACCGGAAAGGAGCTGGCATTTTCCGCCCCCTTGCCGCCTGCGCTTCAGGGATTAATGGAGTAGAACCAGCGCCAGGTGTCTTGGCCGTGTCACTCCCTTGCGTCCGCAAAATCGAGGGGAAATTCCACTTTTTCTCTGGATAGATATGTAGGGTGGATGCCTCTTTTTTCACCTTCTCCTTATATATCGCGGGCCTTCCTTTTCTCTCAGCTCAACAGTTTCTGACGGAACCGGTCATTTTTTGATGGGCAGGAATCCAGCCCCACGGGCGGCTGGCGGACCACCTCCCGCCGACAGCCTCGGTTGGCGCGGGATTGTGCGAACAATGCTCCCGGTGATTGCAATGGCATGGGAATTGCTGAACGACAGGGGAAGCGTTGGGGTTTTGTTTCCGGAGACAGGAACAATTACACAGAAATTTTTTCACGAGGCACACATAGAAATGATGCGATCAGAAAAAAGTGGACGACATTGGGCGGGAATACTTGCCGGGGGGCTGCTCCTGACCACGGCGGCATGGACGCAGGCCATTGCGGCGGGAAGTGAACTCCTGCCCGGCGACTGCATAAAATGCCATGATCAGGCGCCCCTGGATATTGCCAAGGCCGGGGGAGCGCACAAGGAAAAAGTGAGCTGCGTGGACTGCCATGTCAGCCATCCTCCCAAATCCAAGGATATCATCCCGAAATGCAGCACCTGCCATGCCGACACTCCCCACTTCAAGTTGCAAGGGTGTGCCGGCTGCCACAGCAACCCGCACACTCCGCTGGTGGTGACGATTCCCTCGGGAATTACCGAGCCTTGCCTGAGTTGCCACAGCAAGCAGATGAGCGAGCTGCAGCAGGATGTCAGCAAGCACACCGCCGTGGCCTGCTCCACCTGCCACCGGGAACGGCACGGCCTTATCCCCAACTGCACCGACTGTCATTCGCCCCATGCCGAAGGGCAGGTGCAGAAAGATTGCCTTACCTGCCACAAAGCCCACACGCCGAAAAACGTCACCTACCCGGGAGATATATCCTCCAAGAATTGCGCGGGCTGCCATGCCGCGGCCTATGAAAAACTCAAAAAGAGCGCGGCCAAGCATGCCAAGCTGGAATGCGCCACCTGTCACAAGGAGAAACACAGGATGATCCCGCAGTGCCAGGGCTGCCATGGCGCAAAACCGCACGCCGCGGCCATGCACCAGACTTTCCCGCAGTGCAGTCAATGCCACGGGACAGCCCATGAGCTGCACAAATGATCGTCACCCATGCGGGGCATGATTGAAAACGTGCCCCGCATGGCCGTTCTTGCCAGTAGAGGAGCTTTATTACAATCTTCAGAGGAGGAATGCATGGATTTCACAATCGTTAAACCGGACCAGACCCTTGATGTGAAGGGCATGTGTTGCCCTATGCCGCTGCTTAAAACCAAAAAGGCCATTGAATCCATAAATTCGGGCCAGATTCTGGAAGTTCTCGGCACCGACCCCGGATCCAAAAATGACCTCCCCAACTGGTGTGCGCGCTGCGGCCATGAATTTTTGGGCAACAAGGAAAATGAAGGAGTTTTCATTTTTTATATCAAGAAGGGGTAGCCGCCCTGTTTGAACTTCAGGCACAATAGCAAAAATACACCGGACCTGAAAGCATGGGGGCAGGTGGAGGTTCGTCCATTTCCCTGCCGGGGGATTCTCATCCTGCCGGACGGGAGAGCATCGAATGTCCGAATGCCGCGCCTGCCCCTCTTTCCCCCTCCCGAAGAAAAATCCTGCCCCTCTTCCTCCCGCCGGATCACTCCGTCTCGCCCAATCCGGACAGGCATCAAAACGCGGACCACGATCATCGCCGCATCCTCCGGCAGAAGCGGCGGCGCCTGCCGGCGGCTACGGTATCCGCATCAATAGACTGAAACGAAAATGTTTCGCTTTGCCTTCCTTCGTGATGCTTCCCCTCCCGGGCACTCTCCCAGTCGCTCCCTTCAACTCCGATAACCACAGGAGAAGCGTGACGTTTTTTTTTGACTTCTCTTCTTTTTTCAACGATTGTTTAGATACTGTTCGGATTTCATCAAGACAAACAATCGGATTTCCCAAAGGAAAGGAGTTGAATATCATGAAACTCTCGCTTCGGACAAGGGTAATGGGTATCCCGCTGGCCTTGGTGGCGGCGGCCATTGCATCACTGGTGGCGGTGTCCTTGTGGGTGGTGAACACCATGTGGCAAGCCGAGTTGCAGACCCTTGCCAAAAGCCAGGCAGGACTCACGGAAAAAAGCCTTGAGAGCCTCAAAAAGCAGGCCCTTGTTTTAGCGGGCTTCTCCGCCCAGGTTCCCGGCGTGCATGAGGCTTATGAAATGGCCCGGCAGGGCAATGAGGCCGAAGGCCGCAGGTTGCTGCGCAAAAGTTTTGACCCCATCCATGAAGAACTCGCCAAAACCCTCGGGCTCAAGACCGTGGAAATTCAGTTTCATCTGCCCCCGGCCAAGAGCTTTCTCCGCATCTGGCGCAAGCCGGGTGACCGGGACGGCGGCGATGATCTTTCCGCCTTCCGCAAGACCATTCTCAAGGCCAACAACGAAAAAACCCAGGTTTCCGGCCTCGAAGTGGGCGACCAGGGGTTTGCCATCCGCGGCGTCATTCCGATTATCGGTCCGAACGGTGAACATCTCGGCTCAGTGGAAGGCTTGATGCCCATCGGCAAGGTGTTTGAAACCTCCAAGGCCCTAGAGACGGACAATGTGGCCATTTACCTGCTTTCCTCCCAATTGGAATTCGCGAAAAAAGCCAAGGAGATGAATCCCCCCATTGTGGGCGACATGGCAAGGATATTCAGTTCCGCCGACACCGAAACCGACCCTTTTATCACGGAAAAAATACTCCAGAGCGCTAAAACGGAAATCAGCATGGCGGAAAACAGCGGACGCCTCATAACCGCCATGCCCATTCTTGATTTCGCCAATGAAACCAAGGGGGTTCTGGTGTATGTCCGGGACGCCAGCTCCATGGTCAATAAGATCCGCTATCTGCAATGGGGCTTAACCCTGGGCGGGATTGCCCTGGTTGCCCTGCTGTCGGTGCTGCTCTTCTTCTCCTCGGGCACAATCACCCGCCGGCTCAATCAAACCATCGACACCTTGGGCGAGGCCGGCGGCAACATGCTGTCAGCCGCCCAAGAGATCAACAGCACCAGCCATCAACTGGCCGAAGGTGCTTCAGAGCAGGCTGCATCGCTGGAGGAAACCTCCTCATCCCTTGAGGAAATGGCCTCGATGACCCTCCGCAATTCAGACAACGCCAGCCAGACGGAAACCCTGATGAAGGATGCCAGCCGAACCATCACCGAGGCCGGGGAATCCATGCAGCGCCTTACCGGTTCCATGCAGGAAATCTCCAAGGCCAGCGAGCAGACATCCAAGATCATCAAAACCATCGACGAAATTGCCTTCCAAACCAATCTTCTGGCGCTTAATGCGGCGGTGGAAGCGGCCCGGGCCGGCGAGGCCGGGGCCGGGTTCGCCGTTGTTGCGGACGAGGTAAGAAATCTCGCCATGCGCGCGGCGGAAGCGGCCAAAAATACCGCCACCCTCATCGAAGGGACTGTTGGCAAGGTCCAGACGGGATCAGAACTCGTTTCCAAAACCAATCAATCCTTTGCCGAGGTTTCCGAGGCTTCTGGCCGCATCAACCTGTTGATCAGCGAAATTGCCTCGGCATCGAAAGAACAGGCCCATGGCATCAACCAAATCAACAAGGCAATCGGGCATATCGACTCCGTCACCCAGCAGAATGCCGCCAGCGCCGAGGAATCCGCCTCTTCTTCCGAAGTGCTGAGTGCACAGGCCAGCCGCATGCAGGACATTGTCGGTGGCCTTGCCGCCCTGGTTTCCGGAGAGGAGAGTCTTCACTCCGCAGGGAGGGCCGAAGGCAGGTCGGCGGCCTCCTTGCCGCGGCTGCCCAATAAAACAAAACTGCTTGACCGTGCACAGGCAAAACCCGTACCTGCGCGAGCAAGCAAACTTTCTTCCGTCAAGGCCCTTCCCCTGCGGAAGGAAACGGATGATGAGTTCGAGGATTTTTAAGGCACGCCGGGCTGGGTCTTTCGCAAAAGCCCTTGCCTCGCGGCAAGGGCTTTTTTTCAGTTGTTCTGCCGCAGGCCCGGGAGATTCCATTTTCCCGGCTCGCCTCGCCCAATCCGGAAACAACGGATCGTGTCTGGATTCATCCGGAACTTCGCTTGCCCATCAAGGTCGTCAAACTGTTCTCCTGTAGAGAAAAAGAAGTTGTCTTCCTGCGGAACCTTAGCGTCGATGTCTCCCTTGTGACGACACAGCATTTACCCCGTGAGCTGCCCCGTTTTCACGAGCTGAAGGAAGAACCACGCCCCTCTTCCTCTTGACAAAGATTGCCAAAAAGATCATCTTTTCAACAGGAGGTGGCGCCATGGCAACCATGAATGTTTCCCTGCCAGACCCTTGTCAAGGCGCTCATCGCCGGAGAAAACAGCGGCATTTCCGAACGCACGGTCGAGGACATCTGGCAAGGTGTCAAAAAACGGCGCGGACTCGATATATAGGCTTTCCAATGCCGCAGCCCAGGATATCGAAGATATCCTGGAGCAATCCTTGGCCGAGATTGGCCTGTTGCAAACAAAAAACTACTTCAACTCTCTGGCCCGCTGCCTGAAACTTCTCGGTAACAATCCGGAAATGGTCCGTACTGCAGAGGAAATACGACCCGGATACCGCCGCTTCCCCCATAAAGGCCACCTGATTTTCTACAAACCGACCGGCAAAAACAGCATCCTCGTTATCCGCATTCTCCACCACCACATGGATGCCATCCGGCGCATTCAGGATTGACCGCCGCCGAAGCACCACCGACCACACCCCCGCCTGCGCTTCAGGGATTGCGGGATTAGATATCAGTTTACTTTTCTTTTGATTTTCCATACCCTATCAGACAATATCGCCCTACTCGGAAACCAGTCGCAAAAAAACGGGGAGGGCCCCCTCTTTTCTAGAGTTTTCACATGACATCGAACGCACTTCAGACATTTGAACATACCATTCAGGATGCCGTAGACCTCCTAACTCACTTTGATGCGCTCAACAAGAAGCCTCCGACTCCGGAAATCGAGGTCTTGAAGCGAGCCAGCTTGGTGATGGCTTTGGCTGCGCTAGAGTCATATTTTGAAGACCTTCTTGTGGAGACGGTTGCGGCTGTTGGCGAAAAGAATGGTGCGAATGAGAGACTGAGCATTTTCTTCCGAGAATCACTTGAGAGTGATTTGAAGACATTTCATACGCCAAGTACTGATCGGGTGCGGCCAATTTTTACGAAATATCTGGGAATTGATGTTTCAGATGGCTGGCACTGGAATAACTTTGATCCGCCAAAGGCAAAGGCTGAACTAAACCGTCTAGCGAAAAAGCGCGGAGACATTGCGCATAGATCTTGGCGCCCACTGCCAGGGCAGCCAGTACCGCACGCCGTTACGCGGAACGATCTTCGCAAGCACATACATTTCATTAGGGAGCTTGCAAAGGCAACCGACGCATACGTGGAGAAAAATTCCAACCATTCGCTGCAGGCGTGACGGCCCTGACGGGCCGCGACCTGAGTTCACATGTTACACGAAGCCAGAAGAGAGACCATAAAAAGGGGACAAATTTATTTAATTCCTCCCCACCCATGAATCAATCAGCAAAATCTCCTCAGGAGACCCCATGAAACCAAGCAGGTTGCTCGAACCACTCTCCATCGGAAATCTCCACTTCAAAAACAGAATCGCCCTGGCTCCCATGACCAGATCCCGGGCCGGCTCGGCGCGGGTGCCCAATGAGTTGATGGCCGAATATTATCTTCAGCGCTCAACAGCCGGACTGCTCATCACCGAGGCAACCGTGGTTTCAAAACAGGGCATCGGCTGGATCGATTCGCCGGGCATCTACACCGAAGAGATGGTTGCGGGCTGGCGGAAAATTACCGATAATGTCAAGCCCGCCGGCACGCACATTTTCCTGCAGTTATGGCATTGCGGCAGGGCGTCGCACAGCGATTTCCATGACGGCGCACTCCCGGTTTCCGCCTCTGCGGTGCAACTGAACGGCGATTCCATCCACACCCCTCTGGGCAAGAAGCGCTACGAAATTCCCCGCGCCCTGACGGTTGGAGAAATCAAGGCGACCGTGGCTGATTACCGCCGGGCCGCGAGCAATGCCAAGGAGGCCGGATTTTCCGGGGTTGAGGTGCATGGCGCCAACGGGTATCTGATCAATCAATTCCTCGATTCCAAAACCAATCTCCGCACGGACCAATACGGCGGCAGCCTTGAAAACCGTTTCCGTTTTTACAAAGAGGTGGTCGAGGCGGTGCTTGAGGTCTGGCCGGCGGAGCAGGTCGGCGCGCGCATCTCGCCCAACGGGGTTTTCAACGATATGGGCAACGAGGACTTCCGGGAAACGTATCTGTACGCGGCCGAGGAATTAAACAAATTCAACCTCGGCTATCTCCATATCATGGACGGGTTGGCCTTTGGCTTTCACGGCAAGGGCGAGCCCATGACCCTGGCGGAATTCAGGCCGCTTTTTCAGGGAAGGATCATCGGCAATTGCGGCTACACCAAGGAAGCGGCTGAGCAGCGATTAGCCGAGACCACTGCGGACATGATCGCCTTTGGCCGCCCTTTTATCACCAACCCCGACCTGCCCGAACGCTTCAGGAATAATTGGCCCCTCAACCCTGCCGAGGATATGTCGCTGTGGTATACCCCGGGAGCCAAGGGATATACGGATTATGCGCCGTATAAATAATCTGCTGCCGTGTAAACCTAATCAGGAACAAGGATCACCCCACAATGGCAAAACACGTGTGTCCCTGGTGGATGGCCTATACCTTTGACAATCCGTTGCGGCGGATCTTCCACAAACCGGAGGAGATATTTGCTCCGTATCTCCAGGAAGGAATGACCGCCATCGACCTGGGTTGCGGCATGGGGTATTTCTCCATCGGCATGGCCAAACTTGTTGGCGAAAGCGGCAAGGTACTCTCCGTTGACCTGCAACAGCAGATGCTGGACACCCTGATGCAGCGGGCCAGGAAAGCAGGGGTCGCCAGCCGCATCACCCCTTTGCTGTGCGATGAAAGCAATATCGGCAACCACGACGAGGTTGATTTCGCCTTGGCGTTCTGGATGGCGCACGAAACTCCGGATGAATTCAACTTTTTCAAGCAGGTCCATGCGACCCTCAAAGAATCAGGCACGCTCCTCCTGGCTGAGCCCAAGCTCCATGTCACCGGAGGTGAATTCCAAAAAACGCTGACCATCGCCCATAACACAGGGTTCAAACGTATTGGTTCGCCTATGATCTCCTTGAGCCATGCGGCGCTGCTTGAAAAGCAATGATATACACCACGCCCGGCCCCCCTTCCCCGGGCTGAAGGAGTAAGCCATGCCCCGATTCGGCGCCCACATGTCCATCAGCGGCGGGATAGCCCTGGCCTTCGACCGTCTGGCCCAAGTGGAGGGGGAGGCGTTGCAGATCTTCACCGCCAACCAGCGGCAATGGCAGCCCAAGACACCGACCTCGGCGGAGATCGAGACCTTCAAGGTCAGGCGGCGACAGGCGGCTGGGGTTCCGGTCGCCGCCCACGACTCCTACCTTATCAACCTCGCCTCGCCCAACCCGGAGACGGAGGGCAAATCGCTCGCCGCCTTCAGCGAGGAGTTACGCCGCTGCGCTGCCCTGGGCGTAGAATACCTGATCATGCATCCCGGTTCCCATCTCGGCGAAGGGGTCGAGGCGGGGCTACGGAGATTCACCGCCAACCTCGACCGGGCCATCGGCGAGGCCGACATCGGCCTTCAGGTCATGGTGCTCCTTGAGACCACCGCCGGCCAGGGGACCAACCTGGGCGCAAGCTTCGAGGAGCTGGCCACGATTATCGCCGCCTCTGCCCACCCGAAGCAACTGGGCGTCTGCTACGACACCTGCCACACCTTTGCGGCCGGCTACGATATTCGCACCCCAAAGGGATATGCCGAAACCATGGCCAGATTCGACCAGTTGCTCGGCCTGGAGCGGCTCCGGTTTTTCCATCTCAACGACGCCGGCAAAGGGTTGGGCAGCCGGATCGACCGCCACGCCCATATCGGCCAAGGCGAAATCACCGTGGAGGGATTCCGCAACCTGGTCAACGACCCGCGCTTCAGCAACCATCCCATGGTCCTGGAAACCCCCAAGTCGGAGGATCTCCACGAAGACCGGGAGAACCTGCAACTGCTGCGGAGTCTTGTCAGACAAGGGCCTTTGTAGGAGGGGGCATGGGGGAAGCACAGAAAAGATATTATACCGCCATCCTCGGCGGACACAGCCCCAAGCATCTCTGGGCGAGCATGGCGGCGCTCTCCGTGCTGCTCGCCGTTCCGGTCCGGAACAGGGTTAAAAAAAGAAGGAAAGAATGAGGGAGCCGAAGCTGTGGTTGTCCGGTTGGCCGTCGAATTCCTTGGTGCGAAGCACCTGGGTCCAGGTCAGCTTGCCCTGCTTGAAATAGAGGGCCGCGCCACCCGCCAGATCGGCGACAACCGGTTTTTTGCTGACGCTGTGGCTGTGGGCGAAGGTATTGCCGTCAAGAAAGATATCCCGCAGCACAGCACGGGTGTTTACCGCGGCAAAAAGGTAGCCGCCCCGCTGCTGCCGTGCGGAAAAAGAGGTGTTGCCCGCCGGCCGGATCAGGCTGACCCCGAAATCGTCGGGCAGATTCCAGCCCAACCGGGTTTCAAAACCGGTATTGGCATAGGTGGCGACATTGCCCAGGGAGCAGCCCAGATGGGAGATGGCATCCATGGCAAAGGCGCCGTTGCTGAAGAAGGGGGCAAACTGCCACTTGCGTTCGTAAATCGCGGCCACCCCCGGCTCGTTTTTCAACTGATGCTCCCAGCCGTTTGGCCGTTGCAGGTCGCGGAGGTCGTGGATCGCCTTTTGCGTCTCATCGGCAAAGGAACTCGGTCCGATCATGCCCAATTGCAGCTCGATGGTGTCCATCCACTCCTTGCTTCTGCTGTGGAATGCCGCGGCAAAATAGGTCCAGCCCGCATAAGGGCGATCGTCCACAAGCAGATCGCTGCGGGAGATGTCGGCTGGGGTATAGATGTTCTGGCCGAGGGAGAACTCCACCTTGCGCTTCATGGCCGGATCGGGATCGTTGATAAAGGGCAGCCGGTAGATGTATTCCAGACTCCAGTCCGGCAGCTTGCCGCTTTCGACAAAGCTGACCAGATCGGGAGAAATGAGGGAAATCTTGACGCCGTTGGTGTAGTTGCGGTCCGTGCCGGTAAAAAGATCGTTTTCAAAATAGACATGCATGGTCCACGGCAATTGCGGTTCTTCTCCTGCCAGGGAAAGCGCCGGCGCAACGAGGCACAGAAAACACAGGAAAAGGCCACGAAAAAAAACCAGGGGAGCGAAACGGAAAAGGGACATGGCAGCCTCGGGGAGACAACGGGCGGAACAAAAAAAAAGGGGGGGGAAATGCGGCATTGGCCTTCTTCTGCCGCCATTTCCCCCTGTCGGAGGAGGCTAGAACAGGGAAATGAGATACAGTGCCGCGGCAACGCAGATGAAAATGATGCCTACCTTGGCGGCAACATCCGGTTCATCGTGTCCGTATCCGTGCGGGTCGTCGTGGTGTTCGTCATGTCCACTCATGCGGCATTCCTCCTCGGGGGGTTTTTATTTCTTCAGCAACGGGAAGCCGTTGCTGATCCGTTGCACAATGACACTGCTCGCAACTTATAGCCTTTGCCGACTTTTTCAAGCATTAAATCGCGCCGACGCCGCGCCCATTCCTTCGCCGGCCTCTCTGACCTTACGGCTTTCCTTTCCGGGTGTTGCCTGATAGCATGGATTACAGATTTATTTACGGACACGCTCTCAATGGCCGGACAGTTCTTTTTCCCCTGAAAAATAGACGCGGCTGCCATTTCCCATTCCTCAAACCACAGGAGACATCAATGAAACGAAACCTCTGTATCGGCATGATCATGGCGGGACTGATCCTCTGGGGCTGCGGTCAGGAGGAAAAACAAGCCGAGACGCCGCCCCCGGCAACAATGCCCACGGTCGAGCAGGCCATGGACAAAGCGAAAGAAACCGCCGGAGCGGTTAGCGGGCAGGCGGAGAAAACCGCCGAGGCGGTTGCGGAAAAGGCCGAACAACAGATCGCCACAGTGGAGAAAAAAGCCGCCCCGGTTGTGGAAAAGGTTGCAGAGACGGCAGCCCAGGCCAAGGAGGCCGTGGCCAAGCCTGTCACCACGGTGGAAAGCATTGTGATCGGCAACAAGAATGGCCAGGTCATTCTTCCGCACAAGAAGCACGCCGAGGCTTACGGCTGCGCTGTCTGCCACGGCGACAAGACCCCCGGGCCGTTCAAGCTGGGAAAAGATGCTGCCCACGCCCTGTGCCAGGGCTGCCATAAGGAAAAAAAGGCAGGCCCCACCGGTTGCACCCAGTGCCATCAAAAAAAGGCCAAAGCCCTCGAAGGCTGTTGATTCTTTCCCAATTCCGGCAACGGAGCGAATCCTGGGCCACCGGGACTCGCTCCGCGTGTCGGGTGGACCTGCATCCCTGTCCTAGCAATGCTTTCCTCGCAACAGGGATGTGGCAATTTTTTCCGGCAGCGTTATGATGGTCCTGCACTGTGGCGCTGCGCCGATCGTATATTTCCACCGGACAGCCGAGCTCTCGTCACAACCAGCACAACACACAGGACCGAACCATGAAGAAAATCACCCAGTATTTCCTGCAGGGCCTCCTCTTTCTCGTGCCGGTGGCGGCCACGCTCTATATGATTTATATCATTTTTTCCAAGATCGACGGGTTCTTCTCCTTTGATGTGCCCGGGCTCGGATTTCTGGTTACCATCGGGCTCATCCTTGCCGTGGGGTTCGTGAGCTCCAACCTGCTGGCAAACAGCATCATGCTCCATGTGGACCGGATGTTCGCCCGGATGCCGCTGGTGACCATGCTCTATACCTCCATCAAGGATCTGGTCGACGCCTTTGTCGGCGACAAGAAAAGCTTCAACAAGCCGGTTCTTGTCGCCCTTGATGCGGACAACCGGATCAACGTGCTGGGCTTCATCACCCGGGAAGATCTCAATACCCTCGGCATTGCCGACAGCGTCGCCGTTTACCTGCCCCAGTCATACAATTTTGCCGCCAACCTGATCATCGTCGACCGGAGCAGGGTCACCCTTCTTGCCGCCAATCCGAAAGAGGTCATGAAGTTCATCGTCTCCGGCGGAGTTTCCTCTTAGCGACCACGCTATTTTCCACGCCGAGGCTTCATCCGCCACGCCTCGCTCCCCGTGCGGAAGAGCGCATTCCGCCGGAGATGCCCGGCCATACTCCTTGGGCACCATGCATTTGCGCGGCAATCTTGGCGCCCGGATCACCGGCGCCCCATACTCGTTCTGGAATGGTGAGCGGCATGTGCCAATTCTGCACCCAACACGGGGAAGGAAAGAAATGGTACGAGAACATGGCCAACTACACGGCCGAAGTGTTCCATCAGGTCAATTCCGAGCAGAACCTTGTCCGCTTCCTGCGCGGTTTTGTCAAGTCGCTGCGGGACGACGTCGCCACCGCCTCCCGCTGGCAGCGCCGCTTTCCCCGGATCTACCGCTTCATCGCCTATCCGCTTCTCTCCCGCACGATGCAAAAAACCCACTTCGGCCAGGTCGTGCCTTTGGAAGATGTGGAAGCGATTCTCTCGCAGGTGGAGCACATCGTCCGGCTGCCCTGCGTCTGCCGGAAGGTCACCCTCGGCGCCGAAAAGCGCTATTGCTTCGGGGTGGGCATGGATCTGACCCCGATCCTCGCCCAAGCGCCGGATTTCGCCGCCTTCGAGCACTGGAGCCGGGAACGGGCCATCTCGTTCATCCGCCAACTCGACCAGGAGGGCAAGACCCACAGCGTCTGGACCTTCAACACCCCCTTCATCGGCGCGATCTGCAACTGCGACCAGGACTGCATGGCCTACCGGGCCCAGATCACCCTGGGGGTGACGCGCACCATGTGGAAAGCGGAGTACGTGGCCGAAATCGACCCGCTCGCCTGCACCGGCTGCAACCTCTGCCGCACGCGCTGCTTTTTTGCCGCCATCGGTTTTGACCGCGACAACCAGAAATGCCGAATCGACGTTGCCGCCTGCTATGGCTGCGGAGTCTGCCGCCCCGTTTGCCAGCACGGGGCCATCCGCCTCATCGACCGCGTGGACGTGCCCGTTACGGCGGCGAACTGGTAGAAGCGCGCCACCCTTCTTGCGCTCGCTAAGAAAGCAGGCGGCGGAAAGAAGGAAAGCCATTGCAGGGTTTGCCCCTATTCTTTATATAGTAAAGGAATTCTTTTCGTGCGTATGCTTTCCATCAACCCTCAGAACAAGGATGACGCTCCATGTTGCAGAAAATGATCAAACCCGTGAGTCTCTTTTTGGTTTTTTCCTTTCTTCTCCTCGATTTTTCCGCGCAAACGGCAACGGCCCAGATGATCGACACCAACACCGCCATCTTGGCGCAGAAGCAGGAAGCGAGCCGAGGGCGGGTTGCCGCCTTCCTCGGTCGTGAAGATGTCCGGAAGGTTATGGAGCAACACGGCGTCGATGCTGTTGAGGCGCAAAAAAGGGTGGCCTCCCTTTCCGATGCGGAGCTGGCGAAAATCTCCCAGGCCATGGAGCAAATGCCCGCCGGTGGCGATGCGGTAGGCGCGATCGTTGGCGCGGCGGTTTTCATTTTTGTGGTTTTGCTGATCACCGACCTCCTCGGTCTCACCCATGTTTTCTCCTTTGTTAACCATAAGCGCTGAAAAACGGACCCTCTCGCGTTTCACTCAGGCCGGCAATCGGATGATTGCCGGCCTGTTTTTTCTCGCGCTGCCCCTTGTTGTGTCCGGGTGCGGCCTCCTGTCAACGGGACGGCTGCCCCAGACGCCGAACCTGCCGGACAAGGCCATGGTTGCCGGAGTGCCTTTTTTTGCCCAGGATGAGCTGCAGTGCGGCCCGGCAGCCCTGGCCATGGCTCTGCAGTGGAGCGGAATTGCGGTACAGCCCTCCGCGCTCACCCCCGAGGTTTTCAGCCCCGGCCTCAAGGGAAGCCTGCAAAGCGGGCTGATCGGTTCGGCCCGCCGCCATGGCCGGGTCGCATACCCCATTGCCGGCAGCGAGGCCCTGTTGGCCGAGGTTGTCGCCGGCCATCCGGTCATCGTCCTGGTCAATCTCGGCTTGTCCTGGTACCCGAAATGGCATTATGGCGTGGTGATCGGCTATGACCAGGAACGCGGCGAGGTGATCCTCCACTCGGGACTCACCGCCGGCGAGCATCTCAGTTCCGGGGTTTTTCTGAATATCTGGCAGCGCAGCGAGCATTGGGGGCTTCTGATCCTGCCGCCCGGACGGCTGCCTGCCACCGCGACGGAAGAGGCTTGGCTTGAAGCCGTTGCCGGCCTGGAAAGAACCGGCCAGTGGCAGGGTGCGGCCGCCGGATATGACGCGGCCCTGAAACGCTGGCCCGAGAGTTTTGGTGCCTGGATGGGGCTTGGCAACAGCCGCTACAGCCTGCACGATCTGGCGGGCAGCGCCGGGGCCTTTCGGAAGGCGACCTTGCTGCAGCCGAAAAACGGCATCCCCTTCAACAACCTGGCCCAGGCCCTGAGCAAACAGGGAAAGCGGAAAGAGGCGCTGGCCGCAGCGCAGCGAGCCGTGGATCTTGGCGGCCCGCTCCTTGAGACGTTCCGGCAAACTCTGGAAGAGATCAAGGCGCAGCCACCGCCCAAAAACGGCCGCCGCAAAAAAATACGATAGTTGCCGGAGCGGTTCAGGAAAGCCCCAGCGCCTTGCGCTTGATGGTGATCCGCTGGTCGAGCAGCTCGGCCGCCTTGAGCGGATCGGCTTCAACGACGAAGCTGGCGCCCACCAAGCCTTCCAGTCCGTGCAGGGCCAGATCGGTGACCACCTTGGAGCCGAGGATGTTGGGCGGCAGGCCCAGGTGGGTATAGATGCCGCAAGCCACCGCATACAGGCCGATGGCCGCCGCCTTTTCCGAATACCACTCGGGCGAGGAGGCGCACACCGGCAGGTCGGAGATGTCGACCCCCAATTCGTTGGCGATCAAGGCGCAGAGCTGGATGACCCGCGAGTTGTCCACGCAACTGCCCATGTGCAGAACCGGCGGGATGCCCAGAGAACCGCACACTGCTTTCAGTCCCGGCCCGGCCATGGAGATCGCCTCGGGCATCAGCAAGCCGGCCTTGCCCGCGGCGGTGGTCACGCAGCCGGTGACCAGAACCATGATGTCTCTCTCGATCAACGCCTTGGCTAGGCCGACGTTGCAGGAATCCTGCTGGAATTTCGGGTTGTTGCAGCCGACAATGGCGACAAAGCCGCGCACCTTTCCTGCCTTGACCGCATCAAGCAGAGGGGCAAGGCTCCCGCCCAAGGCGGCAAGAATCGCCTCGTTGCTGAAACCGGTCATGATCTCCACCGGCTCGCCGGGAATCTCCACCCGGCTGGGATCGCGCCTGGCAAAGCCCTCCACCGCGATACCGACGATTTCCTTGGCCTGGGCCAGGGCCGTTTCCGGCCGGACGTTGAAGTGGATCGCCCCGGTAAACCTGGCCTTGTTGGCGGTAGTGATGAACTGGGTGTGGTAGCAGGCCGCCGCCGGGATCAGGCTCGGCATGATGCACTGGTAGTCGACGACGATGGCCTCCACCGCGCCGGTGACCACCGCCAGCTCGGTCATCAGGTGGTTGCCGGCCATGGGGATGCCCTGGCGGGCCATAATCTCGTTGCCGGTGCAGCAGAGACCGGCGACATTGATGCCGCCGGCGCCCAAGGCCTTGGCCTTGGCCAGCAAGGCCGGGTCTTGGGCCGCGGCGACGATCATCTCGCTCACCACCGGGTTGTGGCCATGGACCAGAATGTTCACCTGGTCTTTCTTGATTACCGCCAGATTCACCTTCGCCTTTTGGGGGGTGGGGGTGCCGAAAATCACGTCGGAGAGTTCGGTGCCGATCATCGAGCCGGCCCAGCCGTCTGCCAGGGCGGTGCGCGCCGCGTGGATCAGGGTGTTGGGGGCGTCGTTGTCGCAGCCCATGTGGGTGCGGTGCATCATCTCGGCGATCTCCCGGTCCACGCCGCGGGGGGTCATGCCGAGCTGCTTCCAGATTGCCCGCCGCTTGGCAGGCACCCGGCACACAAAGGAAACTTCTTTCTTGCGGCTGCCGAAGTCGCCGTAGAAAACATCCAAAAGATCGCGGGCGATTTCAAGAACCTTGCGATTTTCCGTTTTGACTCCGACTTCCCCGGCAATGCGGATGAGCTTTGCCTCATCCCGGATCCGGTAATCCGTGGTACCGCCCTCGACAATCGCTTCCAGCACCTCGACCAGATCGCGGCCGTGGTCCGAGTGGCCGGCAGCCCCCCCGGCGATGAAACGGCCGAAGTTCCTGGCCACGATCACATCCGCATCGGCGCCGCAGACGCCGCGTTTCATCTTGTCGCTGATCCGGCACGGCCCCATGACGCAATTGCGGCAGGTGGTGCCAAGCTCGCAGAATTTGCAGTGCGGGGTCTGCTGTTCCAGCCGGTCCCAGGCCGTTTCCACCCCGTCGCGCTCGGCCTTGGCAAGCATTTTCCGGGCATCGGGCCAGATGGATTTCTCCTCGATCGATCGCTTTTCCCGTGCCATCTTGCGTCCTCCTCGTGTTCCCGGAAAGGTTCAGTTCCTTGCCCGGTTAAAAATCCTCGAAATCCTCACCCATGGGGATCACGTCTTCAGGTTTCGGCGAGGCCGCTTGCTTCTTGACCGCGGGCGGCAGACTCTTTCTCTGGCCCGCTGATTTGCGCGATCCCGGGAGTTTGGCTGCCACCGGAGGACGCCTGAGCTGGCCCAGGTTGGAGGAGCCGATTGTGCCGCCTGAACCTCCTTCTTTCACGCAGATAACCAAGGCCAGCAATTCCCCAACCGAGCCGTTCATCATCTCCGCCTGAGCGCTCAGCTCCTCGGAGGCGGAGGCGGATTGTTCCGCTGCCGCTGCATTGCTCTGGGTCACGGTGTCGATCTCGTGAATGGCCTTGGTGACCTGGTTGATGGCGTTGGCCTGCTGGCTTGCCGCTCCGGCCATTTCGGTGATGATCGTGCCGATACGGGTGGTGGATTGGGCGGCAACGTTAAACGACTCGCTGGTCTCGCTGACCAGGGCGTTGCCGGTGATGATCTTCTGCACCGTGCCCTCGATGAGATTGGAGGTGTTCTTGGCCGCCTCCGCCGCCCGCATGGCCAGATTGCGCACCTCGTCGGCCACCACCGCGAACCCGGCCCCTGCCTCGCCGGCCCGGGCCGCCTCAACCGCGGCATTCAGGGCCAGCAGGTTGGTCTGGAAGGCTATCTCGTCGATGGTTTTGACGATTTTCTGGGTTTCGGCGCTGGCCGCCGAGATCTCATGCATGGAGGCGGTGAGTTTCTTCATGGATTCATCGGCGTTCTGGATAACCTGATTCGCTTCCTTCATCAGCGCGTCCGCCTGCCGGGCATTGTCGGCATCCTGCTTGATCATGGCCCCGACTTCTTCCAGGGAGGCGGAGGTTTCCTCCACCGCCGCCGCCTGCTGGGACGCACCTTCCGCCAAGGTCTGGCTGGAAGAGGAGACTTCCCCCGCCGCCGCGCCGACCTGATTGGCGCCGTCGCCCAGAGTGAGGCTGATCCGCTTGAGGGTGGTCGAGATACCCCGGCCGAGGAAAAAGGCCAGCAACCCGCCGGTTACCAAAACCGCAATCCCAAGCCCCAAGGCGATCCTGGCCTGGAAGGCGGCTGAATTCGTGGCCAGAGCGGTTTGTTTTTGGGCTCCATCCTTGGCTTCATTGAGCAACTCCTCCAGCAGCGGATCAACAGCCTTGGTTGTTTTGCGCACCGCCAGGGCGGCGACCATGCGTTCATTGCCCACGGGGGCGGCGAGCATGGCGCCAAAGGCTCTTTGGTAGTCATCGGCCAAGGTCAGGAGCTGCCTGGCGTTGTCCATCAGTTTTGGCTGCCCTGCGTTCTTGGCCAGATTCGCGATGGATTCAAGCTCCTCCTTGAAGGAGGCGATGTAGCCGTCGGCTTCCTTGGCGAGCAGCGCATCGTCGGCGTACAGCAACATTTTTTCATCCTGCCTGCACTGGATCAAGACGATTTTGGCCGTGCTGGCGCGCAGGGCGATGGCCATGTCCTGTTCGATGAGACGGGTGAACTTCGTTGTGGCGGAGATCAACGCAAACTCATAAATCCCGGTGAGCACCACGACCAACAGAAGTACCCCTCCGAATCCTCCTCCGATTTTCTTACCTATGGTTGTCTGTTGCCTGGACATCTCTTTCCTTTATGCACAGTGATAGTGATAGCGTTGATATGATTTTGCCGGTAAGGGAGAAAAGTCCCTTCGACGACTGCTCCCTTGCCGGCCCATACTATTTTTGCCTCGCCCCCCCGCGCGGGACGATCTTCCCTTTTCCCCTCCTCCACGGCCGCAGGAACGATGCAACAGCCGGGAGCGAAGCCCCATATTGCCGTGCTATTCCATCAGGTAGCCGATGTAGTATACGCCGATGATTTCGCCGCCCGCGTTCTTGATCGGTTCATAGCCGGTGTCGTAGAGCTTGCCGAGGATGTCAACCATTCCGTAAAAGGCGTTGCCCTGGCGGATGGCCGCGATGGCAGGGCCGCTTGGGTCCAGCGGGGTGCCGACCGCGCGTTTGCCGTCTTTCATTACATTGGTGCTGACGCGGACGAATGCATCCCCTTTTTTCATGAAAAAGGTGGCGGTGCAGCCGAATTTGGCTTTCAGGGAGTCCACCAGCGCATAGTTGTCATTTATCTTGCTGGTGCCGAAGAAGAGTGATCCTCCCTCAATCTTGGGTGCGCCAAGCTTTGCCGCCTCGTCTTTCATGGCGGCCATGGCGGTTTTGATCTTGGCCGAAGATTCCGTTGCCGCCATGGCGGTAACCGCCCCTGCCATCAGCAGTCCAAGGACAAACAGCGCCAGCATCGGTGCAACCCTACGTTTCCCTAAAATCCTCATCGCATTCCTCCTGATTCGTTGATGTGTTGGCATGACTGCCATCGGTGTTGCCGCGCAAGGATTTATGCCCTGCCGACTCTTCCATAATCGCAGAAACAGACAAAGCTGGTCAATGCAATTCGCCAGGAAAATGCCGAAGATTGAAAAATAATAGGTACCCGCCCAGATCTTGCAAAATTTTGGAATTTGCCGAGTCTCCAGGCCGGGACAACGCTAAAAAAAGAAGGAGAGGGTGAAGGAACCGAAGGTGTGATTGCCGTGTTGTTCTTCGTATTCCTTGGTGCGGAGCACCTGGGTCCAGGTCAGCTTGAACTGTTGGAAATAGACGGCGGCCCCGCCTGCCAGGTCGGCGACAAATGGTCGCTTGTCAACGCTGTGGCTGTGGGCGAAGGTATTGCCGTCCAGGAAGATGTCCTGGAGCACCGCCCGACCGTTCACTGCGGCAAAGAAATAACCGCCCTGCTGCTGCCTTGCGGAAAAGCTGGTATTGCCTGCCGGCCGGATCAGGCTTACGCCGAAGTCGTCGGGCAGGTTCCAGCCCAAACGGGTTTCGAAGCCGGTGTTGGCATAGGTGAAAACATTGCCCAGGGCGCAGCCGAGGTGGGTTATGGCGTCGACGGCAAAATTGCCCCGGCTGATGAAAGGGGTGAGGTGCCATTTGCGTTCGTAAATCGCGGCCAACCCCGGCTCGTTTTTCAACTGATGCTCCCAGCCGTTTGGCTTTTGATTGCCGGTAAGATCGTGCACCATCTTCTGCGTCTCCTCGGCAAAGGAGCTCGGCCCGACCATGCCCAGTTGCAGCTCGATGGTATCCATTTGCTTGCTGCTTCTGGTATGAAATGCCGCGGCAAAGTAGGTCCAGCCGGCATAGGGGCGGTCCTCGCTGATCAGGTCGCTGCGGGAGATGTCGTCAGGGGTGTAGATGTCCTGGCCAAGGGAGAATTCCACCTTGCGCTTCAAAGCCGGATCCGGATCGTTGATAAAGGGCAGCCGGTAAATGTATTCAAGGCTCCACTCCGGCAGCTTGCCGCTCTCGACAAAGCTGACCAGGTCCGGAGAGATGAGGGAAATCTTGACGCCGTTGGTGTAGTTGCGATCCGTGCCGGTAAAGAGGTCGTTTTCAAAGTAGACATTCACGGTCCACGGCAACTGCGGTTCTTCCGCGGCCAGGGAGGATGTTGCCGGAGCAAGGCAGAAAAGGCCAAAAAGCAGCCCGGCCAGGGAGGCCCGGAGACCGGGACGAGCAAAATCTGTCGGCAGCAGCATATCTTCTTTTCTCCATCCTTCCGTTTTCCGGCCGGGAAGGTTGCCGCTTGTCGTCCATTATGGGGACACCCCACCTGTCTCTCGCCAAACCGCCCAGCCTCAGAGCCAGTTTCCCTGGGGCTCGGGCGTACTCCTGATCCGCTCCATCTGGTCGGCAAGATCGCGCAGCTCCCGCTGCCAGTACTCGCGGGTGCCGAAATCCGGGGCCACCCGGCTCAATCCCTCCTCGGCCACCTGATACCCGCACCAGGCCATGTAGTGGATAAAACGCATGGCCCTCAGCGGCTCGATCAGCCGCAGGCTCCGCCGGTCGAAATCCCGGAAGGTCTCGTAGCCTTCGAGAAAAAGCTCGATCTCGGCAAAGGTTTCTTCCCGATAGCCGGGCAGCAGCATCCAGAAATCCTGCACCGGCGGGCCAAGGGCCATATCGTCGAAGTCGATGAGATAGAAGGATTCGCCCGGGCGGTAGATGAGGTTGGAGAAATGGCAGTCGCCGTGGATGCGGATCATCTCGGTGTTGGCAAACAACGGGCTGATCTCACCGATCAGAGCCTTGGTCAGTTCGGCGAATTGCACGGCCAGGTCCGCAGGCATGAACTTCCCGGCCAGAAGATAGTCCGCCTGCTGCCGGGTTGATTTCTCCGGGGTCATGGTGATCCGCCCCTCCGGGATCCGGCCCGCGCCCACGGCATGGATCCGCCCGAGCAGACGGCCGATTTCCAGCCACTGCTCCTCGCTGTATTCATCCAGGCTGCGGCCGCCGCACTTGGGAAACACGGTGAAATACATCCCTTCATGCTCGCCGAGACTGCCGTTGCCCTGCAAAACAAGCGGAGCGATGACGGGAATCTCCCGGCCGGCAAGCTCCAGCAAAAACTCATGCTCATCCTGGAGCGCACCATGGCTCCAGCGCCCGGGCCGATAGAACTTGACCACCAGCCCTTCGCCGTTTTCGCCCTCCAGCTCATAGACCCGATTGATGTAGCTGGCCAGAGGCCGGCAGAGGTTGGTGCAGCGGATATCCAGAGCCTTTTCCACCAGACCGAGGACCATGTCCGGGGTCAGATGGTGAAAGGCGGAATGCGCGGGGGGCTTAACAGTACGGTTCATGGCAACTCAATGAAAAGTGAAGAATGCATAATGCAAAAAGATCCTGTGCGCTTCTGTACCCCAAACCGTACCCACTGTGTTGTCTTTTCATTTTTCACTCTTCACTTTTCATTATTCATTGCCCTTACCCCAACGCCACGTCAAGCACCATCATCACCGCAAAACCCACCATGGTCGCCATGGTGACGATATCGATATGCTTGGGATTCTGCTGCGACTCCGGAATCAGCTCTTCCACCACGACAAAGATCATGGCCCCGGCGGCAAAGCAGAGGGCGAAGGGGAGAACGGACTGCATGCTGAGGACGAAATAGGCGCCCAGCACCCCGGCCACCGGCTCCACCAACCCGGAGGACTGACCCAGCAGGAAGCTCTTCGTCCGGCTCAAGCCTTCGCGGCGCAAGGGCAAGGATACCGCCGCGCCTTCGGGGAAATTCTGCAAGCCGATGCCGATGGCCAGGGCAATGGCGCCGCCCAGGCTTGCCGAAGGGATATTGGCGGCCACCGCGCCAAAGGCCACGCCCACGGCCAGCCCCTCAGGGATGTTGTGCAGGGTAATGGCCAGCACCAGCAACGTGCTGCGCTGCCAGGAGGTTTTCACTCCCTCGCTCTTGCTGATATCCAACCCGGGATGGAGATGGGGCAGGAAACGGTCAATGAGCCGCATGAACAACCCGCCGGCCAGAAACCCGAGGGCGGCGGTACGCCAGGGAACAAAGCCCATCGCCCCGGCCATCTCGATGCCCGGGGCGAGCAGCGACCAGAAACTCGCGGCGATCATCACCCCCGCGGCAAAGCCGAGCATGGAATCCATGAGCTTCTGGTTCATGGTTCGATGCATAAAAACCAGGGCCGCGCCCGCAGCGGTCACGCCCCAGGTAAAAATGGTGGCCAGAAGGGCCTGGAGAACCGGGTTCAATTCCTGAAAAAAAATCACCATGGTCGGAGCCTGCCGCCTGTCTCGTGGGGAGTTGTCCTGAAAAACCGTATGGCGCCATTGTATGCCAGAAACAGCAAAAAGTATATGCGGGAAATGGGGCGGAACGCCTCACGGTTCTTGCCGCACCTCTTCTTTCCTTTTCCCTCAGTCTCCGTTGTGACTAAAGTCACATCGCCCAATGACCTCGGTCATTGTTCCCTCTTCCTTCTCTTGCTAAGAGAGACCAAGGCATTGTGCCTGCGCGCTGTTTTTCAATCTTCATTAAGGAGGAGAGAGATGAAAAAAATGTACACGGTTCTTGCGGCAACCGCCTTTTGTTCATGCCTTGCGGGTGGACTGGCCTTGCCGGACAAGGCCAACGCCGGACCATCCATTGATTTCGGCGATGATGGCGGCTACCTGCAACTCGATGTGAAATTTCAGGGAATTTTGGACCACACGAATTTTGGTTCCGGCGCGGATGGCCAGGCAAGCCGCTGGGACGCCGATCTCCGGAGGGCTCGGATCGTTTTCACCGGCATGTATGACGATACCTGGGGCGCCAAATTTCAGACCTGCGGCGGCACCAGCGCCACCCGGAACTTCGGAGGCGGCGGCTATGAACTTTCAAAAAATAACAGCAAGACCAATTCCCAGATCAGATTGACCGACGGCTATCTCATCGGGATGTTTAATGATGAGCTCAATATCAAGGTCGGTCTCACCAAGATCCCTCTGACCCGCGCCAATCTGGACGAATGCTTCGCGCCGCTCAGCCACGAGCGGTCATCTTTTGTGTATTCTCCCTATGGCACGGACGCCACCAAGAACAGCCGGGATATGGGCGTTGTGGCCACCGGCGCTTTTATTGATAATCACCTGAAATACTTCGCCGGAATCATGGAGGGAAGAGAGGGCGCTGCCACTTTCTATAATCCGTTCCAGGACAAGACCTATACCACCAGCGCCGAGCCCAGCAGCAATCTGGAATATGTGGCGCGACTCCATTATTCATTTCTGGACCCCGAAACCAGCGCCAGCGCCGGCGGGTACAAGGGCACCTACCTTGGCAAAAAGGGCAAGGTCTTGACCCTGGGTGTTGCCGGAGCATACGAAAAGGATGCCGCCTATAAAAACACGGCGCCTGCCGGAGCGATGGGGACGGATAACTTCTTTTTGCCTACGATTACCGGCGATGAGACCGTGGATTACACGGCCTGGACAGCGGATATCTTTTTTGAATACCCATTCGCCGATGGCGGGGTGCTCACCGCCACCGCCCTCTATCTTGACGTCGATTTTGACGATGCCTACAAGACCGCCCGCGCGCCTGGCGATCTGGGAACCATTGTGGGTGGAGCCACCGGCCAGCGCGATGGATATTATGCAAAGCTTGGCTACGTTCTCCCCATCACCGTTGGCCCCAAAGGCAAACTCCAGCCCTTTGCCCGCTACGAAGATTGGAATGTGGCGAACCTGCTGAATGTCGACGACCAGGAAGTGAAACAGTGGGGCATCGGGATGAATTACTTTGTGTGGGGCAATGACAAGTTGCGGTTCACTGTGGAATATTACCGGACCGAGTACGACAAGCCCACCAATCTCGCAGATTATATAGACTTCCTCACCCCCACCGTCGGCACGACAACCAGCTACGACACGATGACGGCCATGTTCATGGTTTCATTTTAATCCGTCATGATTTCACAGGCCTTCTTGCCCGCAAGGCGGGAAGGCCTGCTCTCCCCATGTATAACTTGGGGGCAAAACAAAACGGCCGAACAACACCACCAGGAGAAAAAATGAAAAAAACAATCCTCTTCGTCCTGCTTGGCCTGATCTTAAACAGCACCGCGTTTGCCGAAGAGTTGGTCGTGCGGCTTACCTCCGGCAATGCGGTGGTGATCCAATACACGGGAAGCATTCAGGGGATAAGTTTTCAAGGCAAGACCGATGCCATAGCAGGGCTGGACATGCCGACCACGGCCAAGCCCGCAACTAAAACCCAACAACCTGTTGCGGAAAAGCAGGCTTCTCCGCCTCAACCCGAACAGGTTGAGGCGAAAAACGGAAAAGAACGATGGTTTCGCTTCAAGTGGGCAGAGCCGAAGGGCGAGGATTAGAAGCCTGCCGAAAAATGCGCGGTCATCGCTGTACAAAAGCTATTCAGGGCGACGGCCCTTTGCAGTATCACCTGTCTCCTTATCTCCTTCCCGGCTGGCCTCCCGCGGCCAGCCGGGGCCTTTAACCACAAAGAGAAAGAATCAGCGGACACCTTGAAAATTACAGCCCTCAAGCCACACACCCTATCAGAAAGGTTCACCCAGACCCCGCAACCTGACAGGGTCTTTCAGCATGATACGCGATAATTTCCCCGTGCTCACCGTATCCAGAAGCCCATCATTCTTGAGTTTGGTCAGGCTGCGGGAGACCACCTCGCGACAGGTTCCCAAGCGGCAGGCCAGTTCGTTCTGGGTAAGGCTGCACACCGGAATCTTGTCCTTGCCCGGCTGGGAATTGGTGAGCAGGATCTTGACCAGCCGCTCCTGCACATTCTTAAAGGTGAAATCCTCCAGCAGGGTCGCATAGCCGGCCATCTTCGAAGAAATACAGGTGATAAAATGCAGGGCGAGCTCATGATGCTGGGCCAAGATCCAGTCCAGATCCTTACGCGGCAGACAGAAAATCAGGCAATCATCCTGGGCAAGGGCATTGGCAAAGGATCTGCCGGCAAAGAGGTTGGCCAGACAGAAAACCTTGCCCGCATCGACATGCCAGAGGGTAACCTTGCGGCCATTGACATCGCTTTTATAAATCTCCACAGAACCCATCTCGACAATGTAGAGATGCTCCACGGCATCGTCCTGATAAAAAACATGCTGACCGCTGCGGAATTTCTTTTTCCGGCAGCGGACCAGCAACTCCCGGAGCACTTCGTCCGGAAGGGAGGAAAAGACAGGGATCGCTTGCAGAAAATCATAATCCGGGCCATTGACCATCGCGTCTCCTCCTGAATGCAATTTTGTGCGTGTATTCTGATAATACGTACTCGCTTTTATAAAAAAAACTTACAAAAATATGTCTTTGCCGAACCCGGCAGGGACGCTCTTTACCCACGGCGGTGAGCTTTCCGCCGACCTGATCAAACAGTTGGAATGCTTTATCCTCGAAAATGCGCACATCCCCCAGCTTTCATACGATGCGAGGTACCTGGCGTACAAATCCGTTTATGCCGCCAACGAGGACGCCGATTTTGACAACACCGTGCACGAACGGGCATTGGAAGATCATACGGACATACAATTGGCTCAGTGCAGCGGAGTTCCCCAAGGATGACAGGTGCCGATGCCATGTTTCCCGCACCCCTTGATCCAAAAATGATTCCCGCGCTATGGAGAAAGAAATGCTCCTCACCTCCTTTACCGTAAAATTTTTCCCTGCCGATTGCTGCCGAAACAAGGGGCCATCCCTGCGTTGTCTCGCCCGGCTCGATCAGAATGTGAGCGAGGCTCTTCCCTTCCTGAATGCCGTCCTGGGCGGGTACACCTATATCAAAGAGCCACCCTCGCTCACCTTCCATTATTCCCGGGGCATACTCGTCACCGTGGATGCGGACAGCATCGCCATCAATTGCGTGAAAACCCCAACCGAGGCCAAGGAAATCCTGGCCTGGCTCCAGCGGGAAACCAAGGTGGCCCGGCAAAACCGGGGGGAGAGCGCCCCCAAATATACGGCCGCCCCGTGGAAAAAAACATGCCCCTAAAACAGGAAATGAACGCCTGGACCCATTACTGGTCCAAAGCGCCTGCCATGTCACGCGGCTGCCTGCCGGGTTTGCCTGAGGTGGCGGCCAATCATCTCCAGGAAATATGGCGACAATTCTTTGCCAGCCTTCCCCTGGGCGCACGGCTGTTGGACCTGGGTACCGGCGGCGGGGCCGTGCTTGTTGAGGCACAAGCCTTCCGTTCCGACTTACAATTAAACGGCGTCGATTACGCGACCGTGCTCCCCGAGCTGGACAATGCCATCACCCTGTATCCCGGAACCAGTTTTGAAAATCTTCCCTTTGCCGACGGCAGTGTCGAGGCGGTTACCAGTCAATTCGCTATTGAGTACGGCAATATTCAAGCTGCGGCAAAGGAGATCGAGCGGGTTTTGGCCTTTGCCGGGAATTTTTTGTTTATCTGCCATCACGCCGACGGGGTGATCGTCCGGGATAATATTGCTCGGCTCAAGGCCCTCCGCGAGACCCTTTCCCCTCTCGGCCTCCTCCACACCGCCATCCAGGCAGTGCGCCAGCGGAAAAAATTCACCCCCGAAACGTGGCAGCGACTCGCCCGGATTTTCACAAAAACCCAACGCAAGCATCCAGGGCAAACACTGGTCCAGGAAATGGCCGGCGATATCGCCCGCATCATGGCCGGGCCTGACAGCCTGGAAAAAATTCTGGCATTGCGCCATACTGTGGAAATGGAAGGCCAGCGGATCATGGCCCTGAAAAAAGCGGTCTTGACAGAAAACCGGGCCAGAATATTGGCCGAGGCGCTCTCCTCGAAACAACAACCCGCGCATCTGGAAATTGTGCATGTGCCGGGAGTCAGCGCTCCCTTTGCCTGGCGGATAAGCAACCGGCCCCGGATGGCCCTGCCTGCCTGAATTGGCAGACAAATTACCCTTGATCTTATCCGCCTATGCGGATATACAAGAGACAAGCTTTTGCAACTCTGACAATCTCAACCTGAACGCGACCAGAAGCCATGCGGACAACAGCTCAACTCTTCAAAGCATTATCGGAAGAACCACGCCTACGAATCCTGGCCCTGCTCTTGGGCGGCGAACTCTGCGTGTGCGACCTGATGGCCGTGCTCCAACTGCCCCAATCGACAATCTCCCGGCACCTTGCCTATCTGCGCAACACGGGCTGGGTAAAAGGCAGGCGCCGCGAAGTCTGGATGTATTACCGGCTGGCCGAGATGGAAACCCCGCTTGCCAGGGAACTGCTTGAGCTGCTCAACAGAAAATTACCCGAGTTACCGGAAATACAGCAGGACAACACGAAGCTGCAGGATTTCCGGCGCACCAATAAACAATGCGCCTGATTTTTTTCTACAATCATCCGGCTATGCGGATAAAAAAATAAATCTGCCCCTCATTACACATTTTGGCAACTGACACAGGAGGCTCTCCATGCCAAACATCGAAAAAAAATTAAGCTTTCTCGACCAGTACCTCACCCTCTGGATATTTCTGGCCATGTTCATCGGGGTGATGACCGGCTATCTTTATCCACCCGTCACCGAGATCATCAACTCCTTTCAGGTCGGCACCACCAACATCCCCATAGCCATCGGCCTGATCCTCATGATGTACCCGCCCCTGGCCAAGGTGCGCTATGAAAAGCTGCACGAGGTTTTCCGCAATTTCAGGGTGCTCGCGCTCTCCCTGGTGCAGAACTGGATCATCGGCCCGATCCTCATGTTTCTCCTGGCCATCACCTTTCTCTCCGGCCACCATGAATACATGGTGGGACTCATTCTCATCGGCCTGGCCCGCTGCATCGCCATGGTCATTGTCTGGAACGATCTGGCCGACGGAGATACCGAATACTGCGCCGGGCTGGTAGCCTTCAACTCCATCTTCCAGGTGCTCTTCTTCTCGGTCTACGCCTGGTTTTTCATCTCGGTGCTGCCGGGCTGGCTGGGGCTGACCGGCGCGGTGGTGGACATCTCCATGGGCCAGATCGCCGAATCGGTCTTTATCTATCTGGGCATCCCCTTCATCGCCGGGATGCTCACCCGTTTTATCGGGGTAAGGCTCAAGGGCGAGGCCTGGTACCAGGAAAAACTCATCCCCAGGATCAGCCCCTTCACCCTGATTTTCCTGCTCTTCACCATTCTGGTAATGTTTTCCCTCAAGGGCGAATACATCGTGCAATTGCCCTTTGACGTGATCCGCATCGCCATCCCGCTCACCATCTACTTTCTGGTCATGTTCCTGGTTTCCTTTTTCATGTCCATGAAGGTGGGGGCCACCTATGAGCAGTCCACCACCCTTTCCTTCACCGCCGCCTCCAACAACTTCGAGCTGGCCATTGCCGTGGCCATCGCCGTGTTCGGGATCAACTCCGGCGTCGCCTTTGCCGCGGTGATAGGGCCCTTAGTCGAAGTCCCGGTGCTCATCGCCCTCGTCAACGTGGCGCTCTGGTTCCGGAAAAAATACTTCCCCTTCACCAAGGAAACCCTGGCCGGGGTCTGCCATGTATCTTGCAAGCCCTGAGGCCATCGCCAGCCAGTGCTCAAGCAAAAAATCTAACGGAGGAACATCATGGAATTGGATATTGACATAAAAATTCTGGGACCAGGCTGCAGAAAATGTATCCAGGTCGCCGAGATTGTCCGGCAGGTAATTGAAAAATACAACCTCCCGGCGCAGATTGAAGAAATTTCAAGCATGGACAAGATCGCGGAATTCGGGGTGTTGTCCACGCCGGCCGTGGTTATCGGCGGGGATGTAAAATGCGCGGGCCGCATACCGGAGCCCCATGAAATTCTCCAATGGCTGAGAAAATATCAGGGCACACCGGAATAGTCTCCCGATGCATTGCGTCACCCAATAACATTAACACCATAAATCAACCTGTTCCGCGCCTGACAAACAGGAAGGCAGCCATTTGACATAATAAAAGCACTTGACGAGGCCGCCAGAACAACTATATTTCCATATGGCTATTTACCAACACCACGGGTTGCACATGAAACGCTTTGTCAAAGTCATGAAAGCCCTCTCCGACCCAAACCGGGTTAAGATCATCAAGATGCTCCAGCAGAAGGACGAACTGTGCGTCTGCGAGATACGTTTCGTCCTGAAACTTGCCCAGCCCACCGTATCCAAGCATCTCAAGGTGCTGGAAGACGCGGGGCTCGTTGTCGGCAGCAAGGAAAAACTCTGGGTCAATTACCGGCTGAACACCGCCGATGGTTCTTCTTATGGAGCCGCCATGCTCAGGCATCTTCCGCACTGGCTCAATGAGGATCCGGCAATTCAGGAGATATCTAAAATCCTGCCCGACATTGACCGGAACAACATCTGTAAGCCTTAAGGAAACTTTCCATGCAGCCAGATACCCCCGAAAACACACACTCCGCTCCACCGCTTGCGAACCCGACAAAGATCAGATATCTCCTCACCGGCCTGGCGGGGCTTGGCCTCTGGTTTGCAATTTACCGCCAGCTTGCCCCATTCTCCCGCTTCTTCACCTACCAACTTCTGGGGATCAATCCGGAGAGCCATCTTGGGGAGGCGATCGAGTTTTTCGTCTACGATACCCCCAAGGTTCTGATGCTGCTGGTCCTGGTCGTCTATGCGGTCGGGGTGCTACGCTCCTTCTTCACCCCGGAGCGGACCCGAAAGATCCTCGCCGGACGGCGGGAGTCCACCGGCAATGTTCTGGCCGCCCTGCTCGGCATCGTCACCCCCTTTTGCTCCTGCTCGGCCGTGCCGCTGTTCATCGGTTTTGTCACCGCAGGCGTCCCCCTGGGCGTGACCTTCTCCTTTTTGATCTCGGCCCCCATGATCAACGAAATTGCCCTGGTGCTTCTGTACGGCTTGCTGGGCTGGAAAGTGGCGACGCTCTACCTGGGAACTGGACTTTTGATCGCCATTGTCGCCGGTTGGACCATCGGCCGCTTAAAAATGGAACACCATATCGAAGACTGGGTACGAGAAATGCACGCCAATGCCTCCGATGTCCCGGACCAGAGGCTGACCTGGACGGAACGGTTCGGTCTCGGCAAGACAGCGGTGCGGGAGATCGTGGGCAAGGTCTGGATCTATGTGGTGCTCGGCATCGCGGTGGGCGCCGGAATCCACGGCTATGTGCCCGAGGGCTTCATGGCCTCGATCATGGGCAAGGGCGCCTGGTGGTCGGTGCCGGCCGCAGTGCTGGTCGGCATCCCCATGTACTCCAACGCCGCCGGCATCGTGCCGGTGGTGGAGGCCCTGCTCGGCAAGGGGGCGGCGCTGGGCACGGTGCTTGCGTTCATGATGGCGGTCATCGCCCTCTCACTTCCCGAAACGGTTATTCTCCGGAAGGTGCTCAAACCGCGCCTCATCGCGGTGTTCCTCGGCGTGGTGGGCACCGGCATCATGCTGGTGGGCTATCTCTTCAACATTATCATCTGATACGGAGGTCAATTATGGAAATCAAGGTACTGGGACCGGGCTGCGCGAAGTGCGGCGAGGCGGAGAAAATTATGAAAGCAGCGGTCGAAGAGGCGGGGGTTGCCGCCACCATCGAGAAGGTCAGCGATTTTCAGCAGATTGCCAAGTTCGGGGTTTTCTCCACCCCGGCGGTGGTCATCGACGGCCAGATCAAATGCGTCGGCAAGGTGCCCTCCAAGGCCGAGGCCTTGGGCTGGCTGGCCGGGTAGAGGCGGAGGATTCAGGATGTCCGACTGCACATTGGATCGCATCACTCTGGGCATGGTGTCGCTTGCGGCCAATATCGCCGCCAATCATCCCAAGAAGGGGCTGTGTCAGCTCGAGCGCCTTCGCGGCTACGGGGTATCGGAGGAACAGATCGCCCAGGTGGTCGATATCGCCCGCCATCTGCGCAACGAGGCCGGCGAGATGCTCGACCAGGAATTCGAGGCGGCCTCTGTCCCCACCCAGGCGCCGGTCAGTCTGAATCTTATTTCTCCCGAGGGTGCCGCCTGTTGCTGTTCACCCACCGCCAAAGGCAATGCCTGCTGCTGAATGGAGAAGGCGTACACATGGAGAAAACAGGGGATATCCGGATCACGCCGATAGGCGTGATCCATTGCGGACTGCACGCCCCGGCGGATGCACCGAAGAACTATACCGAATCGAGCGCAACCAGATGCTCTACTCGGTGGATGTCTCGGGCTACCGCCGCACCCGGCCCGTCTCCATCCTTCCTGACCCTGATCTACATCCCCATGTTCGCCTATTCCGTGGAAGGGAAAACCACTCAGCAGTTCCCCAAAGGAGCAGAATCATGAAAAGAACTCGTTCCGGTCTCGTGTTCGTACTGCTTGCCGCTTTCACCGCCTCGCCGGCCCTTACCGGGGAAGCACGTCTGGTGCAACTTGATAGCGTCATGATCAAGGACACCAATACCGGGCTCATCTGGCAACTCGACAAGAGCCCGGAACAGTTCGATACCGACGGCGACACCCGACGCAAAGCAAACCATGATCAACACTCTTTACAAGTCCCAGGAGGCGCCCAATGAAAATACAATCCGTACCAGCAGCCGTTCTTGTCATGACACTGTTTCTCGTGCTTCCTGCCACCTCCAAGGCCGATACATTTGACGAATATTTAGCGAACTTCTCCTACCAGGAACGCAAGGATATGAAAATCGGCAGCAAGGAACTGGTGGAGCTGCTCAAAAAAGGGGAAGCCCAGCTCATCGATATCCGCTTTCCCGAGGAGTTCGCCGCCTGGCGGATGGGCTTTGCCAAGAACATCCCACTCAACGAATTGCCGTCTCGGCTGGGTGAGCTGGACAAAAACAAGCTCATCGTCACCGCCTGCCCCCACTATGACCGCTCCAGCATGGCCCGGCTCTATCTCATTACCAAGGGATACAGAGCCAGATACCTCAACGATGGGCTGCTCGGGTTGGCCGAATTGTTGCGGGGAGACACGGCCAGGGATTTCGTCAACGCACCGGCACAGTAAAAGCTTTGCAAGCGTTCCCGTTCGCAAAAGAACATCCTATGCACAAGACCAAGGAGAACACATGAAAATAATTGTCCGCTTCGCTTTGCTGGTGGCCGCCATGGTTATTATGCACACATCCACCGCTGCGGCCGCGGCTGCCCAAGTGCCGGCTCCCGGCATGGTGACCATGGTTGACCTGGGCGCCACTTCCTGCATCCCTTGCAAGATGATGGCCCCCATTCTGGAAGAACTGAAAACGGAATACCAGGGCAAAGCCGCCATTGTATTCATCGATGTCTGGAAAATGCCGGAGCAGGGGAAAAAATTCAAGGTGAGCATGATTCCCACCCAGGTGTTTTTTGACCAAAACGGCACCGAAGTATACCGCCATGTCGGCTTCATGGAAAAGCAGGCCATCATTGACCAGTTGTCCAAGATGGGTGTTGCCCAGCCCTCCGCCGGGAGCGGCAAATAATGGATGCTCTTTTTCTCCAGGTCAACCAATGGATGGGCGCGGGCCTCGCCCTTGCCGCCCTGGGCTGCTTTCTCTGGGGCATGATCAGCGTCTTGCTCAGCCCCTGCCACCTGGCCTCCATCCCTCTGGTGGTGGCCTATGTGGGGGGGCAGCAACAACTGATCAGGGGCAGGCAGGCGGTACACTACGCGGTGCTGTTCAGTGTCGGCCTTTTCCTGACCATCGTCCTGGTGGGGGTGATCTGCGCCCTGCTCGGCCGGATGCTGGGCGATGTGGGGCCATACTGGACCATGGCCGTGGGGGTGATTCTCCTCTGGGTGGCCGTTGACATGCTGGGATTGGCCAAATGCTCCATGCCCAGCGGACTCATGGCGCGTCTCAAGGTGCAGGGGGCTTGGGGCGCCTTTATCCTGGGCCTTGCCTATGGCGTTCTCTCCGGCTCCTGCACCTTCGGCTTCATCGCCCCCATCCTGGCCATCATCACGGTCCAGCAGCAGGTGCTGACCGGAATTTTGTTCATCCTCCTTTTCGCCGCCGGCCACTGCCTGCCCATTGCCGTGGCCGGCAGTTCGACCGCCACGGTGAAAAGGCTGCTGGCCAGCTCATCCTTCGGCCAGGCCAGCGCCTGGTTCCGCAAGGGAGCCGGGCTGCTGATCGCCGGGCTTGGGATATATTTTCTGGTCAGGCCCTTTGTGTAAAGTCAGGACAATTGCCCTGCTTCCCATAATTAAGTTGCAGGAGCCAATTTCCCCTCTCTCTCAAAGATAAAAAAGGTGGACAAACCATGAGCATAGAAGATCTGCGGCTCTTCCAGACAGCCAAGTCGTCACCAAAATCCGGAGCCAAAGCCCAGCCGGAGGCGGCATTTATGGTCGACCGCCATTGGAAAGTCAGTTGGCTGAACAGCAGGGCGGAAAAACTTCTCCACCTTTCGGCGCATGCCGTCATCGGTCAGGACTTCAAGACGATATTCAGCGAGCAACGGTTCGGCGGACTCCATGCCATCCAGCGCTCTCTTGCCAAGGGGTACAGTATACCCAAACACCAGATTGTTTTTTCCGACCCGGCCGATGGATCTCCAACGGCCGTGCGGGTAACCGCCCAAGCGATTCCCGATATGGAAGGCAACTTTTCCGGCGCCGTTATCTCCCTGCGCGACAGCTCGGATTCCTCGCAAAGTTTTTCCCTGGTTCTCAATAATATCGCCGATGGCGTCTTCACCGTGGACAACGACCTGCTCATCACCTCGTTCAACCCTGCCGCGCAACGGATTTTGGGTTGGACAGAAGAAGAAGTGCTCGGCACGCCCTGCCTGGAAATATTCGGGGGCAGCCTCTGCGGCGCCGAATGTGTTCTAGGACAAAGCATCCGGCATGACAATCCCATTGTCGGCCGGCTCGTTTTCCCGACGGATAAAAATGGCCGGAGCATCCCGATCAGTATCAGCGCTGCATCCATGATGAGCTCGGAGGGTGAAGTCGTCGGCGGGGTCGGCACCTTTCGGGACATGACCACGCTGTTCCAGAACGAACTCATCCTGAACAGCATCGCCGATGGAGTACTCACCGTTGATCAAAAATGGAATGTGACCTCATTCAATCGGGCAGCCGAACAGATCACCGGCTGGACCAGGGATGAGGCTGTGGGCAGACCCTGCGCGGAAGTCCTCCAGTCCAGCCTGTGCGGAAAAAACTGTATCCTGGCCCAAAGCTTACAAAGCGGGAACACGACCCTTGATCAATCCATCTTCATCAAAACCAGAAACGGACGAAGCATTCCGGTCAGTCTCAGCGTAGCGCCGCTTACCGATTGTTCCGGCAAGGTGATCGGTGGAGTGGAAACTTTCCGCGACCTGACCCAGGTCATGACGACAGACCTGATACTGGAGAGTGTCGCCGACGGGGTGTTCACCGTAGACCGCAACTGGCATATCACCTCGTTTAACCGGGCGGCGGAAATCATCACCGGCTGGAGCCGGCATGAGGCCGTGGGCAAATTATGCTCCGAGGTCTTTCAGTCCGACGTCTGCGGCAAGGAATGCGCCATTGCCCATAGTCTTTACGGGGGCAAAGCAGTGGCCAGCCGCACCATCCACCTCCGCGACGCCCACGGGAAAAATGTTCCTGTCAGCGTAAGTGCCTCACCTCTGACAGACCATGAGGGCAACGTCATCGGCGGGGTGGAAACCTTCCGCGACTTGCGCATTGAGACAATCTTGCGCAAACAGATATCGCAGCGCTACTCTTTTGACGAGATCGTCAGCAAGAATGCCAAGATGCAAAACATCTTCGGCATCCTGCCGGAGATCGCCCACAGCGACAGCAACGTTTTGATCCTGGGAGAATCCGGCACCGGCAAGGAAATACTGGCGAGGGCAATCCACAATGCCAGTACCAGAAAAGACAACCCCTTCGTGGCGGTCAGTTGCGGGGCCTTGCCGGAAACCCTTCTGGAGTCGGAGCTTTTTGGTTACAAGGCCGGGGCGTTTACCGATGCAAGACAAGACAAGCAGGGACGCTTTGCCGCCGCCGGGAAAGGCACGCTCTTCCTTGACGAAATCGGCGACATCCCGCTCGGCGTCCAGGTGAAACTGTTGCGGGTGCTCCAGGAAAAGCGGTATGAACCCCTGGGGTCAAACAGAACCATCGAGGCGGATGCCCGGATTATCGCCGCAACCAACAGGAATCTTCACGACCAGGTGCAGAAGGGTCTTTTCCGGGAAGACCTTTTCTACCGCCTCAACGTAGTCCGGATCACCCTGCCGCCCCTGCGGGAACGCAGGGAGGACATCCCTCTGCTGGTGCAGCATATGATCACCCTGTTCTCCGCCAAAACGGGAAAAAACATCACGGGAATTTCGGACGCAGCCCTGGCGCTGCTTCTGCAATATGATTTTCCGGGAAATATCAGGGAAATAAAAAACATCATCGAGTATACTTTCATTCTCTGCCCCGGCGGACTTATTCAACCGGCCCATCTTCCCGATCCGTTTGCTCCGCGGAAGGATGATGAATCCCTCCTCCATGGCGCACACCCTGCCGGAGCCGCCTTGACGCTTGAGGAAATGGCGTGCCAGACTATTTTGCGATCCCTTGAGCGGCACAAATGGAAAAAGATGACGGTCTGCCGCGAACTGGACATATCCAAGGACACCCTGCGCCGTAAAATCGCGCAATATCAGCTTAAAAACCCGGCGGAGGAAAACAACGCCGGCCAATCAAGCCCCACTCACATAACGGAGGAAGAATCACATGGAGCCGAACAGCATCAAGCCGGACAAGACCCTGGACTGCAAAGGAATGAGTTGCCCCATGCCGTTGCTCAAAACCAAGAAGGCAATTGACGCCATCAAATCCGGAGAGATTCTGGAAATTTTGGGCACTGATCCGGGCTCCAAAAATGACCTGCCCGGTTGGTGCCAACGAGCGGGGCACGAATTTTTGGGCGATGTAGAAGATGCCGGTTTTACGAGGTTTTATATCAAGAAGGGTTAGCTGAGGGGCGTGGGGCATCTTTTGTGCTGGGCCTTACCAGGCTTTCTTTCCAGCTCCCGCGCCTTCGGCTTCATTAACCGCCTCCATCCTGGCCACAATCACGGTCCGGCAGCAATGCTGGCCGTGATTGTGGCCATATTCCTTTTGCCGTCGGCCATTGCCTGCCCATTGCCGTGGCCGACAGTTCGACCGCCACGGAAAAACGGCTGCCGGCCAGCTCATCCTTCGGCCAGGCGAGCACTTGGTTTCGCAAAAGAACCGGGCTGCTGATCAGCGGGCTTGAGGGATACTTTCTGCTCATGCCTTTCTGGTAAAGGAACTACGCCACATTCATCTCCAGCAAGACCTCGCTTTCCTGCTCCAGCGATTCAAGGCTACGACCGGCAACAAGGGTGAGCGCTTTTTTCCGGCAGAATTCCAGGCAGAGGCCGCAGCCGCTGCAGCGAGCCCAGTCGAACTGCAACCGTTTCAACTCGCCTTCCCTGGTGTTCTTGAGCGCCCCGGTGGGGCACATCCCGGCGCACCCGCCGCAGAAGTTGCATTCCGTGTTCACCGTAAGGGTGAAAAAGAATTGCGACAGAGTCAGGCTGGCGGCTTCCTCGCCGGAATACGCCAGGGCTTGACGAAGTAAAACCAAACGAGCGGGCTGATGCTTGTGGGCATGCTTTTCCTTGGGGTCCGGCTCCGACTGCAGGGTGGTGATGGTCTCGGTGGCGGCATGGATTGAAAGATCCCAGAAGGCGCGAAAAAAGGAACGTCTGCTCACTGATGCCGCCTGCTCGGTCTCTTCCTCCCGCGTAATCAGTTTAATTGCAGAGAGGAGTCCCTCTGGCCCCAGCTTGCTTGCAAGGGCCTGGAGGCGTCGGGATAGAACCTCCGGCACAAACGAACCCCGGCAATCTCCGCATCGGGCAAGGCAGAGGCAAACACCTTCCCTTGCCCGGACGGCGAAGGCAACCAGATGCTCCTCGGAAAGTGCCCCCAGGCAAGGAAGAATGATCTCCTCCCCGGTGCGGATTCCCTTTTCACAGCACAAAAAGACCGCTTTTCCCGCAGCCGCCTTGGCCGGAGCCGCAATCAGACGGGAATCGCACCCGACCAGCGCCTCGGCCGGACAGACGGCGGTGCAGGCCAGACAACCCACGCAGCGTTTCGGGTCAATGAGGATTTTCCCCGGCTCAAAACGAATGGCCTCCACCGGGCACTCGCGTACACAACGGTCGCAGGAACTGCCCTGAAAGCGGGTCCGGAGGCAGCGGCGAGAGATAACCTCAAGGGCCGCTGCCTCGCTGTTCTTGAACCGGTCAACGAGGCTCATGGAGTGGGGAATCGGCAGATTTCCGGAGCCGCTGCTGTTCCGCGCCGATGAAGCCGAGCAGACAGTCTCCCAAGGCGCGATACAGCGGCAGCTCGGCGTGCTCCTGAATGGCCCTGCCCAGCAATGGAGCCCAGGAAGCCAGATATGTGTTAAAAAAACAGGCCTGGATGGCGGTAAATTCCGCCACTGCCTCCTGGTCCGAACAGGCGATGGCCTGGGCGATCCGCTGCCCGAGAAAACTCATGAATTCCAATTCGATGGCAATATGGTCCGGAGGACCATCGGTCTCCTGCTTCACTCCGGCGGCAGCATAGATTTTCCGGACCTGCATGGTCGAGTCGCCCATGAGCTGTCGTTCTTTGTCAAGATAGACCGAACCGTAGGGCTGGGCAGGAGCGCCGAAGGGATTCAGGAAAAGGGAGGAGTACTCCACCAGCAGCTCTTCCCGGCTGTTTTCCTGAAGACCCTGTTCCATACGGCGACAAGACCGGGCCGCCGGTATCGACAACTCCTCCATCAAACCGGCGAGGTTGGCGCAGAGATTTTCCTCAAGCAACATCTCCCGGTCCGGTTCATAAAAGCAGGCGGCAAGCAGACGGTAGACGTCGCTCCGGGCCAGGTCAAGTCGCGCACGATCGGTGTTCATGGAAATCCCCCAAAGATATGAAAAGGGGCGGAACGCTCCCGCATCCCGCCCCCGGCTTTACAGAGCCTTACCCCATGCCTTTCCCGGACTACTTGGCAACGCTGAAGCTCCGGATGTAATAGACATTGGGCTTGGTGCCCTTTTCGGGCTTGAGAACGGTGCCTTTGTACTTCTTGACCAACTGGGCAACCTCGCTGTTCTTGTCGGAGATGTCGCCGAAGGTCCGGGCCTTGGCCGGACAGGCAACCACACAGTTCGGCAGCTCCCCTTTCTTCACCCGATGGTCACAAAAGATGCATTTTTCCGTGATGTTATCGCGGCGCACATCCTGGTAATCCGGATGGTCATAAGCGGTGCGGTGCGGCGGGATGGCCCCGGCCTTGGCGGCCAATTCGGCGCCGGAGGTGGTACAGCCCGGAATGAGCTCGGTCTTGTCGGCAAAATCGGCCCGATAGGGCTTGCCCTCTTCGTTGTAGCTGATGACACTGTACTCATTGCCCTTGACCTCCATCTTGGAGTAGGGGCACGCCTCCTGGCAGGCGCGGCAGCCGATGCAGCGCTCGTCGTTGTGCATGGTGATCCCGTCCTTGGTCTTGTACATGGCCTTGGGCGTTACCGGGCAGGCCTTGACACAGGGGGCATTGGCGCAGTGGTTGCAAAGCACCGGCCGCATGGCGTACTTGGTTTTCGGAAACTTGCCGCTGACCTCGGCCTGAAAATCGGCCCAGTTGTGAGCCTGGCCGTTGGCTGGGTTCGCGGTGTTGTTCCCGGTTTTGCAGGCCAGGGCGCAGGCGCCGCAGCCCGAGCATTTATGAAGATCTATAACCATCGCATATTGCGTCATTGTGTGTTCCTCCTGAATTCAGAAAAATTAAGAACCGTTATGAAATAGCCGTTGCTGTTTCGTTACGGCTCTTTATGCCGTTCTTGCCGGCCAGGATCATGAATTTATCCGTAACAACGGCTTAGGCCTTTTCGATCTTCAGCCCGGTGAAGCCACCGTTGCGGCAGGCGGCGCCGACCAGACGGTCGTAGTCGTCCGGCATGATCTCGTTGAAGTTGGCGCCGCGGGGAATGGCCTTGGCATAGTCCTTTGCCGCAACCCGGCCATAGGCCCAGTGGCCCTGGCCGAAGCACTTGGCCACGGTGCCAGGCTGAATGCCCTCCCAGAGGCGGGCGCGGACCTTGAGGCTGCCCACGGTGGAGGTCACCTTGATCATGTCGCCTTCCTTGACGCCAAGTTTTTTGGCGTCGGCCGGATTGATCTGGAGAACGTCCTCGTTGTTGACATCACCTGGATCGCACTGCTTGAAGGCCAGATACCAGGGCAGGTTGCCGCTGCGGCCTTCGCGGTTCAGGCGGGATTTCATGTCCACCAGGGTGAAGGGGAAGTCCTTGACCTCGCCGTGGCGGCGCACCGGCTCGTAGTGGGGCACAAAGGCCTGCTCGCCGCGGGCGGTGTAGTTGATCGCCTCCAGCGCCTGGTCGATGGTGACTTTCTGCTTCTCGGCATGCTCGGTGAGGGTCTTTTTCAAAGTTTCGCTGTAGAACTCGAACTTCTTGGTCGCGGTTTTCTCAAAGCCTTTTTCCCACTTCTTGCCAAAGGTGAATTTTTCGGAGTTGACGATGCCCTTCTCGGCAAAATCGGCCCAGCCGGTGGGACGATCTCCCTTGTAGTCCTTGTTCATTGCCGGATCCCAGGCCTTCTGGGTGAAAACCTTGGTGGCGACGAGGGCGAACTCCTCGGCGCTGGTGGCTGGCTTGCCGGTTTCCGGATCCTTGTAGGAGAGCAGCCAGTTCATCGGATTCTCAAACCCCCTGGCCTTGAGCTTTTCGGCCAGCATCCAGACAAACTCGGTTTCCGGCGCCTTGACCTCGAACATCCGTTTGATCACCGGCTGCTGGAGGGAGGTATGGCCGTGGAGGTTGGCCTTGCTCTTGACCGGAGCCCACTGCTCGCTGTGATGCATGGCCGAGGGCAGAACGATATCAGCGAACTGACTCATCTCCGAGGCCATGGTGGTGATATGGGCAAAGAAGGGGATCTTGGCCAAGGCCTTGTCCCAGCGGCCGCCCTCGGCCCCGGAGAAGTTGAAGTTGCAGAAATAGCCGATGGCCACCTTGATGTCGTAAGGCTTGGCCGCCAGAATGGCATTGGCCACATTGTTGGTGACCACCCCGCCGCCCACCTTGCCCTCGGACAGGGCCGGGAACTCCAGGGTGCCGCGCTGGTCGATCTTCTTGTTCTTGCTGCCTGCCTTGGCGATGTCGTCCAGGAAGTCATCGACCTTGGGATGACTGCTGCTAGGGCCGCCCATGCCGGTGCAGACGCCGCCGATGCTGTCCGTGGCGCCCACCAGGCCGTTTAGGGCATACATGGCCATGGCGCCGTAGGTGCCTCGGGGCATCATGTTGGGGCCGTTCCAGACCGCGCAGCGGGGCGCGGCCTTGGCAAAACCGGTGGCCACCTCGACGATGTCTTTCTTGTTCAAGCCGGTGATCTTGGCAGCCCATTCCGGGGTGCGGTCCTTCAATTCGATGTTCCACCACTTGACCAGGCCGTGGGTGCGCTTCTCGTCAAAAGCAGCCTCATCCACGGTCTGGCCGGCCTTGAACAGGTTCTTGCCGTCCTTGAAATCGCCGCAGAAATCCTTGTTCCAGAGGCCCGAGGTCAAAATCACATGGGCCATGGCAGTGGCCAGGGCGCCGTCCTCGCCGGGCTTGACCGGCAGCCACTTGTGCGCCTTGGCCGCGGTGTTGGTCATGCGAGGGTCGATGGCAACCACGGTGCCCTGGTCCAGGAGGTTGCCGAACTTGCTGATGGCGGTGGGGATCTGACGGTTGGAGGAGAGTGGATCGCAACCCCAGACGATGAGATACTTCATGTTTTCCAAATCGTAGTCCCGGTAGCCCCAGAAGCCCTCGGTGTAAAAAGAACCCATCTTCTCCACCTCGGCGCAGATGGCGCTGTGGGAGATGTTGTTCGGGGAGCCGATCACCTTGGTGAGATTCCCGTAGAGAATATCGTTGTTATAGGAGTACCGGCCGCGCATCAACATGTACTTGTGGGATTCGTTGTTCGTGCGCAGCTCCATGATCTTGTCGGCGAGGGTATTCAAGGCCTCGTCCCAGGTAATGGGCACGAACTTGGGATCGACGCCGCGGGCCTTGACCGGATTGGTGCGCTTCATCGGGGTCTTGATCCGGTCCGGATCGTAAATCTGCTGGATGATCAAATGGCCCCGCACGCAGCAGTAGCCGTCGTTGGCCTTGCTGAGCTGATTGCCGCGCACCTTGGTGGCCCGGCCCTCCTGAACGAAAATTTCAATGGGACACCAAGTGGTGCACCCCTGACAGGTGGAGGCCATCCATTTGCCGGCCTTCTCGCCGCCGATGGTTCCCTTCGGCGCTTCGGCCAGGGCGTTCAAGGTGGTTCCCTTGAACGCTGCGACCGCCAAACCGGTTGCCGCGCTCAGTTTGAGAAAATCCCTTCTTTTGATCTTCATGCGTTTCTCTCCTTTGTTTGCTTAAGGCTATGCTACCCTTGTTGCCCCCGAAATTCTTTCTATATCAATGGCAAGGCCCGCCTTGACAACCCCGCCGTGGATAACCCTGGTGAAAATCCCTTCCTTGGGCATGATGCAGTCTCCGGTGGCCTTTTTGATGGCGCAGCCGTCGTTGTGGCACTCCTTGCCGATCTGGGTGACCTCGAGAACCACCGTGCCATCAATCACCAACCGGTCGCCGATGACAAGCTGCATCAGATCCATCCCACGGGTGACGATGTTCTCGGCAAACACCCCGTGCTTCAGGTGGGGCATCTTCTGCTTCACCGCATCGATACTTTCCCCGGCCAGCAGCGACACCTGCCTGTGCCAGATCCCGGCATGGGCGTCCCCGGTAATCCCCCATTTTTCCTCCAGGAGAATCTCAGGCACCTCTTTTTTCACCATGCCTTTTTTTTCGCTGATACAGACCGCTTCCACATGTCCGGTGTTCGCTTTCATTCTTATTTATCCTCCGATTGTCGCCATGGAGCGGGGCATGCGGTCGCGCCGATCTTGTTCCGCGATGGAACCATCCGCGGACTTTGCCGTCACCGCGTTCCGGATGGCGGCGATTATTTCCTCGTCATCGGCGTTGTTGCGCAATAGCCTTTTCATGTCGAGAACGCCGTTGTCGTACAGGCAGTTTTTCAGCATTCCCTGCGGGGTCAGACGCACCTTATTGCAGGAGGCGCAGAAACTGCGGGAGTGCCCGGCGATGATGCCCACTGTGCCGAGATAATTTTTCACCTTGAAAAGCTGGGCCGTGGAGTCGTGTTTTTTGAGGAGTTCGACGCAGCCGGGAAGATTTTCCAGGAAAAAAGCCTTGAGTCGCGCCGCATGCCAATGCGGCGGGGTGAATTCTCCGCGGCCGTTAAAATGCATGGGCTCGATAAAACGCACCTCCACGGGATAATCCTCCGCCAGTCCGGCCAGGTGGAGCAATTCATCGCAATTGTCGTTGTCCAGAACCACCACATTCACCTTGACGCGGATTCCCTGAAGAATAGCCTCCATGATGGAGGCAAACGCCTCATGGAACAGGTCCGCGCCGGTGATTTTCCGGTACCGGGCAGGCGACAGGGTGTCCAGGCTGAAGTTGAGCCCGGTAACCCCCGAGGCCTTGAGACGTGGGATATCATTAAAGCAGAGCGTGCCGTTGGTGGTAATGCCGATCTCCTTGATGCCCGGCACGCTTTGTATCTCCGGCAGAAAATCGACCAAGCCTTTGCGGGCAAAAGGTTCTCCGCCGGTCAGCCTGATTTTGCCGATCCCGAGACCGGCAAAGATCCGGACCACCCGGAGCAGCTCATCATAATCGAGCAGTTCGTTTCTGGAGGTGCGGCAACCCTTCGGCATACAATACGTGCACCGCAGGTTGCAACGGTCGGTGACAGCCAGGCGCAGATAGGTAATGTCTCTGCCATGGGAGTCACAAAGAGTATTGGGCATGATCCTCATCAGTCCTATGGAAGTCGCGCACTATGCGCTATGAAGAATTTTTTCATGGCAACGACTCTATTATGCATGAAAAAGAAAAAACAAGTAGCAGCTTTTCTTGGATTTGTTTGTCAAAAAATGTAGGTGTTTTCCCTACGCGCCACAAGCAAACACAACACATTCGGCTCCGGTTTAAAATCCGAGCTTGCTTATGACACAGGGAAAGGTGGCTCTCCACCCTCATTGGGCTCAAGAATTTTTTCGCCGGGATTCTGCCGCCTGATGGTTGAGGCAGTCCGGCGATGGTCATGCTTTTCATCCCCCCGAGGCGGCGGCAACATGATACTCTGTGCCGGGGTCAACTCCGGAACCGGGCGACCCATATGGTATCCCTGACCATAGTCGATCCCCAGGGAACGGAGTGTTCGCACATAACTTTTTTTCTCTATACACTCGGCAACGGTTTTTATCTTCAGATCCTTGGCCAGAAAAACAATACTCTTAACAAGTGCCCGGCATTCGCTGTCGCAATGTATTTTCCTGATGAACTCACCTTCGATCTTCAAGTAATCGATGGGAAAGATCTGCAAATATCTGAAAGAGGAATATCCGGAACCAAAATCATCGATGGCGAGAAGATACCCCAACTTATGCATGCGGAAGATAAAATGCTGCAGCTCGCTGATATCTCGGGTGGTCTCCCTCTCGGTGATTTCCAGGACAATCTGGCCGGGGTTGATTCCGTGTCCGGTGACAATGGCATGGAATGTGGAGGCGAATCTGGAAACGACGAAATTTTTGGGGCTGATGTTGACAAAAAGTTTGCCGCTGTAGGCCGTGTCGCGCATTGCCGCGCAGGCCTTCTCCAGGACGATCAGGTCAAGCGCGTGGATAAGCCCCAGTTCCTCGGCGGTTTCGATGAACATTCCCGCGGCCATGAATCCGTCTGCCTCGGGGATTCTCATCAACAGCTCATGGGCCAGGATGGTTCCGGCGGAAAGATCAACGATCGGCTGAAAAAACGGCACCGGACTTTTTTGCTCAACAGCCTCATACAGCATGGAGACAATGCGTTTTTTGTTTTTGAGAAAAGCGCCCGTCTTCGCTGGTTCTGCAACGGCCACGGCATTTTTCCCTTCTCCTTTCACCTTGTACATCATACTGTCGGCAAGTTGAACCAGCTCTTCCGCTGTCCGGCCATTCTCTGGAAATAGGGCAATGCCGATGGATATTGTGCCGTTGATCGTCACATTGCCGGTTGGCGAAGGGATGTTCATCGCGGCGGTCGCCCTGAGGATGCGGGAGGCCATCTCGTTCGCCTGTTCTGTGGTAGTCTCGGGCAGAAGTACGGTAAATTCGTCGCCGCCGTAACGGGCGACGAAGTCCCCTTCGCGCACGTTTGCCCGGATCATTTCCGCGAATTTTTTGAGATAATTATCGCCGACAGTGTGACCGAATCGATCGTTGATCGTCTTGAAATTATCCATGTCGATGAACAGCAGGCAAAAAGGGTACTCGTGCCGCGTTGCCCGGCTTGTTTCGTAGTTGAGCAACTCCATGAACATCCGCCGGTTGTGCAGACCGGTGAGGGGGTCTCTGGTCGCAAAGTATTCCAAATCCCGCGTATAATAGGAAATGGCCTTGAGGGAACCGACCAGGTTCATCAGCGTGGAAAGGATCGAGCTCAACACAAGATGATAGATGGGATCGGTCACCAGGGACGAACAGACTCCGAGGCCGACAACCCCTCCCACCTTGGGGTGTTCCAGAAAAATGGATTTCGTGTGCAGATCGATTTTAGCGACGGTAAAATCCCTGGCAAGCGGCAGGCCGTTATTGCTGACGTGGTGCGTCACTCGAATAAGGGAAGTTTCCTGGTCCAACCGGAAGGAGCCGGACAGTTGCTCCTTGACCATGTTCTCCATTCCTGCCTGGACTGATTTGGGCGGAGCGCTGCGCCAGAAAATATCCAGGGTGTATGCGTCCTCCAGGCCCTGATCCCGGAAAAAGGCGACAATAGCGGTTGTGTCGATAATAGTGTTGATGTCGACGAGCAGTTCCTTGATGAAGGTTGTCCAATCCTTGACCACATCCGAGGTGATGACGAACTTATTGAGCAGTTTGATTTCAAATTCGAGGATATCCTTGTCGACCGCAATGGTCTGCAGGCGTTGGGCCAGCTCGGACAACGCCTGCACGGATTGATTGAATTCGAGAAACCCCATGTCGGTTTTTCCGAGCAGGCCGATGGCTTGCAGGTCCGATACGCTCTGTATGCTGGAAGTATGCTGCTGGAATTTCCGTATTGCCGCGGAGACCTTTGCCGTCACCCGCCAACTCACGAACCCGGCGAAGAGCAGCGTCATGAACCCGTAAGCGAAAAAAATCCAGATGGACTCATTGCGCATCCGGGCAGTGAGCACGGCGATATTCTGACTCACTTCCACCGCGCCCAGGGTCGCACCGAGCTTGACGGAGGGGTGGCATCGCAGGCAGTTGGCCTCCGCGATCAAAGGGTAGATGTAACGGGTTGCCTCGGGATTTTTCCTTGTTTCCGGGCGCCCGCTTGCAAACACTTGCCGGACGGCCTCGTCAATGGGTGGCTGCACGATGGAGCCGTAATCCTTTTCAACCAATGCTCCCCGAAAAATTTCCAGCCTGTACGGAGAGTCTTGCTGGGCTGTTTTGAAATCGCTTATGGTTTGCAGCAATTCCTGCCGAGAAGGCCCGCGCAGCATGAGATTGTTTATCGTGGCATAGGCCTGCTGGGCGAAGGATGCCGAGGTGAAACGGGCTTGGCGGTCGATCAGCCGTTCGTACAGCATGGTGGTTGTGGCCAGTATGGCTATGAAAACCGCAAAGCCCAAAAATACCATGCGAGACAACAGGAAAAAACGGAGGGATTGGGGGCGACACAATTCGGCGCAATTCTTTTTGGCCTTGGTAAAAATCTCGGCCACCGACGGATCGAGAAATAAGTATGGTTTTTTCATATGATATTGCGGATCGTATTCAATTTCCGCGAAATTTGGCCGAGAAGCATATTGTAAAAAAGCCCACTTCCCCCGGAGGGAGGAGGGGAGAAGTGGGCGGAGGAGATGGTATTTGGTCGTCACCAAATCTTACGGCACCATGACGAAAATCTTGGGAAAAATATAGCGGGGAAAATTAGATTTCCGTGAAGGGATTTTGCTGGCACGGGGAAAGGGGCAGTAGGCAACAGGTGAACCTTGCGGCCTAAAACCGGCCGGGGACCTTAGGCTCAGATATTGATTTTCCTCAGCCGCAGTACAAACTCAACAAGATCCGCCCTGCTCTCAAAGCCGAGCTTGGTCATGGCCCGCGAGCGATAGGTCGCCACGGTTTTTTCGCTTAAAAAAAATTCCTCCGCCATCTCTCGGCTGGTGTATCCTTTTGCCACCCCAAGCACAATCTGTTGTTCGCGCTGGCTGAGAATCCCCCAGCGCTGCTCATCCTCGGAAATCCTTTCCGGAGATCCCCCTCGCTTGTCTTCGCCTGTCTTGACAAACTCGGCCAGCATGGAGGGCTGGATATAGGTGTCGCCCTGCATCACCGCCCGAATGGCGTACATCAGGTCCGTGCCTCCCCCTTTTTTGAGGACAAAACCCTTGGCCCCGCCTTCCAACGCTTTTTTGAGGTATTGCTGTTCCTCATGCATGGTCATCATGATAATCCGGGATTGCGGAGAACGGGCCAGCAGTTCCGGCAGCAGGTCGAGGCCGCTTCTGCCCGGCAGGGAGATATCCAGGAGGACAATGTCCGGCTGTTGTTCCTCCGCCAGCCGCAGGGCAGTCTCCGGCTTGTCCGCCTGGCCGGTCACCTCCAGATCTTTTTCAGCGCAGAGCAGCATGGCCAGGCCGGAAGAAAGAAGCTGATGGTCATCAATAATCAGGACGCGTATTTTACTCATGGCATTTTTCCTGTTTGATAGGGGTTTCAAAGGAGATCATGGCGCCAATCCCTTCGTCGCTGTCGATGTGAAAAGAGCCGCCCAGGAGCTGGACCCGCTCCCGCATGCCGTAGATGCCCATGTGTTTTGTCTGGTCGATATTCTCCGGCTCAAAGCCGCGGCCATTGTCTTCAACCCCGCCGCGCAGGGTTTCCTCCCTGCCTTCCAGAAAAATAGTCACCTCGGTGGCCTGGGCGTGCTTGGCAATATTGGTAAGGGCCTCCTGAATGATGCGATACACGCAGGTTTCCAGACAGAGATCGAGCCGCCGGTCAAGAAAGCCGAGGAAATTCAGACGCACTTGTATCCGGTGCCGTTTTTCGAAGTTGCGGGCCAGCATCTCCACCGCCGGCACCAGACCGAGATCGTCCAGCACCGTGGGCCGCAACGCCACCGCAAGATCATGGATCGCCTCCATCTCCTCGGTTATCGCTTTTTTCAGCCGGGTGATCCCCTCGCCCATGTCTTTCACGCTCTGCGCGTTTTCAAGCACCTTGAGGTCAACCATAAAGGAAGCCAGGGCCTGGCCGGTCTGGTCGTGGAGCTCGCGGGCGATCCGTTTTCTTTCCCCTTCCTGGCCGGCCATGATCCGGTGCAGGAAATCCCGCTGGAGCTGCTCCTTCTCCACCCGGGCCTTATCCGCACTGGCAAGGGAAAGCTCCATGGCGTTGAAGCCCTCCATAAGTTTCCCCAACTCATCCCGGCTTTCCGCCGGGTCCAGATGCACGGAATAATCCCCGCGCCGCACGGCCCGGGTCGCTTCAAGCAGCATGCCCACCGGTCTGGTGATAATCCAGGTCAACCTCAGGGACAGCAGCACCCCGAATATTGCGACCAGCAGGGTAGTCCGGGCAAGGGATCCGGTGATCGCCTCAATCTGTTGGCGCAGGCTGTCGCCCTTGACCCCGACCACCACCACGCCTTCGTTGCCGTTGCTGATCCCTGCCGTAGTTTCCCATATATTCCCCTCATTGGTGCGCAGCAGTCGCGGTATGGAGACGGGGAGGGAAAAAACGGGAACATCTTCCAGCAGATCCGAGGGGAATCCGCCCTCAAAGGTGTGGGCCACCACCTGCCCTGCGGCATTGCGGACAAAACCATAGCGCATGTTGGGGCGATTCTGCACCGTGCGCCTGAGCATCTGGGTCAGGCCGTAGATATCGTTAATCAGCAGATAATCATGGGCCTGATAGGATAATTCCGTTGCCACGAAGCGGCTCTCTTCCCGGAGAAAATCGTCGAAATTCTCGCTGAGCGCCGCCTCTACCCTGTAAATACTGGCCGCGCCGACGATAAGGATCAAAGCCAGGGCCAGCCCCAGTATCTTCAACTTCAGCGGCACGCTGAGCAAGACGGATCGAATTTTACGCGCGGCTTGCCGAAAAAATGCGGTCATCTGGGTCCGGAAAACAGGCATGATGGGCGACTCTCCTTATAATCCATACAACCCGGGGGGAGGCTCGACAAACCGGTCCACCCCGAACACAGCCAGGGCTTTTTCGCCTTCTGCGTTATGGTGCATACCGAGAAGCAGCTCCTTCAGCAAGGCCTTCTTGGCAGGGGCGATGATGCGCGGCACCACCACCGGAGGGATGCCGAAATCCGGCGATTCCCAGATCACCTTGGTCCGCCTTAAAATTTCCGGGTTGCGTTTTCCGGCGAATTGATACACCAGACTGTCCACCGAAGCACCGTCCGTAATGCCCTCCATCACCGCGGCAATGGACCGGTCATGGCTGTAAGTGAAAATCGTCCGGCCGAAAAAGGTTTCCGGCTGCTGCCCCATGTCCTGCAACAGGGACAACGGGTACCTATAGCCGGTATTGGAAAGCGGATCGGTGAAGGCAAACACCTTGCCGCGCAGGTCTCCAAGTTCCCGGGCCGGAGAAGCGGCAGGCACGATGAAAAAGGAGCGGTAGGTGGTCTTGCCGTTTATCTGCGGAACAACCAACAGCGACATCGTTCCGTTCCGGGCGCCTTCGAGATAGGCGCCGGTGCAGATGAAGCCCAGATCCACCACATTTCTGGCCAGCAGGTCGTTCAGCTCCTGATAGGTTTTGCGCTGCACCAGGATGGCCGGTTTGCCCATCTTGCGACCCAGATAGTCGATGAGCGGCTGGTAGGAGAGCACCGTGCCCTGGGGAGAAAGGATGGCCGCCACCCCGATCCGGAGCGCCTGCGAGTCCGGATCGGTTTGTCCGTCCGGGAGCTGGGTCAGGTTGTCCAGGCGGAGCTGGCGTTCCGGCTCCGCCTTTTCCTGCTGCCCAACCTCGCACCCCGCCAGCAGAAAAAAAAGAAACCCCAGACCAATCACTCTGCCCCAACAAAAAACAAGCCTCTTTTTCGTCTGCGCAGTCATGCCCACAGGTCTCCTCTTAAATGTATCATTATTTTGTCTCCGGAACTCCAGGCGGCAACCGGGCCTGCCCTGCCGGCTTGTCACTCCAGGATAAACCCGGCCACCGGAAGCCCTTTTCCCCAGGCCTGCCAGGCGCCGCCGTGGATGTCCAGGGTCCGGGCAGCGCTGTCGTAGGTGGCCTCGATGTTGGTTTCCAGGCTGCAGCGACGATCGTAATTGGTGTGGCTGAAAACAAGCCGGTAGATTGTGCCGCTTTGGGGGATCGCCTGTTCGACGTAGGCGACATGCCCGGTGGGCATCTTGCGCCGGTTATTGGCACCAAGGATGAGGATGCTTCCGGACCGGGGCACAAGCGAGGTGTTGCCGCGCGCTTTTTCACAAGCAAACCAGGTGAGGGGGCCGTTTTCGTGGCCAAGGCGGCAACTGTCGATGCCGCTCCGGCAGCGGGCAAAGGGGAGGCTCTGGGGTTCGCAGCGGCGTGCCTTTGCCTGCTTGCCGCCCACGCTTCCGGGGCGCAACTGAAAGCACTCAGCAGTGGCGCGACCCCGGCCCGCAAGGGAGGCGATAAATTCCTCCGGCCCGGAATCCTGCTCGGGGCGCGGCTCGCGCGGAGGGACAAAGGGGATGCTGCTCTGGCTTGGGGCGGGAGCAGAAACCCTTGTCTCCGGCATCGTTTCCCGGCCATCGGGAATATCTGCCACAGGCTCGTGCCGGACGCAGCCGGAAACAAGCAGGACCATAAAAAAGATTTTTCCGGCCAGCCGGAGTGTGCTGTGCTGCATGGAAACTCCCTTCTTTTCTTCTCTGATTGCTCCAAGGGACGCTGCGCCCGGATCCTGCGCGCATCATAGCAGACCCCTCCGCCCTTGACAATGCCGGGGCGTCCGGACTTGCGGGTTGCGGCAGAATAGAGTTGCACCGCCTTGCCTGCCATGCTATAAATGCCGTTTTTTCGTGCAGATACCCCGCATACCCGTCAGCGCGAACCATGCACGCTTCGAATTCACTTTTTCCCTTTGTACGAGACCCGCATGATTATTGAAATTGCAACAAGCCGCGATTACAGCAGGAAGTGAAAACGATCGGCGACTGTTGCCGCTTCGCTGCTGCAGCTCTTCGAGTCTATGTCGCGGCCCTGCTTCCTTTTTCCCTTCTTGCGAGTTAAACGATGATACACCTCACCAACATCAGCAAACAGCATGGCTCCCAGATTCTTTTCGCCAACGCCGGCCTTCAGATCCTCCCCGGCGTGCGCACCGGCCTGGTCGGCCCCAACGGCGCGGGCAAATCCACCATCTTCCGGTTGATTACCGGCGAGGAAGAGGCGGACAAGGGCGAGATCTCCTGCGCCAAAAAGACGGTGATCGGCTATTTTTCCCAGGAGGTGGGCGAGATGTCCGGCCGCTCGGCACTGGAAGAAACCATGGCCGCCGTGGGCGAGGTGGTGCGGTTGGGCGAGGAGCTCAAGGAGATGGAAGCGGCCATGGCCCAGCCCATGGAGGACGAGGCCATGACCGCGCTGCTTGTGAAATACGGCGACGCCATGGAGGAGTTCGAGCATCGCGGCGGCTACGATCTGGAATCCCGGTCCCAGGCAGTGCTCACCGGACTGGGCATCGGACAGGAGGATTTCAACCGGCCGGTGGAGTCGTTCAGCGGCGGCTGGAAGATGCGCATCGCCCTGGCCCGCATCCTGACCATGAACCCCGATGTCCTGCTGCTGGACGAGCCCACCAACCATCTGGACGTGGAGTCCATCGTCTGGCTGGAGGAGTGGCTGGCCAAGGAGTTCAAGGGCGCGGTGCTCATGACCTGCCATGACCGCGATTTCATGAACCGTCTGGTTTCGCGGATCATCGAGGTGGCCAACGCCACCATCACCACCTACAGCGGCAATTACGATTTCTACCTGCGCGAGCGGGAGATCCGGCGGGAACAACTGGCCGCCAGCTTCCGCCGCCAGCAGGAGATGCTGGCCAAGGAGGAGGAGTTCATCGCCAAATTCGCGGCCCGCGCCTCCCACGCCTCCCAGGTGCAGTCCCGGGTCAAGAAACTGGACAAGATCGAACGCATCGAGCTGCCCCCGGAACAGCGGGTGATCAGCTTCGAGTTTGGTGAGCCGCCCCGCAGCGGCGACGACGTGGTGCGCATGGAGAATCTGGCCAAGAGCTGGCCGCGGGACGATGGCGGGGAACGGCCGGTGTTTTCCGGCATCTCCGGGGTGATCCAGCGGGGGGAAAAGGTGGCGGTGGTCGGGGTCAACGGCGCGGGCAAGTCAACCTTCTTGAAAATCCTGGCCGACCAGACCGAGCCCACCTCCGGCAGCGTCACCATCGGGGCCAACGTCGGCCTCGGCTATTTCAGCCAGCATGCCATGGATGTCCTGGTCCCGGAAAGAACCGTCTTTGACACCGTGCAGGACGCCCTGCCCCAGGCCAACATCGGCACCATCCGCAACCTCTGCGCCGCCTTTCTCTTTATGGGCGACTCGGTAGACAAGCAGATCAAGCTCCTCTCCGGCGGGGAAAAAAGCAGGGTGGTGCTGGCCACCCTGCTGGCCCGGCCGCTCAATTTCCTGATCCTGGACGAGCCCACCAACCATCTGGACATCCAGTCACGGGAGATACTGCTGGGAGCGCTGCAAAAATTCGCCGGCACCGTGGTGCTGGTCAGCCATGACCGGCATTTTCTCCGCTCGCTGGTGAACCGGGTCATGGAGGTGGATCATGGGGAAATGCGGTCCTACGGGGGGGATTACGAATACTACCTGCGCAAGGCGGGCTATCAGGGCTAAGCGGCAGAACCTGCGCGGCGATTGTACCGCACTTTTTTGTGTTGCTTATTGATCCCGTTTTGACCGAGAATGGTCCCAAGCCCCGATGGCCGCGTTCCATCCCCCTGGCATACCCCTCTCTGGTTTTCCGCGGCAAACCCTCATCAGGGCTTTTTTGTTTCGAGCATTTCTCCCACCACATGCCTCCTGGGGAAAGGGCTGCAAAATCGGACGGATCGCAGGAGAAGAGGATGGGCCGGAGAGTTGTGACATTTTTCATGTTGACGCTTCTTCTCGGATCATTCCTCGGCTGCGACCGAAAACCCGAAGTCACGGGGCCGAAATTGGGGACAAAGCCTCAATCCGCCGGGGTCCCCGTCTATCGCTTTGCGGTTCACCCCCTCCATAATCCGGGCAAACTCATTCAGGCGTATCAACCGCTCATAGACTACCTGAATGGCCGGCTGCAAGGCGCACGCCTGGCCCTGGAGGCGTCGCGGGACTACGCCAACTTCGAAAAAAAGTACCAGGCCCGCAAACCCGAATTTCTCCTCCCCAATCCCTGGCAGACCCTGGAGGCCATGAAGGTCGGCTACCGCGTCATCGCCATGGCCGGAGAGCCGCGGGATTTCAAAGGGATTTTCGTAGTGCGCAGGGACAGTGGCCTGACGCACCCCGCCGAGCTGAGGGGGAAGTCGGTGAGCTATCCCTCTCCCACGGCCCTGGCGGCCTGCATCATGCCCCAGTACTTTCTCCACAACCACGGCCTCAACGTCAATACCGACATCGAAAACCGTTATGTCGGTTCCCAGGAGTCTTCCATCATGAATGTTCATATGGGCCAGACCGCGGCGGGCGCGACCTGGCCGCCGCCCTGGCGGGCATTCCAAAAGGAGCATCCGCGGGAAGCGGCAGAGCTGAAAGTCATCTGGGAAACGGAATCGCTCATCAACAACTCCGTCATGGTGCGCAACGGCATCCCCGCCCAGGTGGCGATACAGGTCCGCGCACTCCTGCTCGGACTTGAGGAGACCACGGAAGGGAAGTCGATCCTTGCGGGAATGGAAACGGCACGCTTCCTTCCCGCTTCGGACGAGGACTACGACATAGTGCGCCGCTACGCCTCCCGCTTCGAGAGCGAGGTTCGTCCTGTGGAGAAGCGATGGTGAAGACCCTGTACCATTTCCTGTTCGGCACGCTTCGTGGTCGTCTCATTATCGGCGTGGCCGTGGTGCATGCCGTAATGATGGCCCTTTTCATCGGCGATCTGACCGCGCGTCAGCGCACCATGCTCCTGGACCGCCAGATCGAGGAGGCGACCGCGCTGTCCCAGGCCCTCGCCATCTCCGCTGCGGGATGGATCGCCGCTGACGACATCTCGGGCCTACAGGAGCTGGTGGAGGCCCAGCGCCGCTATCCGGATCTAATCTTTGCCATGCTCGCGGACCACGAAGGCCGCGTGCTGGCCGACACCGACAAATCCGGGCAGGGACTCTACATGCTCGACCTGCCCGGAGAAGCGCGCCAGACGGTGCTCGCCAACACTTCTGCGTTGGTTGATGTCGTAACTCCCGCCATGATCGGAGGACGTCAGGTCGGCTGGGCCCGTGTCGGCATAGGGCAAAAGAGAGCCGGAGAGAAGCTTACGACAATCACCAGGGACGGTGTCGCCTATGCTCTGGCCGCGATTCTCCTCGGCTCGGCTATCGCCTGGTTTATGGGCCGCCGGATCACCCGGAGGCTCTATGCCATCCAGGAGACCATCGCCGCGGTCCACTCCGGCAACCGCCTGGCCCGCTCTTCACTTTCCGGCGACGACGAGACGGCCGTCATGGCGCGGGAGTTCAACCACATGCTGGATGTGATTGTGGAAAAGGACGCCGAACTGCGGGAGAAGACGGAGGAACTGGATCACTACTTCACCGATGCCCTGGATCTTTTATGCATTGCCGACACCGACGGTTACTTTCGCCGGTTGAACCCGGCCTGGGAGACAACGCTCGGCTTTCCCCTCTCGCAACTCGAAGGACGACGCTTTCTGGATTTTATCCATCCCGAGGATATGGAGGCGACCCTGCAGGCGGTTGCCAGGCTTGCCGACCAGAAAGAGGTGCTGAATTTCACCAACCGTTACCGCAACAATAACGGAAAGTACCACTGGATCGAATGGCGGGCGTTTCCGTCCGGGCAACGGATTTATGCCGTTGCCCGGGATATCTCCGAGCGTAAACTGGCGGAGGATGCCCTTCGCCAGAGTGAAGAGGAGCTCAATCGCGCCCAAGCGGTGGCACAGACAGGCAGTTGGTACCTGGACGTTTGCCACAACGAGTTGAAGTGGTCGGCCGAGACATACCGCCTGTTCGGAATCCCGCAGGGACAGCCGCTCGCCCTGGATACCTTCGCCGCCTGCATTTTTCCGGAGGATCGCGACCGGGTGCTTCAGGCCTGGAACGCGGCCTTGCGGGGCGGACCGTACGACATTGAGCACCGCATCCTCGTTGGCAACGAGACACGATGGGTGCGGGAACGCGCCACGATACGCTTCGACGCGGCGGGAAACGCACTCACCGGAGTCGGAACCGTGCAGGACATCACCGAGCGCAAACAGGCGGAACAGGACATCGCACTCCTGAGCTTCGCCTTAAACAACATCCACGAAGCCGCCTTTCTGATCGATGAAAACGCACGGTTCCAGTACGTCAACGAAGAGGCTTGCCGTATCCTGGGATACAGTCGCAATGAACTGCTCGGCTTGGGCGTGCCGGATGTTGACCCGGACTTCCCACCGGAGCGCTGGCCCGACCACTGGAACAAGCTCAGGGCATTGAATTCGCTCACCTTTGAAGGATGCCACAAGAGCAGGGATGGTCGCATCTTCCCGGTCGAAATCAACGCCAATTATTTTGAGTATGGCGGCCAGAGCTATAATTTGGCAATGGTGCGCGACACCACCAAGCGGAAGCAGGCAGAGGAGGCTTTAAGGCAAAGCGAAGAATTCAACCGGAATATCCTGGCGACCGTCGATGAGGGGTTCATTGTCGTGGACCGTGAGTACCGAATCCTCTCAGTGAACAGGGCATTCTGCGACATGATGCAGTTATCCGCGGAGCAGATGGTTGGCCGGCTATGCTATGAAGCCTCACACCACATTGCACAACCCTGCTTCGAACAAGATGGGGAGCGCCGGGAATGCGCGGTCAGACACACCTTTGAGACCGGCATGCCCCATGTCGCCTCCCATACGCACGAAGACGCGTCCGGAACGAAACATTACATGGAATTGCGATCCTTCCCTGTCTTCGACGCATCAGGCCGGGTGGTTTCGGCCATCGAGACCATCAACGACGTGACGGAAAAAAGAAAACTGGAAGCACAACTGCGGCAGGCCCAAAAGATGGAAGCGGTGGGTACGCTGGCCGGAGGCGTGGCCCACGACTTCAACAATATGCTGATGGTGATCATCGGCCATGCGGAGCTGGCCCTGCAACAGATAGCCCCGGATCAACCGCTTTTTGCCAATCTGCAGGAAATCCGGAAGGCAGCCGGGCGTTCCGCCGACCTGACCCGGCAACTGTTGGCCTTTGCCCGCAAACAGAGCGTCGTACCCAAGGTGCTCGACCTGAATGAAACCGTGGAAGGGATGCTCAAGATGCTGCGGCGTTTGATCGGCGAGGACATCGACCTCACTTGGCTACCGGGGGAAGAGGGGTGGCCGATCAAGGTGGATCCCTCCCAGATTGATCAAATCCTGGCCAACCTCTGCGTCAATGCCCGCGATGCCATAGCAGGAGTGGGCAAGATCACCATCGAAACGCGCAATGCCATCATCGATGAGGCCTATTGCGCCGACCATCCGGAAGCGATTCCCGGCGAATACGTCCTACTGGCCGTGAGCGACGACGGATGCGGCATGGACAAGCAGACCCTCGACAAGATATTCGAACCGTTTTTCACCACCAAGGAACTGGGCAAGGGCACCGGCCTCGGACTGGCCACGGTCTATGGCATCGTCAAACAGAACCGCGGCTTCGTCAACGTCTACAGTGAACCTGGCCAGGGATCGACTTTCAAGATCTATCTGCCCCGAGACACGAGCAAGAGCGTGGAGATACCGAAGGTAATCCCGGCGGCTCCCGTCGCCGGAGGGCACGAGACCATCCTCCTGGCGGAAGACGAAGCCGCGATTCTGGACATGGTGAAACAAATACTTGAGGATTTCGGGTATCGGGTACTGGCAGCTTCGACACCGGGCGAGGCCATCCGGGTGGCCAAGGAATATACCGGAGAGATTCACCTGCTCATAACCGATGTGGTCATGCCCGAGATGAACGGCCACGAATTGGCAAAAAACCTGCTCTCTCTACACCCGAAACTCAAATGCTTATACATGTCCGGCTATAGCGCAAATGTCATCGCTCGTCAGGGTATGCTGGACGAGGGGATCAATTTCATCCAGAAACCATTCTCGATGCAGGCATTTGCCGCCAAGGTGCGCGAGGCGCTGGATAAAATTGCCTCGTAACGAAACCCGGCAATCGTTCCCGGCCTGGGAATCTTGGGAAAAGGGAAGCGGCTGACCTAAGCGGTCAGCCCTTTCTGGCGGGCGGCCCGTTCAAAATTGAGGATGATCTGCGCCAGTTGCCGTTCCTCGTGAGGGGTCGGGGTGAAGTGGATGCCATAACTCGCGAACTTCGTTGCTCCGTTGTCGGCCTTTCTGGCAATGGTCGCAGTCTTGAGTTTGACCAACTGGCTCACCACCGTTGCCGGATCCCCGAATTCGTTTGCCGGCACCGCATGGTTGAGCTGGAGGCAGATGGCCCGGATATCGCTGGGCACCACAACCGGTGTTGCCTGGGGCAGGCAAAGACGAATCCCGGTGGCGCTCAGATCTTCGATCCGGCCGGCGAGAAGCCATTGTGCGGCGGTCTGGAAGATGGCGATGCTCTCGGCGGTGGGGACAACCCGGTAGGCATGCCGCCGCTGGATGATCGTAACCTCCGTCGGGAGCGCAAGCTCCAAGTACTCATCCTTGATCCGGAAGATCACGCCCTTGCCGATGATATTGCGGCCGATGACGCAGCGAAACTGAAATTCCACCGGCCCGGGGGTGAATTTCGAACCCTTATCCCGCTTGGCCAGGATCAGACGGGTGGGAGAGACCTTGACCACCCAGGCATCGCTGCGATGCCCGTGCTGGACAATGCTCAGGGTTTTGCGCCGCTCGAGCATCTGCTCGAAGATCCGGCTGACCGCCCCCGCATTCCTGACAATCTCGACCTCAGCCTCTTCCATTCCGTATAGAACTCCCCGCGGCGCAAACTCCCTCAAAAAAACTGACCGGACACGGTGTTCACGATACCAAGCTTTGCCATGCCCGGTCAACACCACCCTGTCATTCGGGAGCGAAAACCCTTTTTTTTTCGCTTGCTTTTCCCTGCCGGTTTCGCCGACAATACAAACACGCCCCGATGGCCGCTTTTCACCCACTTACAGTTCCCCACAACTGCTCAGCGGCGAAGCCTCATCGGGGCTTTCTCATGCCCCGGTCAACTGTGCTCGCGGGTCTTGCGGAAGACGATCTCCGGAAACAGCTCGGCCACCCTGCCCAACCGCCACTCGCTTTCCGCCAGATAGGCCAGATGCCCCTCGGCGTCCAGGGCCAGGTGTGCCTGGTTCTTGCTCTTGAACTCATCGAGCTTCTTGCGGTCCTCGCAATCGATCCAGCGGGCGGTGGCGTAGCTCACCTGCTCGTACACCGCATCCACCCCGTATTCCGCCTTCAACCGGGCCATGGTCACCTCGAACTGCAGCACGCCCACCGCGCCCAGGATGTAATCGCTGCCCATCAGCGGCCGAAAAAGCTGCACCGCCCCTTCCTCGGCCAACTGCACCAGCCCCTTGTTCAACTGCTTGATCTTGAGCGGATTCTTGATCAATACCCGCCTAAAATGCTCGGGCGCAAAGTTGGGGATGCCGGTGAACTTGAGGGGCTCCTTGTCGGAGAAGGTGTCGCCGATCTTGATGGTCCCGTGGTTGTGGATGCCGATGATGTCGCCGGGCCACGCCTCTTCCACGTTGGTGCGGTCCTGGGCCATGAAGATGGTGGCGTTGGCCAGGGCGACCTCCTTGCCCAGCCGGTGGTGCATGACCTTCATTCCCCGGGTGAACTTGCCCGAGCAGATGCGGAAAAAGGCGATTCGATCGCGGTGGGCCGGGTTCATGTTGGCCTGGATCTTGAAAGTGAAGCCGGAAAAGGCTTCTTCGTCCGGAGACACCATGCGGGTGGTGGTGGCGCGGGGGCCGGGGGACGGGGCCAGCTCGACAAAGGCGTCCAAGAGCTCCTTCACCCCGAAGTTGTTCACCGCGCTGCCGAAAAACACCGGGGACTGGCTGGCCTTGAGATACTCGGCATGGTCAAAGGGGCTGGCCGCCCCGGCCAGGAGTTCGAGATCCTCGCGGAGCCGGTCTGCCTGGCTGCCCAACATCTGGTCGAGGAGCGGATCGTTCAGGTCCTTGACCACGATCCCGTCCTGGGGCCTGCGGTCCTTGCTGGGGGTGAAGAGGTTCAGCTCCTGACGCATGATGTTGTAGACGCCCTTGAAGCTCTTGCCCATGCCGATGGGCCAGGAAAGCGGGGTGCACTCGATCTGCAGCTTCTCCTCGATCTCGCTTAAGATATCCAGGGGCTCGCGTCCCTCTCGGTCCAGCTTGTTGATGAAGGTGATCACCGGGGTGTTGCGCATCCGGCAGATCTCCATGAGCTTCTCGGTCTGGGCCTCGACCCCCTTGGCGCTGTCGATGACCATGAGCGCGCTGTCCACCGCGGTGAGCACCCGGTAGGTGTCCTCGGAAAAGTCCTTATGGCCCGGGGTATCGAGCAGGTTGACCTCGAAATCCCGGTAGTCGAACTGCATCACCGAGGTGGTCACCGAGATGCCGCGTTCCTTCTCAATACTCATCCAGTCGCTGACCGCGTGGTTGTCGGTCTTGCGCGATTTGACCGCCCCGGCCATCTGGATGGCGCCGCCGAAGAGCAGGAGCTTTTCGGTGAGGGTGGTCTTGCCCGCATCGGGATGGCTGATGATGCCGAAGGTGCGGCGCCGCTTGATTTCTTTTTCCAATATACTGCTCATCTGATCCTGTTTCCTCTGTAGCTTTCCGGGCCGGAGACGGCCACGGAACAGCGTATATACTCCAAAAAACGCAGTTTGTCAGCAAGTTCCATCGAGCCGGCACGACGCATGATCCTTCCTGCCGACCCCGCCCAACGCAACCGCAGCCGAGGGCCAATCCACACTGTTTCCCTTGTCCCCCATGGGCATGGGACGAATTTGCTTTATGCATCACCGGCTGGCGTGTATACTTTTTTTATTTTCTCCCTTTCTTTCTTCGTGGTGATCCCTTGCCTGTAAGCAAAAAAAAACCAACCCGCAAACCAAGCTTCGCCGGTGACCAGGCCAAGGGAGCGGCAACCGATCGCCCTTCCCCCCGCAGGAAAAAATCATCACCGGATACGCCCTTCGGCAAAAAAGAGGACCGGACCGCCACTGCTTCCCCTCGCGGCCGCGCCTTTACCGGCTTCAAAAAAACACATGCGGAGAATTTCGAAGAGGAACCATCCCGGACCCCTGCCAGGGCATCCGGTCGCCCTTCGCACGCCAAAAGAAAAGCAGCGCCGGAAAAGCCCTTCGAGAGAAAGACCCGCACACCTGCGGCAGCTTCTTCACGGGGCCGTGCGTCAGCCGCCCCAAAAAAATCGCAGCCGGAGATGTCCGAGGAAGAAACCTTTTGGGCGCCTGCCGGACCAACCGAACGCTCCTTTGCCAGCTTTCTCAAACCGCTCATCCCCCGCATGGATTCCCCGGACGCCCAAACAATCCTGCACAGCTCGCCTTTGGCCCATCTCGATTATTCCGTGGAGCTTCAGGTCAAGGACCAGGGGTTGCTGGCCTTCTGGAAACAGCACCGGCTGCCCGGCCTGCCGGAACAGGTGATCCGCTCGCCCAAGGCCCGGGGCTACCGCACCACCTCAAAACGCAAGGGTTTCCTCCACGGCTCCACCCTGTATCTCCTGCTGGGAGACAAGGCCTCCCTGCCAAAGAACCGCCAGTATTTCACCGCCTCGCCCCTGGAGCCCAAGGAGCATGAGGTCATCTACCGCTTTCTCCAGCAGAAGCTGAGCGAGCCGGCCTTCAGGCTGATCGCCGGGCATCTCAACTATCTCATCATCCGCGGCGGCTACACCGAGCAGGCGGTGATCTTCAATGTGGACCTCATGAACGGGCCGCTGGTCCGCAAGATGAAACTGCTGGCCGCCCATCTCCAGAAGCTTCCCGTCGCGGTCACCGCGGCCTTTGTCTATCTTGACCCCAGCCAGTCCGACTACTACCTGGAAAGCAAGCGCCCGGCCGAGACCCTGCACTTCAAGAAGCTCTTCGGCCCGGACCAGTTGGGGGCCACCTACCACGGCTGCCGCTACCAGTTCCATCCCACCTCGTTTTCCCAGATCAACGAATCCATGGTGGAAACCATGCTGGCCAGGGCGCGGGAGCTGCTGGCCCCCACCCCGGACCAGTCGTTGCTCGACCTGTACTGCGGCTATGGGTTGTTCAGCCATTTCCTCGCCCCCGCCTACCGGCAGGTGCTGGCCGTTGACGGCGAAGGCCCCTCCATCCGGGCCGCCGAGGCCAACAGCCGCTTGAACCAGAAACGGGGGGGCCAGACCAAGTTTCTCGCCCACCGGATCACCGTGGGCTATCTGGAAAAAACCCTGCCGCCGCCAGCCCCGGGCGAGGTAATTCTCCTCGACCCGCCCCGCCAAGGCACGCTGCCGGGGGTGATCGCCGCCCTGGCCCGCAGGAAACCGCGGAAGGTGCTCCATATCTTCTGCGGGGTGGACCAGATCCCTCCCTCCCTCAGGGAATGGCAGGCCAGCGGCTATCAGACGCGGCGCATCGCCCCCCTGGACATGTTCCCGGGGTCGGCCAATCTCGAAATCCTGGTTCTGCTGGAACCAAAGGCCTGATCCCCAAGGCAGCAAGAATTCAACCACGAAGGACATCCCTCCCATGGCGCAGAGCGTGTATATCGTGGCAATCGGACCCCAGAGCGGCAAATCCGTGGTCGCGTTGGGCATCATGGAGCTGCTCTCCCGCCGTCTGCGCAGGGTCGGCTACTTCCGCCCGATCATCCCCTCGCATCATGTGGCGGACAACAACCTGCAATTGATCAAAACCCGCTACCGCCTGCAATTCGCCTACGACGAGATGTTCGCTCTGTCCCACGACGAGGCCCAGCATCTTTCCGCCGAAGGGCGCACCGATCAGATCCTCAAGACCATTCTCGACAAGTACAAGCATCTGGAAAGCAAATGCGATTTCATCCTCTGCGAAGGCACCGATTTCAGCGGCCTCTCCCTGCCCTTTGAGTTCGAGTTCAACGCCGAGGTGGTCAACAACCTGGGCAGCCCCATCCTGCTGCTTTTAAACTGCCATAACAAATCCCCGAAGGATATCCTCGACGCCCTGCACGTGGCCCAGGAATCCTTTCTCAAGAAGGGCTGCACCATCCTGGCCAGCATGGTCAACCGGGTCGATCCCTTTCTCATGGAAACGGTGCGGGAAAAACTTGCGGAATGCGGCACGGAATGCGGGCCGGTCTATATCCTGCCGGAGGAGCCGTTTCTCGGCAAGCCCACGGTGGGAGAGATCGCCCGGGCCCTGGACGCCAGGGTCATCATGGGAGACCCGGAGGAGATGAACCGGGGGGTGACGGATTTCAAGGTGGCAGCCATGAATCTGCCCCATTTTCTCGACCATCTGGTGGAAGGCGATCTGATCATCGCGCCGGGCGACCGCTCGGACATCATCCTCGGCAGCCTGGCCGCCAACTTTTCCAGCACCTACCCGAGCATCGCCGGGTTGCTGCTCTCGGGCGGCTTTGTGCCGGACGCTCAGATCACCTTGCTTCTTGAAGGCTTGAGCTACAAGGTGACGGTGCCCATCATCAGCGTGCGGACCGACACCTTCACCACGGCCATAAACGCCAGCGGTGTGCCGCCCATGCTCACCCCGGAAAACGACCGCAAGATCGCCACCGCCCTGGGGCTTTTTGAAACGCACGTCAACCTGCCGGAGCTGGAAAGCCGCATCTCCCTTGTAAGATCGACGCGGGTCACCCCGATCATGTTCGAATACAACCTGGTGGAGATGGCCCAGAAACACCGGCAACACATCGTCCTGCCCGAAGGCGCGGAAGAACGGGTCCTGCGGGCCAGTGAAATACTTATCCGGCGCGGAGTCGCGGAGATCACTTTGCTGGGCGACCCCGCCGAGATCAAAGGCACGGCCAGCAACCTCGGCCTTGACCTCACCGGCGTCAAAATGATCGATCCGGCCACCTCCCCCTTGCGCAAAGAGTTTGCCCAAACCTACTTCCAGCTTCGCAAACACAAGGGAATCACAGAAAAGGGCGCCTTTGACACGGTGGCCGACGTCAACTACTTCGGCACCATGATGATCCACAAAGGGTTGGCCGACGGCATGGTCTCCGGAGCGGTGCACACCACCGGCGACACCATCCGCCCGGCCCTGCAGATCATCCGCACCCAGCCGGGGGTTTCCATTGTTTCCAGCGTCTTCCTGATGTGCCTTGCCGACCGGGTTCTGGTCTACGGCGACTGCGCGGTGAACCCCGACCCCAATGCCCGGCAGTTGGCGGAAATCGCCATCAGCTCGGCCGAAACCGCCAAACTTTACGGCATTGAACCCTTGGTGGCCATGTGCTCCTATGCCACCGGCACCTCGGGCAAGGGCGCCGATGTGGACAAGGTGCGCGAGGCGACCCGGATCGCGAAGGAACTCCGGCCGGATCTCAAGATCGAGGGGCCGATCCAGTACGACGCCGCCGTGGACGCAGGGGTCGCGAAAACCAAGCTGCCGGAGAGCCAGGTGGCGGGCAAGGCCACGGTGTTCATCTTCCCGGACCTGAACACCGGCAACAACCTGTACAAGGCCGTGCAACGCTCGGCCAACGCCGTGGCCATCGGTCCGGTGCTCCAAGGGCTGAACAAGCCGGTCAACGACCTGAGCCGGGGCTGCACCGTGCCGGACATCGTCAACACCGTGGCCATCACCGCCATCCAGGCCCAGGCCGCCCGTAACTGAGCCGCAGCACCGCATCTGCGTTGTCATCGGTCGGCTCGTGTGCACTAGCACACTTCGCCGGCCTCTTCCTAGCACCTACGGCACCGCGACTCAGCTACGGTTTGACGGTTTGTTGGAAGGTTTCAGTCGGTTTTTTGGTTTTAGTTGAATAGTTACCGAGGAATAATCCATGAAGGTTCTGGTGCTCAACTCCGGCAGCTCGTCCATCAAATACCAGTTGTTCGACATGCGGGACGAATCGGTGCTGGCCGGTGGAAGCATCGAACAGATCGGCGAACCGGGCAGCCACCTCAGCCATTCTCTGAGAACGGGCCGGATCGAGATGGCGAAAACGGTCCGGACTCTCCCGGTTCCCGATCACCGCCAGGGATTTCAGCTCATCGCCTCGGTCCTGCGGGAAACCGGAGCGCTGACCGACACCGGAGAACTCAGGGGCATCGGCCACCGGGTCGTGCATGGCGGCGAACAATTCAGGGAACCCACCCGGGTTACCCCCGAGGTGCTGGCCGCGATCCGGTCCTTGATCCCCCTGGCGCCGCTGCACAATCCGGCCAACCTCCTCGGCATGGAGGTGGCCATGGAGA
>Ga0074195_1000494_pt1 | contig 76116 bp, 68 predicted proteins | sample EPASupsiteHSE623_FD_64525 | JGI IMG/M metagenome (GOLD analysis project Ga0074195, IMG submission 64525) | Bioremediated contaminated groundwater from EPA Superfund site, New Mexico - Sample HSE6-23 | ecosystem: Environmental > Aquatic > Deep subsurface > Groundwater > Contaminated ...
CTGGCCGAGGCGCGACTGATGGCGCTGACCGCGCGCATCCGTCCGCATTTCCTGTTCAACAGCCTGAACGCCGTGCTCGGCGTGATGCGCGTCGATCCACGCCGCGCCGAGCGCGCGCTGGAGGAGTTGTCCGATCTGTTCCGCGCCCTGATGCGCGACAACCGTGAACTTGCGCCGCTTTCCGATGAGATCGCGCTGGCAAGGCAATACCTCGAACTGGAACGGTTGCGCTTGGGTGAACGGCTACAGGTGAAATGGGACATCGAAGCCTGCCCGCCCGATGCGCTAGCGCCGCCGCTGATGTTGCAGCCCTTGCTGGAGAATGCCGTCTATCACGGCATCGAGCCGGCGGAACAGCCGGGAGAAATCACCATCCGTTTCGCCAGAAACGGCGACGAAGTGCTGATCGAATTGACTAATCCCATACCGGCCAGGCCGGAAACAGACCCCCATGTTGGCAACCAGATGGCGCTTGCCAACATCCGCGAGCGCCTGATGCTGTTCTACGACCTCGAAGCACGGCTGGAAACGATAGCCGACAACGGCATCTATCGGGTACGCATCGTGTTGCCGTATCGCCGTGGTGGGAAGCCATGACCCTGCGCATTCTTCTGGTCGATGACGAGGCTCCGGCGCGGACGCGTCTCAGGGACTTGCTTGCCGACATTTCCACAGAACTGCCCAGCCAAATCGTCGCTGAGGCCGCCGATGGCGTCGAGGCGCTGGAATTGATCGACCGGCTCGGAGAAAAAGCGGCGGATGTGGCCCTGATCGATATCCGCATGCCGCGCATGGATGGCATCGAACTGGCGCGGCATTTGCGCGGCATGAAAGGAGCGCCGGCGGTGATCTTCGCCACCGCCTACGATAGTTACGCGGTGCAGGCTTTCGAACTTTCCGCCATCGACTATCTGCTCAAGCCGGTGCGCGCGCAGCGCCTGCTGGAAGCGCTGCGCAAGCTGCGGCAGTCCTTGCCGGACGCCGCGGCGATGGATCAGGCGTTGCGCCATTTGTCGCCGGAGGGGCGCAAGCATCTGCGCTCGACCGAGCGTGGCCGCATCCTGCTGGTGCCGGTAGTCGACGTGATCTACCTCAAGGCTGAACTGAAATACGTCACCGCGCGCACCGCAGATCGCGAATACCTGATCGAGGAGCCGCTGGCCCATCTCGAACAGGAATTCGGCGAGCGCTTCCTGCGCGTTCATCGCAACTGCCTCGTAGCGCGGGATGCGCTGCTCGGTAGCGAACGCGCAGAGGAAGCGGAGGGTGACAGCCATTGGCGGCTATTGTTGAAAGGAGTCGCCGAAAAACTGCCGGTGAGCCGGCGGCAGTGGTCGCAGATCAAGGGGCTGTTGAAATGAGCAGAGCATGGAACGCGAAGACTGATTTCCGGGTCTCATAAATGACTACAATTCGGGAAAACTAAAATTAGAAAGCCTTCATGACTGAAACCGCTACCCTTACCAGCAGCACCATCCAGTTTTTCCCCAGTCGCAACCGCAAAAAGGCGCAGGAAGAAATCGCTGCAATCGAACCCATTCTGAATAAATCCTCGTTTTCGGACGAAGAAATCATTCGCTTGCTGTCGCTAAACTCGCCTGATGCCATCGAACTGCTGCGCAAGACGGCCTACGATCTGACCACCGCAGAGTTAGGCAACAAGGTGTTCTATCGCGGCATCGTCGAGGTTTCCAATATTTGCGTGCTCGACTGCTATTACTGTGGCATACGCAAGAGCAACCGCGAGCTGGAGCGCTATAGCCTGAGCAAGGAAGAAGTGGTGGAGTCTGCCCTGTGGTGCGGCGAGGCGGGCTACGGTTCCTGCGTGCTGCAATCGGGCGAGCGGCGCGATGCGCGCTTCGTCGATTTCATCGAGGAGTGCGTGCGCGAAATCAAGCAGAAGTCGGTTTCGGCCAGTCTGCCGCTGGGTTTGGGCATTACCCTGTCGCTGGGCGAACAGTCATTGGAAACTTACCGCCGCTGGCGCGAGGCCGGGGCGACGCGCTACCTGCTGCGCATCGAAACCACCAATCGCGAACTCTTCGCCAAAATCCATCCGCAAAAGCAAGGATTCGAGGCCCGGCTACAGGCGCTGGTCGACTTGCGCGAGGCCGGTTTTCAGGTCGGCACCGGCGTCATGATTGGCCTGCCGGGGCAGACCATCGGCGATCTTTGCGCCGACATCCGCTTCTTCGCCGGACAGGACATCGACATGATTGGCATGGGGCCTTACCTCGTTTCTCACGGCAGCCCCATGGCGGCGGAGGGGATGAAGGAAAAGAATGCGCTGCTGCAATTGGGCCTCAAGATGATCGCTGTCACCCGCTTGGCGCTGCGCGATGTCAATATCGCCGCCACCACGGCGCTCCAGGCGCTGGTTCCCGATGGGCGCGAGCGCGGCATCGCCTTCGGCGCGAATGTCACCATGCCCAACATTACTCCGGTCGAGGTGCGCAAGAATTACCAGCTCTACGATGGCAAGCCTTGTCTCGACGATTCCAATACCGAATGCCGCAGTTGCATGGAAAACCGCGTCACATCGGCAGGGCGCGAGGTCGGCTGGAACGAGTGGGGCGATTCGCGACACTATGGACGGAGAGTAGCGGAAACTTGCTAAAACTCTGGGGGAGACAAGCCGGGAAATGCCACGAAAATCAACCCCTCTCCCGGCCTTCGGCCACCCTCTCCCCGTATATCGGGGAGAGGGGAATTAGGTTTTTGCCGCAGTTCCCGTATCCAACCGCCATTCCTTGACCAGCGCGTAGATTGCGGGAATTACCGCGAGCGTGAGTATGGTCGAGGAAACCATTCCTCCCACCATGGGGGCGGCGATGCGGCTCATGACTTCGGAACCGGCGCCGGTTCCCCACATGATGGGCAGCAGGCCGGCCATGATCGCTGTCACTGTCATCATCTTGGGTCGCACACGCTCGACCGCGCCTTCCATTACCGCCGCGTAAAGGTCGCCTGCGTTCGGCGTTCGCCCGGATTCGCGGCATTTCGTCTTGACCTCTTCCCAGGCATGATCGAGATAGATCAGCATCACCACGCCGGTTTCCGCCGCCACGCCAGCCAGGGCGATGAAGCCGACTGCCACCGCCACCGACAGGTTGTAGCCGAGCAGCCACATCAGCCATACCCCGCCGACCAGCGCAAACGGCACCGAGAGCATGACGATCAGGGTTTCGGTGATGCGCCGAAAGTTGAGATAGAGCAGCAGGAAGATAATCAGCAGCGTTACGGGAATGACGACTTTCATTTTCTCGATGGCCCGCTCCATGTACTCGAACTGGCCGCTCCAGGCGATGTAATAGCCAGGCGGAAACTTCACCTGGGCGGCTACCGCCTTCTTCGCGTCGGCGACGTAACCGCCGATGTCGCGGTCGCGGATGTCGACATAGATGTAGGCTGAGAGCAAGGCATTTTCCGTGCGGATGCCCGGTGTTCCCTTAGCGATTTCAACTTTCGCCAATTGTCCGAGCGGCACCATCGTTGTACCCATTGTTCCACTCGCCACCGGAACCAATACTTCTCTGGCGATCTGCTGCGGATTGGAACGCAATTCGCGTGGGTATCGGACGGTCACGCCGAAGCGCTCGCGGCCCTCGACGGTAGTCGTCACCATCTCGCCGCCCAGCGCGGTGCCGATGACATCCTGCAATTCGCCGACCGCCAGCCCGTAGCGGGCCAGTTGTTCGCGATCCGGCTCGATGTTGAGGTAGAAACCGCCGGTGATGCGCTCGGCAAAGGCGCTGCTGGTGCCGGGAACCTCTTTCACCACCGCCTCGATTTCCTTGGCCAGCTTTTCCATCTCGTTCAGGTTCTTGCCGAAGACCTTGATGCCGATGGGGGTGCGGATGCCGGTGGAGAGCATGTCGATGCGCGCCTTGATCGGCATGGTCCAGGAATTGGCGACACCGGGGAATTGCAGCGCCTTGTCCATTTCGGCGATCAACTTGTCGATGGTCATGCCGGGGCGCCACTCCTTTTCCGGCTTGAGGTTGATCACCGTCTCGAACATTTCGGTCGGCGCTGGGTCGGTGGCGGTGTTGGCGCGGCCCGCCTTGCCAAAGACCGAGGCGACTTCGGGAAAGCTTTTGATGATCTTGTCTTGCGTCTGGAGCAGTTCCGCCGCCTTGGTGATGGACATGCCTGGCAGCGAGGTCGGCATGTAGAACAGCGTGCCTTCGTTCAGCGTCGGCATGAATTCGGAACCGAGCCGGGAAGCCGGGTAGATGGAAATTGCCAGCATCGCCAGGGCGGCGACGATGGTCGTCTTTTTCCAGCGCATGACCCAGGTGATGATGGGTCGATAAATCCAGATCAGGAAGCGATTCACCGGATTCTTTGCTTCCGGCATGATATTGCCGCGAATGAACAGCATCATCAGCACTGGCACCAGCGTGATCGAGAGCAGCGCAGCGCCGGCCATGGAGAAGGTCTTGGTATAAGCGAGCGGCGAGAACAAGCGCCCTTCCTGTCCTTCCAGGCTGAAAACCGGCAGGAAGGAAACCGTGATAATGAGCAGCGAGAAGAACAGCGCCGGGCCGACTTCCTTGCAGGCGGCGAGGATGGCTGAGGCTCGCGCCTCCGCCATCTCGGCAAATTGTTGGCTCCTCCTCTCCCCCTGCCCCTCCAGGGGGGAGGGGAGCGGAAGGCGTTCCAGGTGCTTGTGGGCATTCTCGATCATGACGATGGCCGCATCGATCATGGCGCCGATGGCGATGGCGATGCCGCCCAGACTCATCAGGTTGGAATTCATGCCCAGCAGTCGCATGGCGATAAAAGCGATCAGCACGCCTACCGGCAGCATGATGATGGCAACCAGCGCCGAGCGCACGTGCAGCAGGAAGACGATGCAGACCAGCGCGACGATCAGGCTTTCTTCCAGCAGCGTTCGCTTGAGCGTCTCGATGGCGCGATGGATCAATTCGGAACGGTCATAAACGGCCTCGATGCTGACACCCTGCGGCAGGCCGCTGGCAATTTCGCTCACCTTGGCCTTGAGATTGTGAATGACTTCCAGCGCGTTAACACCGTAGCGCGCCATGGCGATGCCGGAAACGACCTCGCCTTCGCCATTGAGTTCGGTGAGGCCGCGCCGCTCGTCCGGTCCCAGTTCAACCCGTGCGATGTCGCGGATCAGGACAGGGGTGCCCTTTTCGCTCTTGACCACTAGCGCTTCGATGTCGCTCTTGCCGCGCAAATAACCCTTGCCGCGCACCATGTACTCGGTTTCGGCCATTTCCACCACCCGTCCGCCAACATCGCGATTGGAATCGCGGATGACCTGGGTGACCTTCATCAGCGGAATGCCGTAAGAGCGCAGCTTCACCGGATCTACCGTCACCTGGTAGGTCTGGACGAAGCCGCCGATGGACGCGACCTCGGCCACCCCTTGCGCCTTGGTCAGTTGGTAGCGCACATACCAGTCCTGGATGGTGCGCAGCTCGGCCAGCGTCTTGTCCTTGGCCAGCAAGACGTACTGATACACCCAGCCAACGCCGGTGGCATCCGGCCCCAGCGCCGGAGAAACTCCTTTAGGTAGCCGGGAAGAGGCGAAGTTGAGGTATTCCAGCACCCGCGTCCGCGCCCAATAGATGTCGGTGCCATCCTCGAAGATGACATAGACGAAAGACGCGCCGAAGAAGGAGAAACCCCGCACCACCTTGGATTTGGGCACCGCCAGCATGGCCGTGGTGAGCGGATAAGTGACCTGATCCTCGACCACCTGCGGTGCCTGGCCGGGATATTCGGTGTAGACGATGACCTGCACATCCGAGAGATCGGGCAGCGCGTCGATCGGCGTCTTGACGATGGCGTAGATGCCGCCGATGATGATAAATAGAGTGGCGAGCAGGACGAGGAAGCGGTTCCTGCCTGACCAATCGATGATGTTGGCTAGCATGAGGAAGCGCCTGGTTTTCCCCCACCCCCCCCCCCCCCCCCCCCCCCACCCCCCCCCCCATCCCAACCTTCCCCCTGAGGGGGAAGGAGCGCTCCCTCCCCTTCAAGGGGAGGGTTGGGGTGGGGATGGGGTTTGGGTTCTGCCAACAGCGCCCCCCTTATCGCTTCGGCTACCGCCTCAGTCTGACCGAGTACCTCGTTATTCCAGAACCGCAACACCCGGAATCCAGCTTCCGCCAGACGTCGATCACGCTCCCGGTCACGCCCGGATTCCAGATGCTGACCGCCATCCACTTCCACCACCAGCCGTTTTTCCAGGCAGACAAAATCCAGCACATAATCCAGGAAAGGATGCTGCCGACGAAATTTGCAGCCATCGATCTGGCAGCCACGAAGACTGCGCCAGAGGGCCTTTTCGGCATCGGTCATGTTTTTCCTCAGATGCCGTTGGAGACGGTTGTCCAGGATGGCGTGATTGGTTTGGCCTTTCATTTTTTCCTCATTTGCACCCTTTTCCCCCACCCCCATCACAACCTTCCCCCTGAGGGGGAAGGGGTAGAGCATCTCCCTCCCCTTCAAGGGGAGGGCTGGGGTGGGGATGGGGTTGCACTCTTCGCCTTCGGTTTAATCGCCGTAATTACCCACTCGCCCTGTCCTCGCTCGACAAATTCGAAAGCCACGCTCGCCCCCGGCTTCAAGCCTTGGAGCAGGGCGGTGTTCGCCAGCTTGAATTCCATGGTCATCGGCGGCCAGTTGAGGCTTGCCACCGGGCCATGACTGAGGCTTACGCTGCCGGCCTTGGCGTCAATGCTGTCGAGGGTGCCGTCTGCTTTGTGTCCAGAGGCAACCGCCTTCGGTGCGCTGGCGCTGCCCAATCCACCCAAGGCAGCCTTGAGATTGCTCTCGGCGTCGATCAGGAAATTGGCGGCGACCACGACTTGCTCGCCGTCCTTTACGCCTTCCAGCACCTCGACGTAGTTGTCGCTGCGAGCGCCGAGCTTGACCTCACGCGGTTCGAAACGGCCTTCCTTGACCTGCACCAGCGCAATGCGCCGCGTGCCGCTGTCGATGACCGCCGAATCGGGAATGGTAAGCGCCTGCCGGCTGCTACCGACCGGCAACTCGACCTCTGCGAACATCGCCGGTTTGAGCAGTTGGCCCGGATTGGCGAGTTCGATGCGGACGGAGACGGTGCGAGTCTCCGCCTTCAGCGTCGGATAAACGTAGCTGATGCGGCCTTCGAAGCGCTTGTCGGGGTAGGCGTTGATCCTGACCTTGGCTCTGGCGCCAGTCTTCACCAAGCCGATGTCCTGCTCGAAAACATCGGCGACCACCCACACGGAAGACAGATCGGCGACCTGATAGAGCGCTTCGCCGGGCATGAAGCGCATGCCTTGCAGCGCCTTTTTCTCGGTGACGATGCCGGAAACGGGGGAGCGGAAAGTCAGGGCGCGCCGCGCTTCGCCCGAATTCGCCAGAGCCTTGATCTGCTCTTCGGAAATGTCCCAGTTCTTCAGTCGCGTCAGGCTCGATTCGGCAAGTTGTTTCATGCCGTTCTGCGCCTCGGCGCTGCCATCCTTCATGGCCTGCACGCCTTGGGATGCAAGCGCGTATTCGCGTTGCGCCGATACCAGTTCCGGGCTGTAAACCTCAAACAGCGGCTGGCCCTTGGCGACCGGCTGGCCGGTGACATTGACATGCAGGCGTTCGACGTAACCTTCGAACTTGGGGGCGATGGCGTAGATGCGCCGCTCGTCCGGCTCGATCCTTCCGGCGGCGCGCACGATCTTGTCCATCACCCGTAGTTTGGCCGCTTCGGTGCGCACGCCGAGCTTCTGAATCTTCTCAGTGCTGATTTTGATCTGGTTGGCGGAGGCCGGTTCGCCGCCATCCCCATTTTCCTCGCCCTCATAGACGGGGATGTACTCCATGCCCATCGGGTCTTTCTTCGGTGTCGGCGAAGTGTCAGGCAAGCCCATCGGGTTGCGGTAATAGAGCAGCTTGCGCTCCTGCTTCACGACAGCCGGTGCGGGGGTGGCTGTCGCCGTTTCGTGCCCTGCGCCGCCGCGCATTCCCAGCCAATAGCCACCGCCGCCGGCGATTGCTACAACCAGCGCGATAGCGATGACGAGTCCAGTCTTCATCCCACGGGGATTCCCTATGGTCATAAGTCTTCTCCCAGCAGTCGTTCGATTTCCGCCAGACGCATTTGCGCTTCCGCCTGCGCCTTGAGCCGTTTCTGCTTCGCCTTGCGAATTTGCCGCTGGGCCTCGATCAGCGTCGCAAAATCCACCTTGCCGTTTTCATAGGCGGCGAGCGCCGACTGGAAGCCCAGTTCGGCCTGCGGCAGCAGATTGGAGGCCACCAACGTTTCAGTCCGGCGCGCCGCTTCGATAGCGGAAAGATTTTCGGAAAGCTCGGTCAGCGCTTGATTGGATGCAGACTCCTTGCGCGCTTTGGCCGCCGACAGCATGGATTCGGCTTCCCGCTCCTGCGCACGGCGGGATTCCTGCTGCAAGGGCAGGTTCATTTCCAGCATCAGGCCCCAGGTGTTCACCCGGCTACCGGTTTGTATGGGAGAAACCCCCAACTGAAAATCGGGATAACGGTTGCGAAGCGTCAGATCGCGCGACTTCTCGGCGGAACGAATGCGGGCGTCCTCGGTGAATAGTTGCGGGTTGCGCAAGCGGACGCGTTCCTCCAGGGCAGCGTAATCCAGCTTGGCCGGCGCGGGAAGCGGCCGCAAGCTTTGCGGCTCGGACAACGGCGCCAGCGCGTTGCGCGAGAGCAGTGCGTTGAGCCGCGCCTGGAGGCGACGTTTCTCATTCTCCAGCGAAATTAATTCGCCGCGCATGCCCGTTTGTTCGACCTGGGCGCGAATCGCGTCCTGCTGCGCCACCAAGCCGCTGGCATAACGTATCTGTGTCACCTTCTCCAGACGCAGCGTGAGATTCAAAATCTCTTGCGCCAGTTTTTCATTCCCGGCAACGAAGTAATACTGCGCGTAAGCCGCCTTGATCCTGGCCGATAGTTCGCTCCATGTCGCGGTGGCTTTGCCTTTCGCTTGATCCGCATCCGCCTCGGCGATTTCGCGCTTGAGATCGCGCTTGCCCCAGAAGGGCAGGGGCTGTATCAGCGTGTATTTGGTATCTCCCACACGACCCGGAAGAATGTTGGGGCGCGCATCGCTGCCATAGTTGGTTACGTTCTCCAGTTCCAGGCGCAACACCGGATCGGCCAGCGCACCGGCGGGATGGATGCGTTGCGCGGCGGCATCGGCCTCATGGCGCATCGCCGCGTATTCCGGATTGCGCTCGCGGGCATAAGCAAGCAGGGATTCAACGCTTGCTCCCGGGAGTTTTTCTTCCGCCTGGAGCGCCATGCACCAAACACCTGCCGCAAGACTCAGCAAGACTTTTGCCAGTTTAGTCGATGCTTTCATGCGATTCCCCATGCAGCCAAGTCGTTACTTGGCGCGTTCAAAATGTACTAGAACCATGGTGCCGCCTATGTTTTCAGCCGCAAAACGGATATGGTCGCCTTCTTTCAACTGCTTGATCCTGTCCGCTTCCTTCAGGCGAAACACCATGGTCATCGCCGGCATGCCGTTTGGCAACGGACCGTGGGAAATTGTAACCTTGCCAGTGGCATTGTCTACCTTTTTCACCAGTCCTTCAATCAGGTCCGCACTGGTAGGTGCCGGCGCATGCGCCGCATGACCGCCGTGGCCGGCAAGCTCGTCGGCGGCGGAACCCGTGACCGGCAGTGCGAAAGCGATGGCAATCAAGGGAGTAATCAGAGCGTATTTCATGGTTCTCTCCTTAAAGTAGGCGACACGCATAAATATTGATTGAATGACGTGAGGTATTCAGTTTGAGGGAGGCATCCCTACAGCAAGCTGACCGGATCATTACAGTTTTGTAATGTCATCAGTGCGTGGAACCGTCGGGATGATGGTCATGCTTCGCGGGGGTGGCTTGTTTGGGTGGCGCAACGCCACTGTCGCCTTCGGTATGCGCATGGTCGTGCCCATCATGTTCATGGGCGGTATCCGGCTTGCATGGGATGGAAACAACCCCAATGCCATGCCGATAGACGGTTTCTCCCCCGAGCCATCCTGTCACCGCGACGGCTCCCAACAAGAATGCCACGATAATTGTCACTGACCAGGATGCGGGTTGATCGGCACGGGATTGCCCCCAGTCGATGGCCGCGACTATAACCAGCACAACCGTGGTCGGCAATGCCCAGGCACGGTGCGCTTCCATCGCGAGATGGCCTGCATCGTCGTGATTGACGGTGGCAAATGCCTGCCAGCCGGACAATACGGCAGCGATGGCTGACAACGCCGATAACCACAGCGCCCAATGTCCAACGATCGCCCACTGACCGGCTTTCGCACCAGCGCTGCGGCTTCGCGCCACCAACAGAAAAATAGCGGCAACGGCGATCAGCGCTATGGGGAAATGCACCAACGGCGGGTGCAAATTCGGAATGACTTCAAACATGCTAGGCTCCTCAGCGGTGTGTGTTTCAGTATAGGTCAGCCTGGACTCCTCAGACAGACGATGCCTGTGAGTTTTGGAAATAGCGATACAGCGTCTGCCGCATTTGTTGAAGCAAGGAATCGCTATCGGCATGGCCGATTTCGGCAAATGTTGGCAAGGCAATTGTTTCGAACACGCTGACAATCGCCGGATCGAAGTGTTTTCCGCTATCTTCTTTCAGGATCGATAGCGCTTGCTCCGCCGGCATCGCCGCCTTGTACGGCCTGGCCGAAGTCAGGGCATCGAAAACATCGGCCACGGCGAACAAGCGCGCGTTGAAAGGAATAGCTTCTCCGGCCAGCCCGGACGGATATCCCGATCCGTCATACTTCTCGTGATGGTAATGAATGACGTCGCTGGCCGATGCCAACCAGCGTGTATGGGCGGCAATATCCAGTCCGAGAAGCACATGGTTCTTCATGATCGCAAACTCATCCGGAGTCAAATTTCCTGGCTTGAGCAGGATGTGATCTGGAATGCCGATCTTGCCGACGTCGTGAAGAAACGCGCCGGCAATCAGCGCGGCGATTTGGTCGTCGCGCCGGCGCATTGCTTCGGCCAGCTTGACAGAATATAGCGTAACCCGATAGTTGTGCGCGTCGGTATCCGAATCGCGTTTGGCGATGGCGCTGCCCAGCGTCAGCATCAGTTCAATATTTGAATTGAGCAGTGACTGTGAAAGATCGAGGGTGCGGCGCGTCAGCCTCAACATGAGCGGATAGACGAGCAAGGTGGCAAGCGTTGCCGCGATCAGAGCGGCTGCGGCGCTTTCGCGCACACGCTCTTTTTGCGCCTCGCGCAATTCCGGGTCGAGCCGATAGACTCCCTCGAAGTAGCCATATGCAGGGCCGTCAGCGTCTGCGAGCGGCAAAACGACCTGAATGAAATCCTCGCCGCTTGCCGCAAGCCAGTTGTGATGGTGACCGCCTGGGGCAGGCAGCGGGTGACGATGCGCTGCGATAGCCGAAGGGAGCGTTTGCGGCACCCCCTCCCAAGCTTCCGTCATGACTTCCCCGGATGGATCAAGTATCCGGATGCCAGCGAAGCGCGTGCTCTTCAAAAAGCTATCCAGATCCGGATGCCGATCCATGCGGCGGGTGACGACAAGTTGCTTCATTTCAGGTGAGCGGAAATGGGAAGCATTGTCGAGCGCCGACTTGAAGGCGGCTTCTTCGACGCGGCGAGTTCCCACAAGATACGCGACCGATCCCGCCACCAAGCCAATTACCGTGCCGGCAATGGCAAGCCGGGTGGCGAGCATTCTTCGCACCGAACGAGGGCTGTTTGGAATGTCGGCGCTCATTGCTTTATATTGTTCAGCAGTTCCATCATCATTTTGTAGTGGCTGCTAACCCGTTGAAGGCTGAATTCGTACATGACCGCATTTTCAGCGAATTTAGCACGTTCAACATCCATTTCCACGGTATTTCCGTCCGCGCTCGGCTGGGATGGAGCACGGTGCTTGAGCGGATAAGGTGGCGCGGAAGATTGTGTTTGGCCGGAGATGTGGCCGGCTGCCGTGGTTGAAAGCGTGAGCGGGGATGTGTTGGCTACCGACCGGGCTATGCGCAGCGCCTCCTGAAAATCGATATCGACTGCCTTGTAGTTTGGCGTGTCGGCGTTGGCGATATTGGAGGCGATGAGTTGCTGGCGATAGGCGCGTAGCCCTAGCGCCAATTCCTGAAAGTCGTGATCTTCGCCATGGCTCGATTCGCCAATCGGAAAGTGCCGCGGATTGAAACTCCCATTCGGGGTGCCGCCTGCATTGTGTCCGCCTGAATGCGATGCGGCGTTCGCGCTGAGAGCAGCATCTCCACCGCCTGCCGGCGCATGACTTATGGCTTGGACAAGCGTAGCCGAAAACGATTGCACCGCGCCTCCGTTCAGGGTCGCCGCGTTGGCGCCATGGCCGTCATGCCCGCCGCTAGAAGGTAGCTGGACAGGGGCTATTCCTTCGACCGGCGGCATGACGCTCCCTTCATCCGGTTCTTGTCAGAATGGCCTTGGTTGACCAGATCAATCGGCTCGACTTCATGCCAATTGCCGCTACGTCTTGATTCCGTATGCTCATCATGGCAGTTGTTGCTTAATCTCCGTGAACGGCGATAGGCTTAAATCGATGTTGATTCAAAAAAGCCGGACTTGCGCCCGGCTTTTGCGGTGAAACATTACTTCCCATCTCGAGGATGGTAGTGCCTGGTCCTGTCCTTCGAGATGTCGTATTTGCTTGGCATGGCTTCAGGCGTCTTTTGCTGTACCCCGGTTTTTTCTTCTATGTGGCTATGGGGCTTGACCCCCTTCGCCTTGACAGGTTCTGCCTTGGATTCCGTTGCCTTAGGTTCCGTTGTGGCTTCGGCAGGTTTGTCGGAAGCGGCATTGACGCCCATTGAAAATGCGGCAAGGGTGGTCAGAAAGCCAATTACGAGAATGGATTTGAATTGCATGGCTAGCTCCTTTAAATGTGTTAAAGACATGTTCCTGTGAGGTGGGACGTGCTGCGATCTGTTATTCACGATCAGATGATGCCAGTATATGTCTCGGTTCCTGTCGCTGCCATGACCGAACGATTACATTCTTGTAATGTCGGAGCGTTGGACTACTTGCCCAAGAATCGGGCGTAATACTGCTGATGGCGCGGCGGAACCAATACCACGAGCGGCAACGTTGGGTGCTGCTATACCCAGCTTATTGGAGGATGATATTTCGGGGAAAGTTCAGTTTGGCCGGTTGCGGTTGCGTGTTGTGGTTGCGTTGACGCTCAACCGGTTGATCGTTATATTCCGAGCCCGATAGTGGGCGAAATCCTATCTTTAACGACGAAAGGCCTTGGCATGGAATGCACAGTTAGATGGCATGAGGGAATGAGTTTTATCGCCGAAACCGGCAGCGGCCACTTGGTTCCGATGGATAGCGCGCCGGAGGCCGGAGGCCGTAATCTGGCGTCTCGTCCGATGGAACTGGTCCTGGCCGGCACGGGCGGCTGTACATCGTTCGATGTAGTGCAAATACTCAAGCGCGAAGGGCATGCCATAACTGGCTGCGAAACCAAACTAACAGCAACACGCGCCGATACTGCTCCGAAAGTTTTTACGCATATACATTTCCACTTTGTCGTCACCGGCAAGACCCTCAAACCAGAAGCTGTAGAGAATGCGGTCAAACTATCGGCGGAAAAATATGGCTCGGCTTCGATAATGCTTGGTAAAACTGCCACGATAACTCACGACTGGGAAATCGTCGAAACTTCCGGCTAAAAGAATCCCCCGCGATTCTTGCCCTGGCTTAACTTTCCCCCAGCGCCCGCCCAAAATCCGCAAGCAAATCCTCGATATCCTCGATGCCGGTTGAGATGCGGATGAGCGATTCGGCGATTCCCATGCTGGCGCGGCGTTCAGCGCCCATCTCGAAATAGATCGTGGGCGCGACCGGGATCGCCAGCGTGCGATTGTCGCCGAGGTTGGTGGAAGACACGACAATCTCAAGTTTGTTGAAAAAGTCGAGATAGTCGATGCCATCTTCCAGTTCGAAAGAGAATATGCCGCTGTTGCCGCGAAACAAGGTTTTAGCCCGTTCGTGCTGCGGGTGGCTTTTCAGCCCTGGGTAATAGACGCGTTTGACCTTCGGATGCGCCTCCAGATACTCCGCCAGCTTCTGCGCATTGGAACAAGTCCGGTCTATGCGCAGCGCCAGCGTTTCCGCGCCAACCGAGAGATGGTGCGCCGTTTCAGGAGAAAGCGTCGCCCCCGCGTCGCGCAAGCCCTTCTTGCGGATTTGCAGTATGCCCCAGGTGGCCGGCGCGCCTTTCTTGTAGCCGTCGTAAATGTGCGGGTATGTCGACCAGTCGAAGAGGCCGGTGTCGGTGACGGCGCCGCCCAGCGCGTTGCCGTGGCCGCCGATGTACTTGGTCAGGGAATTGACGATCAGGTTTGCGCCGACGCGCTTGGGCAGAAACAGATAGGGCGAGGTCAAAGTGTTATCGACGACATAGACGATGCCGCGCGTCTTGCACAGCTCGCCGATGCCGGCGAGATCGGCAACCTGCGTGCGCGGATTGGCGATGGTCTCGACGAACACCATGCGTGTTTCCGGCTTCAATGCGGCTTCGATGTTGGCGGCATCGGTGGCGTCGACGAAGCTTACCGATACGCCCATCCGAGCGAGCGTCTCGAACAGGCTGGTGGTGTTGCCGAACAAATGGACGCCGGAAACCATGTGGTCGCCTGCGCGGAGCAATGCCAGCATGGTCGAGGAAATTGCCGCCATGCCGCTGGCGAATGGTACCGTCGCGATGCCTTCTTCCATGCCGCTGATTTTTTCTTCCAGCGCGGTCGTGGTTGGTGTGCCCTGGCGTCCGTAAACAAAGCCGGCCATCTCGCCCTGGAAGACTTTGATGAGGTCTCGCACGTCGGCGTAGCCGAAAGCGGCCGAGTAATGAACCGGTTTGTGCAGTGCTCCATGTTCGATCGGCTTGGAACGGTCGGAATGGAGAATAGCTGTGGTGAATCCGCGTTTGTTCATGATTTCATCCCAAATAAAAAGCCCGTTCAGCTTTTGCTAAACGGGCTTTTGTTGAATTGCAGCACGCTTTAGCCGTATTTTTTGGACTTTCGTCCGCGCCCGCAAGCTGATTATCAAATCGGCGCAAGTGAATTCTGGCGCGAAATTTCCCTTGCGTCAAATATTGATTTTCCGTTGCTACTGACAATGCGGACATGCGTCGTTAGCACGGCTTTGTGCGCAATGCGGATATGGCACAAATAACTTAACCGCCCCATATATCAATATCCACATATGGAAATTATATTTAATTCTTTTGCGGTATGATATTTTGGCGCTAAAGTTTCGGTATGGAACAACTTGCCAATTCATTTTTGCCCTATGCACGTGGTTCTTTGGCAACTATGCTAACCCTGGTAAGCATCAAACTGGTTACTTGATATGTACCGATATGACACGATAGACAAGCGCCTGGCCAGCGAGAGAGTTGCGCAGTTCCGGGATCAAGTTCGCCGCCGGCTCGCAAATGAATTGAGCGAAGACGAATTTCGCCCCCTGCGCCTGCAAAACGGGCTTTACTTGCAACGACACGCCTATATGCTGCGCGTCGCCATTCCTTATGGGAGTTTGTCTTCGACTCAATTGCGGATGCTGGGCAAGATCGCCGGCAAGTACGATCGCGGCTATGGCCACTTCACGACGCGGCAGAACATCCAATACAACTGGCTGAAGCTCGAAGACGCGCCCGAAATCCTTGCCGAGCTTGCGGCTGTCGACATGAGCGCCATCCAGGCTTCCGGCAATTGCGTCCGGACTGTCACCAGCGACGCTTTTGCCGGCGTGGCTGCTGATGAAATAGTCGATCCCCGGCCGATAGCGGAATTGCTGCGCCAGTGGTCGATGTTGCATCCCGAGTTTGCCAGCCTGCCCAGAAAATTCAAGATTGCCGTCGATGGGGCGCGGGAGGATCGCGTGATTGCGGCTGTCCATGATGTCGGCGTCCATTTGTCGCTCGATGCGAACGGTAAGGTAGTGGCCGCCGTCAGTGTTGGCGGCGGCCTGGGCCGCACGCCGATGCTGGGCGTCGTCATCCGCGAAAATCTGCCCTGGCGGCATCTGACGACTTACCTATCGGCAATTTTGCGGGTCTACAACCGCTTTGGCCGCCGCGACAACCTCTACAAGGCGCGTATCAAGTTTCTGGCGCAGGCGCTGGGGCCTGCCGAGTTCACCCGCCGAGCCGATACCGAGTGGTCGCATTGGCGCGACGGTACCGACACCCTGACGCAAACGGAATGGGATCGCGTGGCCGCGCATTTTGCGCCTCCCGCGTATTTGAAAATCGAGGAGCTTTCAAATCAGGAATTGCTGGCGATTGTTCCCGAGAGCGAGCGTACTGCTTTTGCCCGCTGGCTGGAGCGCAATGTTCGGGCGCATAGAGTTGCCGGCTATGCCAGCGTAATCCTGTCGCTAAAGCCGCATAGCGCAACCGCGCCGGGCGATGCTTCAAGCGGGCAGATGCTGGCGGTTGCCGACCTGGCGGATCGTTATAGTTTCGGCGAAATTCGCGTCACCCATGAGCAGAATCTGGTGTTGGCCGATGTGGCCAAGCCAGACTTGTACGCGTTGTGGCTGGCGGCCCGCCAACAGGGCCTGGCTACGCCGAATATCGGCTTGCTGACGGACATTATCTCCTGCCCCGGCGGCGATTATTGCTCCCTGTCCAATACCCGGTCGATTCCAATCGCCCTTGCCATTCAGAAGCGCTTTGACGACCTCGATTACCTGCATGACCTCGGCGAGATCAGCCTCAACATTTCAGGCTGCATGAACTCTTGCGGTCATCATCACCTCGGCAATATCGGGATTCTTGGCGTCGATAAGGATGGCGAGGAGTGGTATCAGCTTGTCCTGGGGGGCGAGGAGGGTAACTCGACCGCCATCGGCAAAATCATCGGCCCTTCGCTGCGGGCGGCGGATATGCCAGATGTGATCGCCAAGTTGCTGGAGGTGTATGTCGAGCAGCGTCATGCCGATGAACGCTTTGTGGATACCCTGCGTCGCTTGGGCATAGAGCCTTTCAAGCAGCGCGTTTATCAGGGAGCATAGTGATGTCGAATCTGATTCGTTACACAAGGCAAGCTGTCCCTGAAGTGGTTGAGAACGAGTGGCAGGTTTTCCGTGCGGACGGCGGCGATGCATCCTTGCCGCAAGGCAAGGTCATTGTCCCGTTTGCTTGGTGGCTGGAAAATGGCGCCAAAGCCGACAACCTGGCGCGCGCCAGGCAGGGACAACTGTCTGTCTGGCTGGCGCCGGCAGACGACGTATCGGCCCATGCGGACGAGATTCTGGCGGGAGCCGAGCTTTGGCCGCTGATTGCCGTCGATTTCCCGGTATTCAAGGACGGGCGCGGTTACAGCACGGCCGCCTTGCTCCGGCGCCTGGGCTGGCAAGGTGAGTTGCGCGCGATTGGCGATGTTCTGGTGGATCAGGTTGTTGCGCTTGCCAGGGTCGGCTTCGATGCCTTCGCCTTGCGCGCCGACCAGAATACGGCAAGCGCCCTGGCGCAGTTTTCGGTGTTTTCCGTCAGCTTTCAGGATGATTGGCGTGGCCGCCGGTCTCAGATTGCCGACCAGGTCCAGGGCGAGGCGCCGGAAGCCCCTCTGAGCGCAATGCGCGCCGCGCAGTTATGGCAGATTCCTGCCGGCGATATTCCGGCGGAAAAACTGGCCGAGAAAATCGCCGTGTTGCAGCAGCGTTTGCGCGCCATCGCCAGCGAGCACAAGAACGTGAAGTTCGCCACGAGTCTGGCGGCGGAAGACATGGTATTGACTGATGCGATAGTCAGCTCGGGCGTGAAGATCAGTTTATTCACGTTGGATACAGGCCGTTTGCACGCCGCCACCGTGGACATGATCGCCGCCGTCGAGAAGCATTACGGTATTTCGATAGCGCGTTTCAGGCCATTGGATAGCGCCGTCGACGCATACATCGCCGAATACGGCTTGAACGGTTTCTATGAAAGCGAGCAAGCCAGGCAGCGCTGTTGTCAGGTGCGCAAGGTGGCGCCTTTGAACGCGGCCCTGGCCGACGCTGACGCATGGCTTAGCGGACAGCGCCGCGAACAGTCCGTCACGCGGCACGACTTGCCTTTGTCGGAGCGCGACGAGGCGCGAGGCATAACCAAATACAACCCCTTGTTCGACTGGAGCGAAACGGAAGTCTGGGCTTATCTAAAGCAAAAAAATGTTCCTATCCATCCCCTGCACCGCCGAGGGTATCCCAGCATCGGCTGCGAGCCTTGCACGCGGGCGGTTCGTCAGGGTGAAGATATTCGGGCCGGACGTTGGTGGTGGTTACTGAAAGAGAGCAAAGAATGCGGTCTGCACAAGAAATAAACGACGAACATCTGGACTGGCTCGAAGCCGAGTCGGTCTACATCATTCGCGAGGTGGTGGCGCAGTGCGCCAATCCGGCGATGCTGTTTTCCGGCGGCAAGGATTCTATGGTCATGTTCCATCTGGCGCGCAAGGCGTTTCGTTTCGGGACGCGCCCGATCAGATTGCCTTTCCCTATCGTGCACATCGATACCGGGCACAACTATGCGGAGGTTATCGCCTTTCGCGACGCGGTAGTCGCCAGGACAGGCGTGCGTCTGCTGATAGGCCACGTGGAAGATTCGATTCGCAAGGGCACCGTCCGCTTGCGCAAGCCGACGGATTCGCGCAATGCCGCGCAGGCGACGACGTTGCTGGAAACCATTGCCGAGCATAAATTCGATGCCTTGATGGGAGGCGCGCGCCGCGACGAGGAAAAAGCCCGAGCCAAGGAGCGCATATTCTCTTTCCGGGATGAATTCGGTCAGTGGGACCCCAAAGCGCAGCGCCCGGAACTCTGGAATCTGTACAACGCGCGTATTGCCCAAGGCGAAAACATGCGCGTCTTCCCGATTTCCAATTGGACGGAACTCGATATCTGGCAATACATCGCGCGTGAGCAACTGGAGTTGCCCAGTATTTACTACGCGCATCGACGTGAAGTCGTGCGCCGCAACGGCTTGTTGGCGCCGGTAACTGATATCACCCCCAAGGCTGCCAATGAAACCAGTGAAATTGTCAGCGTGCGTTTCCGCACCGTTGGCGACATTAGTTGCACCTGCCCGGTCGCGAGCATGGCGGCGACGCCCGAAGCGATTATCGAGGAAACCGCTGTCACCGATATTACCGAGCGCGGCGCCACGCGCATGGACGATCAGACCAGCGAGGCTTCGATGGAGCGCCGCAAGAAAGAGGGGTATTTCTAATGAGCCAGGGAGTTTTGCGATTCATTACCGCCGGCAGCGTCGACGATGGCAAGAGCACCTTGATCGGACGTTTGCTGTACGACACCAAGGCCGTGCTGGCCGATCAGTTGCAAGCGCTCGCGCGCGCCAGACATGCCCGCGTGACTGCCACCGACGCTGCGATTGACTTGTCCCTGCTGACCGACGGTCTGGAAGCCGAGCGCGAACAAGGCATCACCATCGATGTGGCCTACCGGTACTTTTCGACAGTCAAACGAAAGTTCATTGTCGCCGATGCGCCCGGACATGAGCAGTACACCCGCAATCTGGTGACCGGCGCATCCCAGGCCGACGTCGCCGTCATTCTTGTGGATGCCACGCGCGTCGTCCTGAGCACCGCCCCGGCCACGTTGCTGGCGCAGACCAAGCGCCATGCCGCCATCGTGCGCATGCTGGGCATTCGCCATGTCGTCGTTGCTGTCAATAAAATGGATTTGCTTGGCTTCGATCCAGCGATTTTCGAAAACATTCGGATTGCGGTCGAGGCGTTGGCCGCCACCCTGGGTTTGCCCACGCCGTACTTGATCCCTGTTTCCGCTTTGCTTGGCGACAACGTGGTCGACGCCAGCGAGAACATGCCCTGGTATGCCGGCCCCAGTCTGCTGGCCTATCTGGAGAGCATCGACATCGATGTCGAGCGGAATGTGAAGACCCTGCGCTTGCCGGTGCAGTATGTCGCGCGGCAGGACGGCAGCGCCGCCGACGATTTTCGCGGATACCTTGGCCGCATCGAGGCGGGAACCCTGGCGTGCGGCCAAAGCGTGACCATATTGCCCAGCGGCCAACAGGCAACCGTTGCCGAGATTCATGTTCCGAATGGCGGCGATGCCGCTGTCGCCGGGCAGGTCGTGGCGGTAAGACTGGCGGAGGACGTGGACGTCTCGCGCGGCGACATGATCGTCGCCTCTGTAAGCGGCGATGCGGATCCCGATGCATTGGCCCCTACGGTGACCAGGCAACTTACGGCGGAGATTTGCTGGCTGGACGCTGAACCCTTGTCGCTGGCGCGCAAGTATCTGCTTCGGCATACGACCAATACGGTGTTCGCCAAGGTCAAATCAGTTGGTGAAGTACTGGACGTGCACACCTTGCTCCAGGCGACCGATCGGCACACGCTGGCCATGAATGACATCGGCCAGGCGCATCTGACGTTGCAAAAACCGGTGGTCTGCGACAGCTACGACGACTTGCCGGCAACGGGCGCTTTTGTTCTGATCGACGAAGCCAGCAACCATACCGTCGCGGCAGGGATGATTCTGGCCGCCAGCGCGAATTAAGGAGGGCTGAATATGTCCGGCAAGGTATATTTGGTAGGCGCGGGGCCGGGCGCGGCGGATTTGATTACCGTGCGCGGAGTCCGGCTTCTGGCTAAGGCCGACATGGTTTTTTTCGATGCCCTAGTTGAGCCTGAGATGCTGGAATATTGCTCCCAGGCCGAAAAAATTGCGGTCGGCAAGCGTTGTGGACGATACTCGACGGCGCAACGCTTCATCGAAAAACGGCTCATTCACGCCGCGCAAAACCATGCTGTCGTAGTTCGTCTGAAAGGCGGCGACCCGATGATGTTCGGCCGCGCCGACGAGGAACTGCGCGCCCTGGAAGCCGCGGGAATCGACGTGGAGGTCGTGCCGGGAATTACGGCGGCGTTGGCTGCCGCCGCTACATTGAAGCGTTCCCTGACTCTGCGCGGGGTCGCCCGCAGCGTAGCCTTTGCCACCGAGGCCAAGGCGCAAGCCGATTGCAACGAATGCCCCGATGAAAGCCGCGCGATAAACGCCGATACCCTGGTCTATTACATGGGACGCGACGGAACCGAGACTATCGCGCGAAGATTGCTGGATGCGGGCAGGGCTGCCGAAACCCCGGTTCGCATCGTCGAATCGATTAGCACGTCTCGCGAGCGCATTTTGGCCATCAGTCTGGCGCAGATGGCGGAGGGAGTCGCGACTGGCTGGCTGGCTGGCCTGTCGCCGGCTTTATTGCTTATCGGCGATGCTTTGGCGTCACGCGATGAACTGCCGTCGGCAGTAGTCCGCGATGGCCTGCAAGACGGCGATGTCTTCGCCGATGGCCGGCGCGTCGCGTAACAAGAGATTGGGATGGCTTTTCCGGCAGGCTTCGATCTGCGCCGGAAAATCCTTGCGGGTGTGTCCTCCTGTACCAAGAAATACAGGCACTACCAACACTTCCCCGATTCCCTGCCGAGACATGGTGTCGATGGCCTCGCCCAGGCTTGGGGCCATTTTTTCGAGATAGGCGAGTTCAACCAATGAATCCGGTTCGCCGGCCTGCAGCAGCGATTGCAGCCGAAGGAACGGTTCCTTCCATCGGTTGTCTCTGGCGCCATGGCAGAACAGGATCATGCCGCGTTGTTTTACTGCCATGGTTTCGAGTCGTTCGAGAAATATGAAAATGTTGCGCTGTCCATGCGGAACAATCGCATATCGCCTGTCGGGTGTCTATATTTCATGAGGGCGGGCGACTGACCCCGTTCAGTTGGGGGGCGACCCAGAAAACGGAAAATAAAGCACGTTGAGTGGGGAGGCGAAACTTCGCAAGGATTCATCGCGGTCGGGAGTTACTGGATTCAGTTGTGCGTTTTATATATCTTGCCAAACATTCGTACAATCGTTAGAATGTTAACATGGATAAGCGATTACTGAAGAATCTCCTGTTCGAACAGGTTGCCCGCATCGGCAAAGCGGTTTCAAGCTCGAAGCGGCTGGAATTGCTGGAGTTGTTGGCGCAAGGCGAGAAATCCGTTGAAACGCTGGTGAGCGAATTGTCGGCCGACATCAAACTCACCAGCGCCCACCTGAGAGTACTGAAGGAAGCTCGCCTCGTAACGTCTCGTCGCGAAGGCAAATACATCATCTATCAGCTCGCCGGCAGCGATGTTGCTGGCCTGTGGGTAAGCTTGCGCCAAGTCGCCGAAGAGCACCTGCTTGAACTGAAGATGGCACTGGGGCAGATGATGGCCGATCCGGCAAAGCTTTCCGCTGTTAGCCGCGAGGTACTGCTGGAGCAGGCGCGGCGAGGCGAGGTATTCGTCATCGACGTGCGTCCGCGCACCGAGTACGAAACGGCCCACTTGCCTTTCGCCCGCTCGATGCCGGTGGCCGAGATCGAGCAGCGACTCGCTGAGCTGCCGTCCGACAGGGAGATTGTCGCTTACTGTCGGGGCCCGTTTTGCCTGCTCTCCGACGAAGCCGTAGCATTGCTTGCCGCAAAAGGCTATCGGGTGCGCAAGATTCTCGATGGCGTCAGTGAATGGCAGGCGGCTGGCCTCCCGCTCGTGCAACTCGAATCATGAACATGAAGGGACGTGAAAGCGACATGCCCGATGAAGCCTACTGGACGAGCTTCTTCGAGGCAGAGGTCGCCATCGACAGGCTGCTGGGTTCGGCGATTCGGGGGAATGTCATCGAGTACGGCTGCGGATACGGTTCATTCACGGTGCCCGCGGCCCGCCGCACAACGGGGCTTGTTACCGCACTGGATATCGAGCCGGAAATGGTCGACTGCGTACGCCGGAAAGCGGCTACTTTTGATCTGCCCAACATCCAGGCCGAGGTGCGGGACTTTGTCGCACAAGGAACGGGCGTGGATGCCGGATCGCAGGCGCATGCGATGATTTTCAACCTGCTGCATCTTGAGCAGCCCGTGAGCTTGCTGCGCGAAGCCTACCGAACCTTGCAGGACGGTGGCGTGCTTTCGGTGATCCACTGGCGTAGCGACATTCCGACCCCGCGCGGTCCCTCTTTGGCTATTCGTCCAACGCCCGAGCAATGCCGGAGGTGGATGGCCGATGCCGGATTCCACGCCATTGAATCCGTTGATTTGCAAAGTTGCTGTCCGTTTCACTTTGGCTTGCTGGCCAGGCGTTGATTCACTTCCAAATGGAGACCGCTCATGAAAATCCTGATCATTTTCAATCGCGAACCCTACGACGCTACCGACGTGGCATGGAACGGGCTGCGTCTGGCTGACAAACTAGTCGATGCTGGAAGCGAAGTTCGCATTTTCTTGATAAGCGACGCGGTCGACATGGCGCGCGATGCCTGCCGCCCACCCGAAGGATACGATCAAGACTTGTCCCAGATGCTCAAGGCGCTGATCGCCCGTGGCGTGACCGTCAAGGTGTGCGGAACCTGCATGGCGCGTTGCGGTATCTACAAGAACCATCCCTATTTCGAGGGCGCCGAAAAATCAACCATGCCTGTTTTGGCGGAATGGGTCATGGATAGCGACAAGGTTATTTCGTTCTAAGAAAGTCCCCTCATAGCTATCCAAGTTTGGCATGGCTGCCCGCTCAAGTTGCGTAGCAGCGCCAAGCTTGGTGCTGGAAGATTTAGGCCACTGCAACCGCTGCCACCGGCTTAACATGCTTCATTTTCCGTTTTCTGAGGCGACACCAGTTGGGCATTGAGCCGTTTGCCTTTATCAACCGAAATGAACAGTATTCTCATCCTCTATTCAACCGTCGACGGCCATACCAGAGAGATTTGTCTCCGCTTGAAACAGGTCATCGAGCGGCAGGGACATCGCGTCGCCTTGCATTCCCTGGATGAGGAACCCAATATAGACCTGAAGCCTTTCGACAAAATCGTGATCGGCGCGAGTATCCGTTATGGCAAACACAGGCCGCAGCTTATTGATTTCATCGAGCGGCACGCGCAAATCTTGGAAAGCAAACCCGGCGCTTTCTTCTCGGTCAGCGGCATTGCCCGCAAGCCGGAGAAAAACCGGACGGAGACGAATCCGTACCTGCGCAAGTTCCTTGAAAATACGACTTGGAAACCCAGGCATTTAGCCGTCTTTGCAGGCAAGAGCCGCTATCCGGGGCATAGCCGCTTCGTCCGCAAGATCATCCGCCTGATCGAGTTTTTTACCTCAGGGACAGCAGACGGGGAAAAGTTTGTCGAATTTACCGACTGGCAACAGGTTGAAGCATTCGGCCAGCTGATTTGCGAAGATTTATCCTTATGACGCCCTTGATTGCCATGTTTATTACCTAAAGGAATATCTATCTAATTATTGATTCTTTTTCATGATAAGAAGACTTGCTTAAACTCCGTATTAGTCATATCGAACAATTACGGAGGTCTTATGTCTCGCCAACATTCAATAAGTGCGTTATTCGCCGCTGCCAGCCTGGCTTTGGCGCTTACCAACGGTTCTTCCGCCCTGGCTGCCCCTGAAACCATCCTGCTTAATGTCTCTTACGACCCGACTCGCGAGCTGTACCAGGAGGTCAATGCGGCTTTTGCCCGCCAATGGAAGGCGAAAAACGGTGAAAGCGTAAGCATCCGCCAGTCGCATGGCGGTTCGGGCAAGCAAGCGCGCGCGGTGATTGACGGGCTGGAGGCCGATGTTGTCACCCTGGCGCTGGCTTACGATATCGATGCGCTGGCGGAACGGGGATTGCTGGCGGCAGACTGGCAAAAGCGTCTGCCGCACAACGCTGCGCCTTACACCTCGACCATCGTTTTCCTGGTGCGCAAGGGCAATCCGAAGGGGATAAAGGATTGGCCCGATCTCGTCAGGCCCGGTATCGCAGTGATTACTCCCAACCCGAAAACTTCGGGCGGCGCCCGCTGGAGCTATCTGGCGGCTTGGGGTTACGCGCTCAAGCAGCCGGGCGGCAACGAGGCCAAGGCGCGCGAATTCGTCGGCCGTCTTTACCGGAACGTGCCGGTGCTCGATTCCGGCGCGCGCGGTTCGACCACTACCTTCGTCGAGCGCGGTCTGGGCGATGTGCTGATTGCCTGGGAAAACGAAGCCTATCTGGCGGTGAAGGAGCTTGGCCCGGACAAGTTCGAGATCGTTACGCCATCGTTGTCGGTGCTCGCCGAGCCGCCGGTGGCGGTGGTGGACAAGGTGGTCGACAAGCGCGGCACGCGCAAGGCAGCGCAGGCTTACCTTGAGTTCCTGTATTCGTCGGCAGGTCAGGAACTCGCCATCAAGCACTATTACCGGCCGATCAACGCCGCCAGGGAGCCGAAGCTGGCGGGCAAGCTCAAACAAGCGTTTGCTCCGCTCAAGCTGTTTACCGTTAATGAGGTCTTCGGCGGTTGGCAAAAGGCGCAGAAGATCCACTTCAGCGATGGCGGCGCGTTCGACCAAATTTATCAGCCTGGACGATGATCATGACCACGGCCCCGAAACGCCATAGCGTGCTGCCGGGTTTCAACCTGACGCTCGGCTATGCGCTGCTCTATCTCAGCCTGATCGTCTTGATCCCGCTTTCGGCGGCCTTCATCAAGGCCGCCAGCCTGGGCTGGGATGCCTTCTGGGCCGTCATTTCCTCGCCGCGCGTGCTCGCTTCCTACCGCCTGAGCTTTGGCGCGGCGCTGCTGGCGGCGGGCATCAACGCTTTCTTCGGTTTGATCGTGGCCTGGGTGCTGGTGCGTTACACTTTTCCCGGCAAGCGCCTGATCGATGCCCTGGTCGACCTGCCCTTTGCCCTGCCGACCGCTGTCGCCGGTATTGCGCTGACGGCGGTGTATGCAGGCAATGGCTGGCTTGGCCGCTATCTGGAACCGCTGGGCGTCAAGGTGGCATTTACCCCGCTCGGCGTGCTGGTGGCGCTGACCTTCATCGGCATGCCCTTCGTGGTGCGCACCGTGCAGCCGGTGCTGGAAGACCTCGAACGCGAAGTGGAAGAAGCTGCCGCCAGCCTCGGCGCCGATCGCTGGCAGACCTTCAGGCGCGTCATCCTGCCGATCATTGCGCCGGCGCTGCTGACGGGTTTCTCCCTGGCCTTTGCGCGCGCCGTCGGCGAGTATGGCTCGGTGATTTTCATTGCCGGTAACGTGCCCATGGTCTCCGAGATCACGCCGCTGCTGATCATCACCAAACTGGAACAGTACGACTACGTGGGCGCCACGGCTATTGCGGTGACGATGCTGATTGCCTCATTCATTCTGCTGCTGTTGATCAACGTGTTGCAGGGTTGGTCACGGCATCGGCGGGGAAATTGAAATGACGGTCTATCTCCCATTCTCTTCGTCGCGTGAAGACGTGATCCCCGTTGCGACGACAGGCGAGCCGGCGTGGGTGCGCTGGTTGTTGATCGCGGTGGCGCTTGGCTTTCTTGGACTGGTCCTGTTCGTTCCGCTCGCCGCGGTATTCTATGAGGCGCTGAAGAAGGGAATCGACACTTATTTTGCCGCGCTGGTGGAAACGGACGCACTGGCAGCGATCAAGCTTACCCTACTGAGCGCTGCCATTGCCGTGCCGCTCAACCTGGTTTTTGGCGTTGCCGCCGCCTGGGCCATTGCCAAATTCGAGTTTCGCGGCAAGCAGTGGCTGATTACCTTGATTGACCTGCCGTTCTCGGTGTCGCCGGTGATTTCCGGCCTGATTTACGTGCTGTTGTTCGGCGCTCATGGCTGGTTCGGGCCGTGGCTGCAGGCCCATGACGTAAAGATCTTGTTCGCCGTGCCTGGCATCGTGCTAGCCACCATCTTCGTTACTTTCCCCTTCGTCGCCCGCGAGCTGATTCCGCTGATGCAGGCGCAGGGAACCGAGGAGGAAGAGGCGGCGCGCGTGCTGGGCGCCAGCGGCTGGCGCATCTTCTGGCATGTCACGTTGCCCAACATCAAGTGGGGCCTGCTCTACGGCGTGATTCTTTGCAACGCCCGCGCCATGGGCGAGTTTGGGGCGGTATCGGTGGTTTCGGGGCATATTCGCGGCCAGACCAACACCTTGCCGTTGCACGTCGAAATTCTCTACAACGAATACAACTTCGTCGCCGCTTTCGCCACGGCTTCGCTGCTGGCCTTACTGGCGCTGCTGACACTGGCCCTGAAAGGCCTGGTCGAATGGATGTCGCAGCAGCGCCAGCAGGCGGACATTTCTCTGGAGCCTTCACCGCCATGAACATCGCCGTCCGCAACATCGCCAAGCGCTTCGGCAACTTCGTCGCCCTTGACGGCATCAGCCTCGATTTCACGAGTGGCGAACTGGTCGCATTGCTCGGCCCTTCTGGAAGCGGCAAGACGACTTTGCTGCGTATCATCGCAGGCCTGGAGGCGCCCGATGCCGGGCAAGTGCTCTTCGACGGCGAGGATGCCTCGCGTCACGATGTGCGAAGCCGTCAGGTCGGCTTCGTGTTTCAGCATTACGCCTTGTTCCGGCACATGACGGTGTTCGAGAATGTCGCCTTCGGCCTGCGCGTCAAACCGCGCAAGCAGCGTCCGACCGAGGCGCAAATCCGGGAGAAGGTGCATCAGTTGCTGCATCTGGTGCATCTCGATGGACTGGCCGAGCGCACCCCGCCGCAGCTCTCCGGCGGACAACGCCAGCGCGTCGCCCTGGCGCGCGCGCTGGCGGTCGAACCCAAGGTGCTGATGCTGGATGAGCCGTTCGGCGCGCTCGACGCCAAGGTGCGCAAGGAACTGCGGCGCTGGCTGCGCAATCTGCATGACGAACTGCACATTACCAGCATATTCGTTACCCACGACCAGGAGGAAGCGCTCGAAGTAGCCGATCGCATTATCCTGATGAATCACGGCAGGCTCGAACAGAGCGGCACCCCGACCGAAGTCTATGATCATCCGGCAAATTCCTTCGTGTACAGTTTTCTCGGCTCGGTTAACCTGTTCCATGGACGGGTGCTTGAAAATACCATGCAGGTGGGCGAACACACCCTGCAACTGGACGAGCACAGCCTGTCCCACGATATAAGCGCTGTTGCCTATGCGCGTCCGCACGAGCTGGAGATCAACCGGCCAGCCGCAGACGGCAACCCCTTTGGCATTCCGGCGACAGTCAAGCGCATCCTGGCAATTGGCTCGACGGTGCGTATCGATCTGGAACGCGTCGGGGAAAACGCCGCGCCGGTCGAAGCCGAGATCACCCGCCAGCGCCTGCGCGAACTGAACCTGGTAGAAGGCGAACGAGTCCTGATCCAGCCGCGTAGCGTGCAGGTGTTTGCAGAAGAGGAAGATTATTCGATATGACGCGCCGGGATGAAGTGGTGACACAAATGTAATCTTGCGGTCAGCAAAATGACAGGGTGTCTGTAGCAAACTTTACGCTGTCACTCTAACCGTCGTTTCGGAGGACTATTTTGAAAAAAGCTTTTGGACTTATTGGTCTCATCGCGTTGCTGCTGGTCTCTGCTTGGACAGTAGCGGCAGAACCCATAGAGAACCAAGAATATGTGCGCATCCAGCCACCGCAGAGTAACGAGAGTCCAGGCAAGATCGAGGTGATCGAATTCTTCTCTTTCGCCTGCAACCACTGCAAAGACTTCAATCCTGTGATTACGGCGTGGGCAGCCAAGCTGCCAAAAGACGTGGTCTTCAAACGCGTGCCGGTCACGTTCAATCGCAAAGCCTGGGCGAATCTTGCCAAGCTCTTCTATGCGCTTGAGGCCACGGGGGATCTTCATCGTCTCGACAATGACATTTTCACGGCGCTGCATGAGCAGAAGGTCAATTTGGCCGACGAAACCACCGCAATCGACTGGGTGAGCAAAAAAGGAGTCGATAAGCAGAAATTTGCCAACATCTACAAGTCATTCGGCATTGACAGCAAAGTCGCGCGTGGCCAACAGATGTCCGAACGTTACGGGATAGGCGCTGTGCCGTCGCTGATCGTCGGTAACCGTTACCGTATCATCAACGAGAAAGCCGGTAGCCACCAAGGTCAGACGGCGCTCGCTGACCGCCTGATACAAAAAGTGCGGGCTGAAAACAAGAAAAAATAGCTTCACTCGACGTAAGAGTGATTCGGCTAGCCCTCCTCCGGCGAACCACCCGCGTGCAGACTGCCGTCGTCATGACGCCCCGTTTCATGAATGGGCGCTCTGTATCGACCGTATTTTTCGACACGGCATTCGTGTCGTCATGCTCCATCTCCGGAGGTTTGGTCGTCAATTTTCGTTTTTCCACTGCCGCTGATCGCATAATTCGCGCAGAATTCGTTTGCGACCGTAGCGAGAAGGAGTGTCCATGAAAATCCTCATCGTCGAAGATGAACCCAAGACGGGAAACTATTTGAAGCAGGGGCTGACGGAAGCCGGCTTCATCGTCGATCTGGCGCGCGATGGCATGGATGGCATGCACCTCGCCTTGACCGAAGTCTTCGATCTCATCGTGCTTGATGTCATGCTGCCGACCATGAATGGCTGGCAGGTCTTGCAGGCGATACGCAAAACTGGCAAAGACATGCCCGTGCTTTTCCTGACGGCCCGAGACCAGGTGGAAGACCGAGTCAAAGGTTTGGAATTGGGGGCTGACGATTATCTCGTCAAGCCCTTCGCCTTTTCGGAGTTCCTTGCCCGTGTCAGGAGCCTGCTACGTCGCGGGAAAACCAAGGAACCTGAAATATTGCGTGTGGCCGACCTCGAACTCGATCTCTTGCGCCGCCGCGTTATCCGTGGCGGCAGGCGTATCGATCTGACGGCGAAGGAGTTCGGTTTGCTTGAACTGCTGCTTCGACGCCAGGGAGAAGTGCTGCCGCGTTCCCTCATTGCCTCGCAGGTATGGGACATGAATTTCGACAGCGATACCAATGTTATCGACGTGGCGGTGCGCCGGCTGCGTTCAAAAGTGGACGACGGCTTCGATCCCAGGCTGATTCGCACCGTGCGTGGAATGGGTTATGTGCTCGAAGCGCAGGAGCCGAAGTAATGCGCAGTCAATCGATCACCTTCCGGCTAACGGCACTGTTCGCGGCATTGTCGACCACGGTTCTTCTTGCAGTGGGCAGCATGGTCGGCTATCTGGTCGAAGAGCATTTCGAGATGATGGATATGGCGGAACTGTCAGGAAAAATGGAATTGATGCGACATGCCCTAGCCAAGGTTCAATCCCCGGCAGATTTAACAGAACTGCCGCAACGTCTTGACGATGCGCTTGTAGGCCATGCCGGACTGGTTGTCGCTGTCCTTGCCGCCGACGGGCGCGCACTGTATGCCACGCTGGGCGCCGATTTCCCGAATGACTTGGTTAAAGCCGGAACCGGGCATTTCACTTCACGCTCAATGAAACCCCTCACCTGGAAACAGGGCGAGCATTCATTTCGCGGCATCGCGGTTGCCGAAGCGACCGCCATTCTCGATGCGCCTCCTTTGACGGTGGCAATGGCGCTAGATATAGGGCATCACGCGGAATTCATGGCAGCTTTCTACAAGATGCTTTGGGTGTCGGTCGCATTGGGTATTGTTCTGACGAGTTTTCTAGGCTGGTTCGTGGCTTGGCGCGGACTGTTGCCAATGCGTTTGATCGCCGTCGTGGCTAAAGGAATCTCCGCAGAGCGTTTGCATGACCGGCTCCCGCTCGAAAAAGTACCCATCGAACTCATTGATTTAACCCGTTCGTTCAACGATATGCTGGCGCGGCTGGAGGATTCGTTCAAGCGTCTGTCGGATTTCTCATCCGACATCGCGCATGAATTGCGTACTCCTGTGAGCAACCTGATGACCCAAACCCAAGTCGCGCTTACTAAATCCAGGACGGAAGATGAATATCGAGAGATTCTCTACTCAAATCTGGAGGAATATGACCGGCTGGCGCGAATGATTTCGGATATGCTTTTTATCGCCAAAGCCGAAAATGGACTGATTGTTCTGCAACATCAGGCTGTCGATTTAGGCGCGGAGATCGACCAGCTTATCGGTTTCTATCAAGCAGTTGCGGAAGATCAAGGCGTAACGGTTATGCGCCTTGGCAATGGAATAATTTCGGGCGAACAACTCATGATCCGCCGCGCCATCGGCAACCTGTTTTCAAACGCGATTCGACATACGCCAAAAGGCGGAACGGTCACGATTTCTGTCGCAGAGGCCGATCCGGATGGAATCCGTATCACTGTCGAGAACACGGGAGAAGATATTTCGCCGGAACATCTGCCCAGATTGTTCGACAGGTTTTACAGGGTAGACCCGTCGCGCAAGCATATCAGCGAAGGTGCCGGTCTTGGACTTGCCATCGTGAAATCCATCGCCGATGCGCATGGCGGGAAGGTATCCGTGAGTTCCTCTAATGGGCTGACGTCGTTTGCCATGTCCATCCCATCGGCGTAATGCGGGGCGACTCAGGGGCTTCTCATGAGGAAGCATCGATTGCCCGAAGCTCCGAAATAGACCCGCGTAATACAAAAAACGCCGACCGCAGAAAAAGAGCGGCGAGCGCCAGGCCAACCAGAATGTCGGGCCAAGCGGAATAGGTGAGCCATACGCCTGCGGCGGCGAACAACACCGAGACGTTCGCAATTATGTCGTTGCGGGAACACAACCAGACCGAGCTCATATTTATGTCGTCGGCGCGATGCCGCCAGAGCAAAACAAAACAAACGAGATTCGCTGCCAGCGCCAGCAGACCGATGGCGCCGATGGCCTCAAACATCGGAAGCTGCGGGAAAACGATCTTGTATGCGGCTTGCCCAAGAACAAAAAGTCCAAAGGCTGCCATGATGCCGCCTTTGAGCAGGGCCGCTTTCGCTTTCATTCTTGCGCCGCGCGCGACCACATAGATGCTGACGCCGTATACCAAGGCATCGCCAAGCATGTCCAGCGAGTCCGCCAACAGCGAGACTGAATCGCTGATCAGCCCCGCTACGAGTTCGACAATGAACATGACAGCATTGATGCCCAGCACTATCTTGAGTGTCGAACTTTGGCGATTGCGAAGCGTCTCAATCTCGCATGCTTTGTCGTTGCAACAATTTGCCATCGCTTATTCTCAAATAAATACCTGCTGTGGTCATCCTACCATTAACCTCTGTTGATTCTGTGGCAATGCATCTCGCTTGTTATAAGCATATAAGTTCTAATTCTTTTTCTCGCGGAAAATATTGATGTAGATTATATGTAAGGTTGGCTTGGCTGCGGCATAGCCGCCTACGGATGATGAGAACTGCGCATCGGAGGGTTGATTATGTCGCTTGCAGTGTCGGAAGTTGCTCAAGTCGCCAACCGGGCGGTCATTGCCGATGGGCTGCTTGGCGTCGGGCCTATCGACCCGGCATTACAACGGGCGCGTGATGAAGCCGCCGCCAATCTGGGCTATGCAGGGCAGATTGGGCCGGAAGACGCATGGCGTCTGGTTGCAAACGGCCATGCCGTGCTGGTCGATGTGCGCACCGCCGAGGAGCGCGCGTTTGTCGGTTATGTGCCAAATAGTCTGCATGTTGCCTGGATGACCGGGACAGCGTTGGTTCTCAACCCGCATTTCGTGAGCGAACTGGAAAACAAGGTAGAGAAGAGCGCAGTCATCCTGTTTTTATGTCGTAGCGGCAAGCGTTCGGCGGCGGCAGCCGAAACTGCCAGCAAAGCCGGTTTTGCCAATGTGTTCAACGTCCTGGAAGGTTTCGAGGGCGATCTCGACGAACAGCAGCGGCGCGGCAGCTTCAATGGTTGGCGCTATCGCGGACTGCCGTGGGTTCAGTATTGATAATTCGTAGCATTATTTACTAGGAGACTTCCATGTCAAATTGGTATCCAGATAATTCCCACTCCATCGGCCATACGCCGCTCATTAGGTTGAACCGCGTTGCCGATGGGGCAGGCGCGACGATTCTTGCCAAGATCGAGGGCCGCAATCCGGCGTATTCGGTCAAATGCCGCATCGGCGCGGCAATGATCTGGGATGCCGAAAAACGTGGCCTGCTCGGCCCCGGCAAGGAACTGGTGGAGCCAACCAGCGGTAACACGGGCATCGCCTTGGCTTTCGTCGCCGCAGCGCGCGGCATACCGCTGACGCTGACCATGCCCGATACCATGAGCCTTGAGCGCCGCAAACTGCTGGTCGCCTTCGGCGCCAAGCTGGTGCTGACCGAAGGCGCGCGCGGCATGAGCGGTGCCATCGCCAAGGCTGAGGAAATTGCCGCTTCCGATCCTAATCGCTACGTGCTATTGCAGCAGTTCAAGAATCCGGCCAACCCGGAAATTCACGAGAGGACGACTGGTCCGGAAATCTGGCAAGACACCAACGGCAATGTCGATATCTTCGTTTCAGGTGTCGGCACCGGCGGCACGATTACCGGCGTGTCGCGCTACTTCAAGCAGACACGCGGCAAGCAGATACAATCGGTGGCGGTGGAACCAATGGCCAGCCCGGTGCTGACGCAAACACGCAACGGCGAGCCGCTCAAGCCTGGGCCGCACAAGATCCAGGGTATCGGCGCCGGTTTCGTGCCGCAGGTGCTCGATCTGTCGTTGGTCGATGCGATCGAAACGGTCAGCAACGAGGATGCTGTGCTGTATGCGCGGCGCCTTGCCAAGGAGGAAGGAATACTTGCGGGCATTTCGAGCGGTGCGGCAGTTGCTGCTGCGGCGCGGCTGGCAAAGCAGGCCGGAAACAAGGACAAGACGATTGTGGTGGTTTTGCCGGATTCCGGGGAGCGCTACTTAAGTTCGATACTGTTTGAAGGCTTGTTCGACGCAGCGGGGATAGCGCTGTGATTCACTTCGTGGCCAATTGTCATCCGGCGAGTGCCTGCCGGGATATCGTGCGTATCGTCTAGAGAAGGTCTGAACAAGTCTCCATGCCGTCATTCCCGCGGATTCCGCGGGAATGACTTGATCAGAGGTTCCCTAGAATTAGCGGCAAGTGCGCGAGTGCTTGCCGTTGCGCCAACGCAATTAGCCCTGAGATGAACGCGAGGTTTCCTCACGCGAGGCGCTTTTGCGCATCATCGTTTCGATGTGTGGTTTTTCATGGAATACGATTTCTCGGAGGTAGTTCAACGGCCATACGAAATATTTCGCCAATACCCGGCAACATCCAGCAATCTGTTCGCGTAGCCCCATTCGTTGTCGAACCACGCCATCAGGTTTGCCAGACGCGGGCCGCTCATTCTCGTCTGGCAGCCATCGACTATCGCCGAATGCGGGTTGTGGTTGAAGTCGATGGAGGCATGCGGATCGTCGGAATAGGCAAGCAGTTCGGGTAGCTCCTGTACGGTGGCATTCCTCATGAGCCGGTTGATTTCATCGGCAGTGGCGTCCTTCCCCAGGGTTACCACGAGGTCGATGGCTGATACGTTGAGCACCGGCACGCGAATCGCCTTGGCCTGTATCCTGCCGGCGAGTTCGGGCAGCAGCCGTTCGATGCCTCTGGCAAGTCCGGTGGCAACCGGAATCATCGACTGCATCGCCGAACGCGTGCAGCGCAAATCGGCGTGATGAAAACCATCGAGAATCGGCTGGTCGTTCATCAGCGAGTGCAGCGTCGTCAGCATCGCGCGCTCGACGCCGAAAGCCTTGTGCAGCAGGTCGATGACCGGGACGATGGCGTTGGTGGTGCAGGAAGCGTTTGAGATGATGCGTTCGTTGCCCGTGAGCTTCTGGTGGTTGAAGCCGAACACCACCGTGGCATCCACGTCCGCGGCGCTATGCCCCGGCTGGGAAAGCAGCAGGCGCGGGCAGCCAGCGTCGAGAAAACGCTCAAGATCGCGGCGCAGGGCGTACTGGCCTGAGCACTCGACCAGCAGGTCGATGCCGAGACCGCGCCAATCGACTTGCTCTGGTGTTTGTGCATGCGTCACCGCGATGGGGCGGCCATCGATCACTATGCATCCGGCACTAGGCTCAACGCGGCCAGGGAAACGGCCATGGGTCGAGTCGAAGCGAATCAGATAGGCGATGCTCTCCAGTTCCGACGGTTCGTTGATGGCGACCACTTGTAATTTTTCCGCCAAACCGGATTCGTGCAGGACGCGCAGGAAGCAGCGTCCGATGCGGCCAAAGCCGTTGATTGCAAGGCGTAGCGGGGTGGTCATTTTTCAGGTAGCGGATTTCCGTGATTGGCAACAGCTTATCATTTTGCAGCGCTCAATGAGCAACAGGCGTTTCGGCCAGGGCTTCGCTTTGGCCCTGACCGGCGCTCATTTCAGACGATTGAGGGGACTAACGCTGCATTGCCTTTTTCACATCGCCAACGAAGCTATCCAGGTCTTCGTATGTTCGCGGACCAAGGTTTTTATGGGCCATTTCTGCCGTCCATTGCCCCACAACGCCCTTATGCCCTTTTTTGAATTGATCATAGGTTTTTTCATAGGTAAACAAGGAAAATTTATTGTCATTATTCTCCCTGTAAATATAAATGTAATAGCACTCAGGCGGCTCGGCCGGAGCCGCAAACGATATCAGCACCCCGTTCTCATCCGGATATTTTTTGATTGAAATGGCGGCAGAAAATTCGGAAGACACAATTTGTGATGCGGCCTCAATTAATTTTTCATATTTGCCACTGTTCAAATCATTAAAAAACGCGCCGCCTGATTGATGAACCCACTTCGGAATCAGTTTGTGCTGAAGGTAATATACCTTCTGGCTTTTTGTCGGTTCTTTAGTTTGCGTTTGCTCGTCGGCGAGGCAAGAAGCATTTATGGTGAGCAATGCCGTGCAGAAAACGAGAAAACGGATTATCTTGGTTTTCATATGAGGCCTTATTAAGAACGTAAAGGTAGCCGGCCTTGCGCGCGCTTTATGCGCAGGATCCGGTTGGCTGCCGGGTTGGCGCCGCAACGCTTAAGCACGCTATTTCCAGTCTAAGTTGAGCTTGCGATGTGTCGCTGCGCAATCTCGCAGATACAAATTGATAAGGCTCTGGTATGGAATGCCGATTTGCTCGGAAATACCTTTGAAATAATTGATTGAATCTTCGTCCAGGCGAATGGTGATCAGCTTCTTTAACTGAGCGGCGTAGGGGTTCTTCCTGGCGGTAGAAAAGTCATATTCTTTTCGCATTTTGAATACCTTCAAGTGTGGAACTTTGTTTCCCTGGTCGTTGCTTTCCGAGCAGAGATGATTCGGATACTCGATGGAAAACCAACGTTCTCTCGCTCAAACAAGATGGACAAGTCGGTATCTAGATTGGGCAGATCAAGGTGGCCTGCCTCGCAATAGCACATGAGGTGGATCGCGAATTCAAGGTGCCGAATGCGTAACTGACATCAGTAAGAGCTTCAGCGTTGGTGTCCATGACACCAACGTAAATGTCACCGGCGCAGCGCGGCTTTATCGCGCAGCGTCCGTGTGGACTGCCGGGTTAGCTCACGGTTTAGGCATTGTGGAGATTGTCTCTCCCTTGACCCACTGCAAGAAACCGTTCATCAATGGAAAAAACAGAGGATCGTCCAAGCCGGAAAAGTTAAATGCAGTTTGTTCAAGTAGCAATACAGTCTCACCTGATTCAGGATCGATTGCCTTTAGGTGTGCAAAATAATTGTAGCCACCTTTCCATTCGACGTAAGGCTCAACAACCAAGAGCGGTCCCATTTGTTTTTGCAATTGGTTTAAGCCGATCATATCTGAGATATTCGAAACCTTGTCGGTCAGTTTTCGCTCCAATACCAAACTTTCCAGCTCTTGTTTTGTCACGACCTTTGTAAAAAACCCCATATTCCTAAATGATTCGACAAAGAACTCGTTGTACTGCTTAACCTTAGAATCATCGGTCTTAATATAGGCAAGGACTTTTAACTTGTTCGAAAATGGCTTAACAACCTTTGCGCCATCTGCCGCTAATTTGGTGTCTGTAGGGAATCGTCCGGTAGTGGTGTCAAGCGAGCGGGGCTTAAGAGTTGTTGAGCAGCCAGTGGCAACAATTGCCACTAACAGTAGTGCTAGCAAGTGCAGTTTCATTGCATGAATCTCCTTTTATGAAGTGAGCTAACTAGTGTTTACAGAGACAGAAACGGATCTATAACAAGTAATAATGACAGGCATTATTCCATACTAATCAGTAGGCTTTCAATTTCGCCATCTCCATATTCCTCCAAGAATAGGGACGCGACATGAAGGGCGGCTATGGAGAAATTGCCACTATTGCCGGTTGTAGCTGTTAGTGCGCGATGGCGAATCGGTACTATCGGCCCGGAGCGAATGCCGACTATGCCCTGTCAGCCGAGGGTTTCCCGAAGAAGTTCGCTTTGATCCAATTCCAGTTCAAGATCACATGCAGGGCGGTCACGATGGTGAACAAGACGCCACCTCCCTGGTGCAGGATTTCGAATGCCTTGTGGGACAGCGCATCGTGCAGGAATCCCGTCAGTATCATATTGACGAAAAGGATAGCGAGAACTGCATTGACGATTTTCAGAATGGAATTAGGCTTCATGGGTTCTTCTCTCGTTGTTGATCCGCCAGTCTTGCGGTAGCGGTGATCGGGTTTATTACTTCGATGCCGTCGCGCATCGGGTAGGGGGCGGCCACTGGGGCGACCAGCAGTTTCTTTGTGGCGCCCACATCGGCGGCGGCCAAGTGAAAGCCTTTCGACACCGTGGGCGCCGAAGCACGCTTGATTTCCACCATCCAGGTTTCGCCGTTGCGGAAGCTCAGCACCAGGTCGGCTTCCGCGCCATGGGAGGTGCGGTAGAAGCTGGCTTCGGCATCCGTAGCGACGGCAAGCAGTTGTTCGATGACGAAACCTTCCCAACTTGCCCCGGCCACCGGGTGGGCGAGCACGGATTCCAGCCCTGTGAGGCCGAGCAGGGCGTGAACAATGCCGCTGTCGCGCACATATACCTTGGGCGCGCGCACCAGCCGCTTGCCGACGTTGCCGTGCCAGGCGGGCAGACGGCGCACCAGCATCAGGTCGCACAGCAAGTCGATGTAACGCGTAACGGTCTGGCCGCTGACTGCCAGCGAGGCTGCCAGTTGCGACTGGTTGAGCAGCCCGCCTTGGGAATGGGCCAGCATGGTCCACAGGCGGCGCAGGGTGGTGGCTGGGATGCGCGGACCAAGGGCCGGTATGTCCCGTTCCAGATAGGTGGCGATGAATGCATCGCGCCAACGTAGGCTGGCCGCGTCGTCTGCCGCCAACCAGGAGAGAGGAAAGCCGCCCCGCACCCAGAGGGAATTGAGATCGGCGGCGGAGGCGTCGGCCGGCAGCACTTCCCTCGCCTGGAAAGGCGTGAGTTCAATTTGCGCGATCCGTCCGGCGAGGCTTTCGCTGGCTTGCTGCAACAGCACGCCGGAAGCCGAACCGAGCAGGAGGAATTGCCCGGCAGCCTCGCCCGCGCGGCGGCGGATATCGATGACGCCGCGCAGCACGGCAAAGAGATCGGGCATGCGTTGCACTTCGTCCAGAATTACCAGCCGGTTCCTGTGCGCGAGCAGAAAGGCTTCCGGATCGTCCATCTGCCGCTGGGCGGAAGGAAGTTCCAGATCAAGATAAAGCGCATCGTTGTACTGGGCCGTTGTGGCTAGCGCCAGCGTGGTCTTGCCCGCTTGGCGCGGGCCGAGGAGAACCACAGCCGGAAACTGGGTGAGCCGGTTGGCAAGTTGTTGCTGGGCGAAGCGAGGATTCATCCGTGCAATTTACTACTTGTATGGTAAAAATGCACGGTTTATTTTTGCGACGTGTCGCTGCATTGGCGGCTGTCAGGTTACCTCTTGTGAGCTAATTCGGCCTACGCTGACTGTTTTGTCATGCGCGGCATCACGCCTTGCCGATCAGTTCGAGCAGGGCTTCGCCATAGCGTGCCGCCTTGGTTGCGCCGATGCCGTTGATCTGCATCAGTTCGTCCAGGGTGGTTGGGCGTTGGGCGGCGAGTTCCTGGAGCGTGCGGTCGTTGAGGATGATGTAGGCGGGGAGGTTCTGCTGGCGGGCCAAGGCGCTGCGCCAGGCGCGTAGCGCCTCGAACAGGGCATCGTTGGCGGGCGCAAGCGGCATGGCGCTGCGCGTCGATATTGGTTTCGGCGCTTTCTTGCGGGCAAGTCTTCGCCGCAGCATCAGGGTGGTCTCGCCTTTCAGCACCGGACGCGCCGCATCGGTCAGCGTCAGCGCGCCATAACGCTGCGCGTCGGCGTGGAGCAAGCCGCTGGCGATCAGTTGGCGCAGGACGCTGCGCCAGCTCGCTTCATCGGTGTCCGCGCCGATGCCGAAGGTCGGCAGCCGGTCGTGTCCGAACTGGGCGACCTTGTCGGTGAGCTTGCCGCGCACCACGTCGATCAGGTGGCCCGCGCCGAAGCGCTGTCCGGTGCGCAACGCCGCCGATAGCAGCTTTTGCGCGGCGATGGTGCCGTCCCATAGTTGCGGCGGCTCGATGCAGGTGTCGCAGTTGCCGCAGGGCTGCGCTTCCTCGCCGAAGTAGTTGAGCAGCACCTTGCGGCGGCAACTGGCGGCTTCACAGAAGGCCAGCATGGCGTCGAGTTTCTGGCGCTCGATGCGCTTCTGTTCTTCCGGCGCCGCAGATTCATCGATGCGGCTGCGGTGGATGACGACATCGTTGAGGCCGTAGGTCATCCAGGCTTCCGCCGGTTCGCCGTCGCGCCCGGCGCGTCCCGTCTCCTGGTAATAGGACTCCAGGCTTTTCGGCAGGTCGAGATGGGCGACGAAGCGCACGTCGGGCTTGTCGATGCCCATGCCGAAGGCGATGGTGGCGACTATCACCAGGCCGTCATCGCGCACGAAACGCTGCTGGTGATCGCGTCGCGTCTCGCTGTTCATGCCGGCATGGTAGGGCAGGGCGTCGATGCCCTGGGTTTGCAGCCAGGCCGCGGTTTCTTCGACTTTCTTGCGCGACAGGCAATAGACGATGCCGGCCGCGCCGCGATAATCGGCAAGGAACGCGAGCAGTTGCTTGCGGGGACTCATTTGCCCAACCCCGCGCTCGACGATGGTGTAGCGGATGTTGGGGCGGTCGAAGCTGGCGACGAAAATGCGCGCTGCGTCCAGGCCGAGGCGCGTGACGATTTCCGAACGCGTGATGGCGTCGGCGGTGGCGGTGAGCGCGATGCGCGGCACGGCTGGGTAACGCTGGTGCAGGATCGAGAGCTGGATGTACTCGGGGCGGAAGTCATGGCCCCATTGCGAGACGCAGTGCGCTTCGTCGATGGCGAACAGGGCGATGCGTTTCTTTGCGGCGAGATGGTCGAGCTGGTTCAGGCAACGCTCGGTCAGCAACCGTTCCGGCGCGATATACAGCAAGTCCAGCTCATCGCGCAGCAGGCGTTTTTCGATGTCGGCAGAGGTGCTGGCATCGAGCGAGGAATTGAGGAAGGCGGCGCGCACGCCGGATTGCAGCAGCGCGTCGACCTGATCCTGCATCAGCGAGATCAAGGGCGAAATCACAATGCCGCAGCCTTGGCGCAACAGCGCCGGTATCTGGAAGCAGAGCGATTTGCCGCCGCCGGTAGGCATTAGCACCAGCGCATCGCCGTCGGCGAGGACATGGTCGACGATTTCCGCCTGAGCGCCGCGAAACGCGGTATATCCGAATATCCGCCGCAGTGTTTCGAGCGCGGAAGTACCGCTCAAAGCGTGACCTCTGGCCGCAACCAATGCCCACCCTTGTACTCCCCTCGCCCCTCCGAGGAGAGAGGCTGGGGGAGAGGGGGGCATTTGGAAGTGTTGGTCGTTGCTACCGTTGTCCCCTCACCCCTACCCCTCTCCCCGGAGGGGCGAGGGGACGGAATTTGACTATTGTTAGGCTGAACCGGGAACATCTTTATGCCCAAAACATTCGCTCGGAAGAGGCAAGTGTTGCGAAGTAATTTCATACAGCGAACGGAAAGGGGAACATCTGGGCGTGGCAACCGGCTTGGCTGCAACTCAGGGTATTGCCGCTGTCGTACCAGTTGCCTAGCACCCAGCGCTCGCAGCGATGGCCGTCGATCAGGATTTCGTGGCGCGCCTGGCGATGGGTGTGGCCGTGGATCAGGCGCGGGTAGCCGTATGCGCGCAAGAGGTTCTCAACCGCTTCTGGATTCACGTCCATCAGGGCGGAGGACTTGGTCTGTTTTTCCTGTTCGCTGCGACAGCGCAATTGCTCGATTTGCGCCTTGCGCTCACTTAGCGGCAGGGCGAGAAAGGCCTGTTGCCATGCCTTGTCGCGCACCTTGTCGCGGAAGGCCCGGTAATCGGGGTCGTCCGTGCATAACGTATCACCGTGCAGCAGCAATGTCGGCGTGCCATCCAGGTCGGACAGATGCGGCTCGTCGAGCAGGGTTGCGCCGCTGGCGCGGGCGAAGTCCTTGCCAATGAGGAAATCGCGGTTGCCGACCAGGAGGAATACCTGCGTACCCTTGTCGACCAGATCCTTCAGCGCGGTGACGATTGCGGCATTGAAGGGATCTGCCAGATCGTCATCGCCGGCCCAGTATTCGAACAGGTCGCCGAGAATGTAGAGCGCGTCTGCCTGGGGCGCCTGTTTGGCGAGGAAGTCGAGAAACATCCGGACAACTGCAAGCCGCGCCGGGCATAAATGGATGTCGGAGACGAGCAGGGTACGCTGCATATGACTTAACCACCCGGAAACCGGATAGTTACCTCCGGTTGTGACAGTTAGATTATTTCGGCGCGCTCGATGATCACGTCCTCTAGCGGCACATCCTGATGGAACCCGTTGTTTCCGGTTTTGACAGCGTTGATCTTGTCTACCACATCGGTACCTTCGACAACGCTGCCAAAGGCGCAGTAGCCCCAGCCGCTGCTATTCGCGGCCTTGAAGTCGAGAAAGGCGTTGTCGGCGGTGTTGATGAAGAACTGCGCCGTGGCCGAATGCGGATCGGAGGTGCGCGCCATGGCGATGGTGTAGCACTTGTTTTTGAGTCCGGCGGCATGACTGATGTCGGCTTCGTTCTTGATCGGCTCATTGACCGGCTTCTGCTTCATGCCTGGTTCGAAGCCGCCGCCCTGGATCATGAAGCCGTCGATGACGCGATGGAAAATGGTGTTGTCGAAATGGCCTGCCTCGGCATAGGCGATGAAGTTCTTGACGGTTTCCGGCGCCTTGTCGGCATCGAGTTCGAGGGTAATGGCGCCTAGGCTGGTGTGGAGCTTGATCATGGTGTTTCCTCCGTAATTATTTTTTTTCCGGCAATAACCTTGCCGATTCGATGACGATCGGTGCGACCGGCACGTTTCCGTGAGGGCCGACTGCTTTGGTTTGTGTCTTTGCGATTTTGAATATGACTTCTGCGCCCTGTTTTACTTCGCCGAAAACGGCGTAGCCCCAGCCATCGGGTCTGGGGTAATCAAGGCCAATGTTGTCGACCAGATTGATGAAGAACTGCGAACTGGCTGAGTGGGGATTGCCGGTGCGCGCCATGGCAATGGTGCCGGTGGCATTCTTGAGACCGTTCTTTGCCTCGTTTTCGATGGACGGACGGACCGCCTTTTGTTGCATGTCTGGCGTGAAGCCGCCGCCCTGGATCATGAAACCGTCGATGACGCGGTGAAAAATGAGTCCGTTATAAAACCCATCTTTGACATACTGAAGGAAATTGGCGACGGTCTTCGGCGCCTTGTCGGCATTCAGTTCGATGACGATAACGCCCAGATTGGTCTTCAACTCCACCATCGGATTGGCGGCAAGGACTTGCAGGCTGAGAAACAAGCCAGCGGCAAGTATTAAAAGTCGCTTCATAAGAAAGTCTCCATGCGCTAATGCGTGAAAGGTGAAAGGCGTTATCCGGCGCCTTCGGATACGATTTTCCAGCGCCCGCTCTCCTTGAGCCAGTACTGACGTTTCTTCATCTGGTTGGCGAGGTTGTTGCTCTGGTAATCCTGATCGAAAGTGACTTCGACCAGATCATCCTTGCCTGGGTTGCGGAACATGCTGATATTGCCGGTGGCGACCTTGATCCAGGTTTTCCCCCCAGCAACCTGGCGTTTGCGGGCGGACCACTGGTCGAGGTTCTGACCGTCGGCGACGAGTTTCTTCGAGTAATGGCTCAAATAGCGTTCGACATCGCGGCTTTCCCAGTCGCTGCGCCATTGCTCGATCTGTTTCTTGAGCGCTTCGCGTTCGGCCTGCCAGTCGTCAAGCGACAGCCATTCGATGCTGTTGCTGATGATTACCGGCGTCAGGCCGATTTGCATGTTCTTGGAGAGTGCGTCGAAATCCTGGTTGGCTAGCACTACGCAGCCATCGGACGCCTTGGGCGGGCGCGAGAAGGTGTTGCTGGGCGTGCCGTGCAGCCAGATGCCATGCCCGTTGCGCCCATTGCGCTTGTCCCATTCGTTCGGGTAGCTGATGGGAAATGCGCCGCTGCCGTAAAAGTCGCCGAGTTTTTCGCGCGACAGGCTACCGGTGACGTGATAGACGCCGACCGGCGTCTTCTTGTCGCCTTCGCGCACCTTGTCGGCGCCGAGCTTGCCTTGTGTGATGTAGTAATCGGCAACGAAACGCGGCGTCCCCTTCTCGTTCTGATAGACATACAGACGCGATTTCTTGGTGTCGACGACGATGGCGTATTTCTGGTCGTTGCGCATCTGCAATAGGTAGCGCGGAACATAGTTCGTCTGCGGCTTTTCACGATAGGCATGAAGGCGGGCAATCGCTTCTTCGCGCAGGTCGGCGATCTTGTCGGCGGGGGCATTGCGTACGTTGCCGAAAGCCTGGATCGGACGGGAGCGGGCAAGCAGCAGGTCGCCCTTGATCAGATGGGCGAGGCGAAATTTGGGGTAGGACTGGATCAGCTGATCGACTTGCTGCATTGCCAAGTCGAGACGGTTCTTTTTAATTTGCTCGAAAACGTTCGCGAGCAAAGGCTCCGGCCCGGCATCGGTGTAGCGCGCCTGGGCGCTTGCCATTGCTCCGTAACCAAGGAAACAAGCTGCCGCTGCGGCTATCAGCCCATGGCGCAATAAACTTCCCGGGATACGACCAATCATTGCTTGCCGATTATTTGCCAACGCGTTCCTGCTGTATTTGCCACTTGCCATCGCGCTTGACCATTACCAGAACCTTGTTGCTCGAAGTCTTGAGCGAGGCGGAACGGTAGTGCTGACGGAATTTCACGGTGGCGCGGGCATTGCTGCCGTTATCCAGCGTAACCTTCAGGTTTTCGAAACTGACCTGAATCGTGCCCGGCTTGTTGATGCGCTTGGCGCGATCCGACTCCCAGTGCGCGCGCGATTCGCCGCCCGGCGTCTGGAAATCCTTGGCGTAGTAGCCGAGATAGCCCTTTACGTTTTTCTTCGACCAGGCAGCCATCCAGCCTTCAAGCGCCTTGCTGATTTCACCGTTGGTCTCGCCGCCCACAACTGGTTTGGATTCGCTTGCCGGGGTAGGCGCTGGCGCGGCTACAGGAGTGGCTGGCTTGCTCTCGGCGGGCTTGTCTTCCTTCGATGCGGGAAGTATGGCGGCAACCTGCGCCTTCGCAGCCGCCAGGAGCGAGGGCTTGGCCGCTGCAGGTCGCGAGGACGCGGTCATCAGTTCGCGGATCATTGCCAGTTTGTTTTGGGCGCTGGCGTTGGCCGAGTCGATTTGCAATGCCTTATCGTAGGACTGGCTTGCCATGCGGGCATAGATATCGCCCAGGTTCTCGTGGGCAGTCGCGTACGAAGGGTGCGTGCGGATCGCCATTTCCAGCGATTGCTTGGCCTTGTCGTACTGCTTCTGCTGCGCGTAGATCACGGCAAGGTTGTTATAGGGCTCGGGCAGTTCCGGGTAATCCTCGGTAAGCTTGGTAAAAACCACAATCGCCTCTTGAGGCCGGTTCATTTCGGTCAGGATCAGTCCCTTGAGAAACCGCCCCTGGGCGTCCTTCGGCTTGCCGGAGAGGTATTGTTCCGTCTTTTCCAGCGCCTGGCTGTGCTGCCCCTGCTTCAGCAGCTTGTTGATGTCCTGCAATGTGTCGGCATAAGCCGGGCCGATCAGGAAGGCAAAGGCCAGCATAAGCCCGCTGGCGAGGGGAGCCGCAAGGAAGAATCGACGATCAGACATGATATACTGGTTTCACGGGGTGCAAGTTTGACCTGCCATTCTAGCAAAGAGCACGCTTATTATCCATAATGCCCAACCCGCTTGGCCGGTTGGACGCATCGGGCAACATCTGAAAAATTGTAGGCTGTCTCGATGTGCGTTGCTCATAAGAACTGCGCATGGTTCTCCCCCGTATTCCGCGTCATGATTTTTTGCCATGCTGAAAATTTACAACTCGCTTGCCCGCGAAAAACAGCTTTTTACGCCGCTCGAACCCGGCAAGGTCCGCATGTATGTTTGCGGCATGACCGTCTACGATTATTGCCACCTCGGCCACGCCCGCGTGCTGGTAGTGTTCGACATGGTGACGCGCTGGCTGCGCGCCAGCAACTACCGAGTCACATATGTCCGCAATATCACCGATATCGACGACAAGATCATCCGCAGGGCGACTGAAAACAAGGAAAGCGTCCGCGATCTGACCGACCGTTTCATCGGCGCCATGAACCAGGATGCCGCCGCGCTTGGCGTTCTGAGGCCCGATCACGAGCCGCGCGCGACCGAATATGTGGCGCAGATGCAACAACTGATAAGTCAGCTTGAACGCAACGGCTTAGCCTATGTCGCCACCAACGGCGATGTTTGCTACAGCGTGCGCAAGTTTCCTGGCTACGGCAAGCTTTCCGGCAAGTCGCTGGAAGACCTGCGTGCCGGCGAGCGCGTCGATGTCGTACACGGCAAGCAGGATCCGCTCGATTTCGTCCTGTGGAAACCAGCCAAGGACGACGAGCCGGACGAAGTGAAATGGCCGTCGCCATGGGGTGTGGGCCGCCCCGGCTGGCATATCGAATGCTCTGCGATGAGTGCGCAACTCTTGGGGCCGCGCTTTGACATCCACGGCGGCGGACAAGACCTTCAGTTTCCGCACCACGAGAACGAAATTGCCCAAAGCGAGGGGGCCATGGACCCGCAAGGGCGGCAATCCTTCGTCAATTACTGGATGCACAATGGTTTTGTCCGGGTCGACGACGAAAAAATGTCCAAGTCGCTTGGCAACTTCTTCACTATCCGCGACGTGCTCAAACGTTACGACGCCGAAGTGGTGCGTTTTTTCATCCTGCGCGCCCATTACCGCAGTCCGCTCAACTACTCCGACGCCCATCTCGACGATGCGCGTCACGCCCTGGCGCGGCTCTATACCGCGTTGAAGGGCGTCGAAATTGGCGCAACCGCGACCGAAGTGGATTGGCAGGAACCTTACGCGCAATGTTTCAAGGCGGCGATGGACGACGATTTCGGCACGCCCGAGGCGCTTGCTGTGCTGTTCGATCTTGCGACAGAACTCAACCGCAGCCGCGATCCGCGCCTAGCCACCCAGCTCAAGTCGTTGGCCGGCGTGCTCGGCTTGTTGCAGCGTGATCCGACCGAATTTCTCCAGGCGGCGCCGAAAGTGGCGGATGACGGTTTGTCCGGCGAAGAAATCGAGACGCGTATCGCCGCCCGCGCGGCTGCGAAAAAAGCGAAGAGCTACGCCGAAGCCGATCGGATTCGCGACGAATTGAAAGCCGCAGGCGTGGTGCTTGAAGATTCGGCGCAGGGCACTACTTGGCGAAGATGTTAGCTTGGTGCCTAACAGGCATGAAATACAGCCCCTCCACGATGAAAATTGTCGCTATGCCCGTTTCTCTCACTTCCAACCCCTTTCCCCGGAGGGGCGAGGGGAGCGTTGAAAGTCGCTATGCGACTTTCACTTTAATGATGGCGATGTTGAGCCAGTTTATGGATTAATTTCAGCTTTACTTTTGGGAGATTCTGATCGGGCTGGGTTGAATCAAAGTCCGCAAGGCAGTCAGGCAACTGTTCCGCTTGCTCTTTGGTCTCCAGAATCATCGATTGTGCGCCCTCATGTCCGCCGTTGGCGGCTATCCTGAACAGGGTTGCTGCGATCCTGATGTTATCCGGGTTGGCGCTTTCGGCCAGAAACATCTTTCCGAGTCGATACTGCGCCTCCAGGCTGCCATATCCTGCCGCCTCGCAATAGAGGGAGGCGGCTTGCTTGAGGTTGCGCGACTGGCCTCGGCCATTTTCAGCTGCCATGGCCAGCTTGAGAATGGTCTGTACCCGTGGCGCCTCAAGCGAGATAATGGCCGCCTCTTTCTCTTGGGCTGTTACACCCTGCGCAGGTAACGTCCCATAAGACATTGCAAAAAACAACAAGACCCACACTGCCTTCCTTGGCGCATTCATGTATGGCTTGCTGTTTTGAGGCGCGGGGAACATGCCGGCATTCCGAAAACCAAGTGGTACTTAAACCATAACTCAATAGCAAGGCGCCAGCTATTGGACCTAGGTCTATTGGACTAAGGTCTTAGTTACGATCCCGGCATTTCTGGAGAAACGCAAGCCGCTGTTTTAACTGGTGTATCCCCATCGCGCCTGGGATTAGGAAGCGGAAAGTCTCCACGTCGCGCCAGTTTGTCGATATCGACTTCCCTACTTTCGGGGGGTGCATTTTCTTGTTATCTTCCTTAATATGGGTACCTCTCCTGCGGAAGTACCCAGAAATCATGGGCGATGCCGCGGAGTGGATGTCAGAAACCATACAGGGGGAAAACAATGAAACCGATTCGATTGCTTGCCGTGTTTGTGGCGTGGTTTGTCTGTGTAGCGCAAGCGTTTGCCTACGATGGCGTCGTCGAGAAGAAAATCCTGAATTTGCCTACTTACACGACGCTTGGAGGGAAAACCCTCAAGGATGTAAAAGTAGGTTATGAAACCTACGGCAAGCTGAATGCCAAGAAGGATAACGTTATCCTGATTTGCCACTATTTCAGCGGGACTTCCCACGCGGCGGGAAAATATGCTGGCGAGGAAAAATCGACAGGGTATTGGAATGCCATCATCGGCTCAGGCAAGGCATTTGACACGGACAAGTACTTTGTTGTTAGCGCCGACATTCTGTCCAATCTCAACAAGGCCACTTTCCCTTTCACCACCGGGCCACACAGCATCGACCCGGATACCGGGAAGCCTTACGGGATGAAATTCCCGATCGTTACCATACGCGATTTCGTCAATGTGCAGAAGGCGCTGCTGGACAATCTCGGCATCAAGAAACTGGTTGCTGTTGCCGGCCCTTCGCTGGGTTCGATGCAGTCGCTGGAATGGGGTGCGGCCTATCCGGACATGGTCGAGCGCGTCATTGCCGTGATTACGCCCGGCCTCGAATTCGACCCATTGGCAATAGCACGCGCTGGTCTGTGGTCTGATCCGATTCTGCTCGATCCGAAGTGGAACGGCGGCGATTATTACGGCAAGGATGAGCCATCCGCCGGCTTGGCGAAGGCGATGAAACAAGTCACCCTCGACGTTTACCACTGGGGCTGGGCGAATGAGAAATTCGGGCAGAGATGGGCGTCGGATAAAAATCCACGCGATTCATGGGACAACAAGTTCGCCATCGAAGACACTCTAGATCGGGTCTCGGAAGCCAGCGCGGCAGGGGTGGATGCCAATGCCTTCCTGTACATCGTCAAGTCGGCCCAGCTTTATCGTGTCGGCCATGGAGCAACCCTTGATGAAGGCATCAAGCGCATCAAGGCGAAGGTGTTGATCCTGCCTGCCCAGTCCGACCTGCTGTTCTTCCCGGCCTATGGCAAGCGTGCGGCGGAATCGTTGCGCAAAGCAGGCAAGGCGGTCAAGTATGCCGAAATCGAAGGCAATGGCGGACACCTGGATGGCGTACTCCATATTGACAGAGCGGATAAACTGATCAAGACGTTCCTGTCCAAATAATCAAGTGGGGCCGCGAATCGGCAGGATTTTGCAGCAGATGCCTTTTCTTTGTTGACCTCGCGCAGCGAGAACGCTTGAGTTGCCCCCTCAAAGGGGGTGACTCAAGCGTTGTAGCTCCCTCTCTCACCCCGGAAAGCTATAATCGAAAGCCGGAAATAGTGGTTGCGTTCTTTGTTGTAGCTCCCTCTCTCACCCCGGAAAGCTATAATTGATTTCCCCTTCTATCTAACATGCCTCTAGTTGTAGCTCCCTCTCTCACCCCGGAAAGCTATAATAAGACACCAGAAAGAACCAAGTTACTATCCGTTGTAGCTCCCTCTCTCACCCCGGAAAGCTATAATGGGCCTTGCGGCCATCCTTTTCGTTCAGGGGTTGTAGCTCCCTCTCTCACCCCGGAAAGCTATAATTTCGCGATAACGACAAAGACTGCGCATCACGTTGTAGCTCCCTCTCTCACCCCGGAAAGCTATAATACCGCCACAGGTGGGACGATTACCACTTCTGTTGTAGCTCCCTCTCTCACCCCGGAAAGCTATAATAAAAGTCGAGCAGACCCCTTGCAACGGTGGGTTGTAGCTCCCTCTCTCACCCCGGAAAGCTATAATTGAAACGATCACGATAGTCTATTCCAGTATGTTGTAGCTCCCTCTCTCACCCCGGAAAGCTATAATTAAGAGCCGCGGAAGGATCAAGTTCGTTACGTTGTAGCTCCCTCTCTCACCCCGGAAAGCTATAATATGCGCTGGACGATGGTGCAATGGAAACATGTTGTAGCTCCCTCTCTCACCCCGGAAAGCTATAATTGACGCAACGCAAACTCCCGCCTGGCTTTGGTCAGGCGGGAGTTTTTTTGTGTTTTTCCGTGGTCAGAAAAGCAGCATCTGGGTTGCTCCAACCTTTTTTTCGTGAAAAAGCGGCATGCCGACCATGAGGCGCATTCCAGCATATTGTTTTTCGGTGACGGTCATGCAGCGTACCGAGCCTTCGGGCGGCAGGTTGTCGGTAAGTCGTTTCAGGTGCTTGGCTTCCGCGTCCACGCCGTTGAGGATGCGCCCGTAGACCGACCATTGGAGCATATCGTAGCCGTCGTTGAGCAGGAAACGGCGGAATTGCACATAGGCGCGTTTTTCGGCCTTGGTCACCATGGGTAGATCGAAGAAAAGGAGTAGCCGCATAAATCGCCGTGTCTCGACGCCCACGCCTCAATACTCCAGGCGATGGGGCTGCAAGCCGATGAGCCCTGGCAGTTCCAGCAGATTAGCGCCTTCCTCGAATACCCGCACCAGGCTTTCCACGGCGTATTCGATGGCGGAAAGCGCGGACATTTTCCCTTGCGGCATGGTGACATCCACATTGAGCAGCGCTACCAGCGCCGCCTTGTCCGTAGGTGACAGATCGCCTTCGGTGCTGGCAGGATGTTGAGCCACATGCAGGTCAACCAGAGGGCGGAACGGCTCGATCAGGTCGTCGGCCAGGTTGAAGGCGTTCTGCTCGCTGTCGTGAAACAGCCCGACGGTCGGGTGCAAGCCGTGCGCCACCAAGCCACGGGCAATCGCGCCGCGCAAGACCGAGTATCCGTAGTTGAGCGCGGCATTACCCCAACGTTCCTGTGCGCGATGAAAGCCTTGGCCGAAGAGTTGCACGAAATAGTACGCGGCGGCCTGGCCTTCCAGATTGTCGGAATCGCCGGAGCGTACTCGCCGGGCGTAGGATTCCAGCCGGTCCACGCCATCCCGGCCAGTGAGCCGCAGGCAAGCGGCCTGATTCTCGATCTTGCGCCGCACCACGTTGGCCCAAACCTGCTTGGCGAGCGGACGAGTGATTCTCAGTTGCCGCCGCATCATGCGCGTGGTACGGGAGTGGGAGAGGAAGGGCAGAAAGATGCCGCTGGGCTGGTGGTTGTCGCCGGTGGCATAAAGGCCGATGCCATATTCGGCGCAGGCCGAAAGCACCGGATGGGTAAGGGTGATTTCCCGGTGGTTGAGCACGATCACCGCGATGTCCTCGAACGGGACAAAGGCTGTTTCCTCCTGGTCGATGGCAAGGGAGAAATGCTCCCGCCGCAGCCGCGCCGGGCGGGAGATCATGACGCTACGCCAGACCACGGCGAGGCTCCGGTTTGGCTGGGTGGATGTTGCCGAGGACGTTGACGTGGAATTTTTCGACTGTGAGCGCTGTTTTAACGCCGATGCCACGAATTAGGCCATCCTTTCCCACTTGCTGGTTACGGTCGTGTGCCCATATGTTGATGTTTCCTGAACCACGATCACAACCAGCGTAATAACCAACAAACACTCCCTGTTTTTGAGTGATGCGAATAAGATCATTCGGATATAACGAAAAGCAGAAGCCGAAACTATCGTCTATCAGCGGCCATTCATCTTCGTCTTTGTGCGCCACAATCGCCCGATCCGGTAGCACCTTTGCCACGCTGTGATGCACATACACCGGCACCAGATGGAACTTGCCTGCCTTGGTGAATACATCCACCCTCAGCATGGAATCGTTCTTGGCGATGCCGCCACGCACCGAAATGCCGGAGAGCTTGTCGATCATCATCGTGACAGTGCGCACCACAGGGCCGGTAAGATTACCGTCGCGATCGGGCTTGTGTAACGGATTGTCCGGAGGAAATGCCTTTTCGCCTTTCCCTCCATGCGCTTCCAGTCGGGCGCGGATGGCAGCGTAAAGCTTTTCATTGCGGTGCGGGTCGATCAGGTTGTCGAGGTCTGGAAGACGAAGGTTGGCGAGTGGCACCTTCTGCGTAACGCCGCCTTGCGCCTTCAACCGTTCCGGCTGGGCATAGATGGTGTCTTTGTGCGCCGCCCCGCCGTTGCGCCGTTGCGGGGCGCGAGAGACGAACAGCGGACGCAGCGCTTCCAGCGCTCCAGCCGGGTAGGTGCCAAGTCGCTCAATATCGGCGCGTAGCACTGCCGGGTCGTCGATCTTCAAGCGGGTTTCCAGTTCCTCACGGAAATACTGCCACGGGTCAGGGAAGTGTTGATGCAATTGCTGGAACATCGCCGGATTGACGATTTCGCCGGTTTCGGGGTCAACGAAGCCATCGCGTACCTGGTCGAGTTCCTTGCGCCGGGCGTAGTCCGACAAGCGCTTGACCATGCCGTGACTGCATGCGGCTACCACGGTGGCGTCGAGCGCATGGTGGCGGTCGCTGTCGCCGCGCATCTTTACCAGTCCCCAGCGAGCGCGCAGAAAGGTGGTTAACTGGCCGCTGAGCACCACGCAGCGTTTGGCTTCACTGTCTTCAGCGAGTTGCAGGTAGCGCTCGACGTAGTTCTTGAAAAATTTACAGATGTAGCGGGTGTCGATGAGGTTGCGTTCCTTGAAGCCCTCGGCTTCTTTGTCGCCGAAATCCTTTTTTAGCAAGCGGTTGCGCTTGGCCTGACGATAGGACTTGTTCGATTCGACATAGGCGACGAATTGCCGCCAGCGTGGGCTGTCTTCAGCGCCGCCCAGGTATTCGTAAGGCGTGCGGTTGCCCTTGTCGCGGTTTTCCTTGGCGAGCACCAGCACCTTGTTGTTCTTGCTGTCGTCGTAACTGCGCGACCAGGGCAGCGCATGGTCGACTTCGACATAGCCAGGTTCCAGCAGGCGGTTGAGGTCTATGGGTTCTATCGAATAGGCGCATTTGCATTGCTGTTCGTTATAAAGCTGCCATTTAGCAAAATGTCTTCCATGCTTCTCACGAATTGGGAGTTCAGTCAAACCTAGTTGTCGGGCGTTTTTTACAAACTCTTTCCAGTCCTTTTCGTTGCGTTCGCGGAATTCGTCCTGCGCTTTGCGGATTTTGTTGCGTTCATCGAGTGGCCTTGTCAGATCACGCGCCATCTCGATGTGCACGGCCATAGGCGCTCCGTGTTGCCGGACGATGGCATTCACTACCTTGCGCGCTTGGTTGAGCGCCCGCAGCACTACCGGGTTGCGCGGAACGTCCATGTCTTCGTTGAACAGCATGCGCCCGTCCTTGTCCCGTCCGGAGTAGAGCGGCGGCAGGTATTTTTGCTTGTCTTCGTCGTTCTTTACCAACTGGCTGTGGTGCCCATACTCCGGAATCCTGGCGACGGCCTCGTCATAGCGCAGGCCGGTTTCCATCAATGGCACGATCCGGCGCAACGCCTTGAGCGACAGGGCGTGGAACTTATCGAAGCGGACATCGAGCAACGCCTGGATCATCTTTTCGGCGTTGGGCAAGGGCAGCTTGCGCAGTTCTTCGGCAACTTCGTTGTCGTCTTTGTACACGCTCAATACCCAGGTGATCCGGTCGAGTAGTTCCGGGCGGCCATCGATTGCAGCACCCGCCATGCCTTGCCATTCGGTTTCGAGTCCGGCCTTCTTCAGCGTCAGCCGCAACTCCTGCCAGGCTGGGAGCTTGACGAGCGTTGCGGCTTCCGGGTCTTTGACCTTACCGGCGGCCTTTTGATTTTCGCTGGGATAGGAAAATCCGGCAAAACGAACCGATTCCGGCAGGCAGCCGGCCTTGACCAATGCGCTACGCAACTGTTTGTAACTGAAATCGCTAGCTTGCTGATAGGGCAATGGTAGGGCGAATTGCCGCTCTTGTTCGTTTAACGGGCGCGTACAGCCATCCTCGACAATCCGTAGATTGTTGAGCCGCGTCAGCCAGACATGGCGTTCGGCAGTAAAGCTGGCTTTGGGGGAACGGTATTCTCCATTGCCATCTGGGCCACCAAGTTTTTCAAAGGTGCAGCGGCCTAGCATTTCTTGAAGTTTCTCGCCTGTTAGTGCTGGTTCTTGCGCCCAGAACAGGCCAGCGTTGCCGAGTATCTTTGCTTCAAACTCGACGCTTGTATGGGGATTGCCGGATTCGCGCTGTTTCTCGAACAGTAGCGCCAGCTCCTTGCCTAGCAGGACGCGGGACAGCGCCTTCCCGTAATCACCCTGCTTGTTGCGCTGCGCGTCGGGGAACTCGGCCAGAACCATCTCGGCGGCGCTACGATAGCCTTTCTCCGCCATCAGCCTGGCGGTGGCGGCAAGCCCTTTCTTGACCTTGCCGCCTTCGCTCTTGCCATCCGTTTCCGCTTGTTTTTCCTCGGCGCGGCTGATCCAGTAGAAACCTCTGTGTTTGCATAGGTGATAGATGACCCGTGCCCATTCTTCATCGTCCAGCCGCCGATCCAGACCCGCGACCCGCAAACGCCATAACGACTGTGAAAATGGTTGTTGCGTCTGAAACATGCGGGCGTTTTCGATCAAGCCTTCGCGTTTCAGCAGCCTTGCCAGTTTGGTCAAGCGCCAAGCGCGACGACGCAGTCGGCGGCGCATCAGTCGCGCGTTTCTGCGGGTAAGATTGAGCGATTCGCCTTTATCGGCGGTTTCCGCTTTGTCGAAGGCGCGGACGCCAAGGTCGATGATGCGGTCTTCGCCAAGGATGCACCAGCCAACCGATGCAATTCCAATATCCAGCCCGAGCGTGTAAGAATCGTTTTGCATGCTGTTATCCTCCTATGCTAGAATAACAGCATTGTAGCTTTCCGGGGTGAGAGCCGTTGCTACAATAAGGTTGCCGCCTTTGGGTGGCAGACCGAATCCGGCCCGACAGGCTTGCCTGTCGGGCCTTTTACTATGCTTGCTTGGCTGCGTTATTGCACAGGGAGTACGTAGCAGGTGGCGGGCGAAAATTTATGGCAGGAAGGTTTCGTTTCAGATGGGCGCGGATATACTGCGCCGCCAGCGTTATTTCTTACCGTGAGCGTATTAATCTTTTCCCTCAGTTGCCCTGGACGATATCGCGGACTTTTTCCGTGATGGCGCGGAAATCCAGCTTGCCGCTGCCTGACTTGGGCATTTCCGGAATAACGACGAACCTGCTCGGAAGTTCGATAGGGGCCAGGCGTTCGGACATCTTTTTCGATATCGCTTTTTCATCGATCGCCTCTGTCACCGCAGCCACGATCCGCCCACCTCGTAGCGAATCGGGAATTTCAACGATGCAGCATTCCACTTCCGATGGAAGCAGCGATTCCAGGACATTCTCGATCTTGATGAGGGAAACCATCTCGCCACCGATCTTGAGGAACCGCTTCAATCGTCCTACGTGCCACAGGTAGCCGTCTGCATCGAGGTAGCCCATGTCGCCCGTGTCGTACCAGCCGTGACGGATCCTCATTGAGGTTTGCTCGAAATCGTCAAAATAGCCCTTCATGACGTTGTCACCCTTGACGAGAATCTTGCCGGTTACGCCAACATCGCAATGTTCGTCGGTTTCGTAGTTTTCCACGCGCACCTGGACTCCGGCGATCGGCTTTCCGACGCTTCCCGGACGGTTGTGCTCGGGTGTGTTTACAGTGATGGCCGGGCTGGTTTCGGTGGTGCCGTAGGCTTCATACAATACTTTGCCATGTTTTTCCAGGAATCCCTGCCTTAGGCCGTCGGGGCACTTGTCGGCGCCTGACAGGAGTATGCGGGTTGAGTCGAAATCGCCCGGCTTTGAGTTCCTGAGATAGCCCCAGAAGAAGGTCGGTGTCCCTGCCAGCAAGCTCACTTTCTCTTCCCGCACAATGTCGCAGATCGTCTTGGATTCGAGCGGATTGGCGTAGGTAACAACCGTCATGCCGATGACCATCGGTACCCAGAGATTCGCCGTTTGTCCGAAAACATGGAAATAGGGAAGGTTGCCCAGGAAAACATCCTCGGGCCGGAACTTCAAGGAAACGGTCAGGCTTTCGATGTTCTGGTTGATATTTCTATGGCTAAGCTGGACGGCCTTGGGTTCCTTTTCGCTGCCGCTGGTAAACAAGATGAGCAAGGTGTCGTCTTCACTCCCCTGGTGAATCAATCTGAGCAGCGCTTCTGCCGGAAGAATGGATTTGAAATAGGCGCCTGCCTTGTCGAGGACGGTCACGGAACTCATGATGTCCTCCAGATAAACCATGCCTTCCACATGCGGGCAGTTTATTTTCTTGCAGAATGCCTTCGAGGTGATGATGGTCTTGAAGTCGCAAATTTTTTGCGCGAAATGGCAATTTGCCTCTGCCCCGGTTGAATAATTGATCATTACCGGAACGCGGCCGCTCATAAGGGTGGCCAAAACCGAGAGAATGGCTCCAGACGAATTGGGCAACAGGATGCCGAGAAAACCTGGCGAGTATTGCTGAAACTTCTTGGCAAAAACAAGCGCGCCAATCAGTGCTTCCTTGTAGGTCAGCCGCCGGTCCAGTGTCCGGTCGATGATCGCCAGCTTGTTCTCATGCTTTTTCGCGGCTAGCACGAACTGTTGATGCAGTAGCATTTCTCCCCCGATTTGGAATTTTCTGGATGAACGATGCAGCGCACAGACGGCTGCGCCGCAAAGTGTCTTCGGCGCCGTCGAGCAAGTCTACTACGTTAAGCGGGGGTGAAAAAGCAATCATTCCTGCCGGGAATGACGGGGTTGGATTTGTGCGAGCAGAACCTCGGTTCCCGGCATTGCGCCGGGATGCACTTAGTGCTTCGGTTTAGCCGCCGAAAAATTCCTTGACCTTGCTCATCCAGGAATCGGCGCGGGGATTGTGACGGGTGGCGTCTTTCTCGTTGATCGATTCGAATTCGCGCAGCAGGTCTTTCTGGCGTTCGGTCAGATTGACGGGGGTTTCCACCACGACATGACAGAGCAGGTCGCCGCGACTGATGCTGCGCACGCCCTTGATGCCCTTGTTGCGCAGACGGAATACCTTGCCGGTCTGGGTTTCCGACGGAATCTTGAGGCGGGCGACGCCGTCCAGAGTGGGAATTTCTAGCTCCCCCCCGAGCGCCGCGGCAGCAAAACTGACCGGCATTTCGCAATGCAGGTCGTCGTGGTCGCGCTGGAAAACGGCATGCGGTTTTATGTGTATCTGCACATACAAGTCGCCCGGCGGTCCGCTATTGACGCCATGTTCGCCTTCGCCGGTGAGGCGGATGCGGTCGCCCTGGTCGATGCCGGGGGGGATCTTCACCGACAGTGTCTTGTGCTGCTTGACGCGGCCTGCGCCTTGGCAGGTTGGACATGGCTCGGCGATGAAACGCCCGCTACCGCGGCACTTATGGCAAGTCTGCTGGATCGAGAAGAAGCCTTGCTGCATGCGCACCTGTCCGTGGCCGCCGCAGGTGGGGCAGGTTTTCGGTTCGGTGCCTTTCTTGGCGCCGCTGCCCTTGCATGATTCGCACACTTCCATGGTTGGAATGCGGATGCGCGTCTCGGTGCCGCGCGCCGCGTCTTCCAGGGATATTTCGAGGTTGTAGCGCAGGTCTGCGCCGCGATAGACGTTGGAATGTCCACCGCGTCCGCCCATGTTGCCGAAGATGTCGCCGAAAATATCGGAAAAAGCATCGCCGAAGTTGCCGAAGCCGGGGCCGCTACCACCCATGCCTGCCTGCTGGTCGATGCCGGCATGGCCGTACTGGTCGTAAGTGGCGCGTTTCTGGGCGTCGGAGAGAATCTCGTAGGCCTGCTTGGCTTCCTTGAACTGCTCCTCGGCCTTGGGGTTGTCCGGGTTGCGGTCAGGATGGTGCTTCATGGCCAGCTTGCGGTAGGCCTTCTTGATTTCGTCTTCCGTCGCGTCGCGATTGACGCCGAGGACTTCGTAGTAATCGCGTTTAGCCATTTCTGAGTAAGGAGTGTGGCGTAAAGATGGGGGTGCGAATGAGATTGGGGGAGGATGTTACTCCTCCCCCATGTTTGGCGGCGCTTACTTCTTGTCCTTTACCTCCGTATATTCGGCGTCGACCACGTCGCCGTCATCCTTCTTGGCTTCGCCTGCGCCTGCCGCGCCCTGCTCTGTGCCTTGCTGAGCGCCGCCTGCCGCTTGTTGCTGCTGGGCATAGATAGCTTCGCCGAGCTTTTGCGATGTTTGCATCAGGGCCTCGGTCTTGGCCTCGATGTTGGCCTTGTCGTTGCTCTTGATGGCTTCTTCGGCTTCCTTGATGGCGGCTTCGATCTTGGCTTTTTCGTCGGCGCCGACCTTGTCGCCGTATTCATGGAGCGATTTCTTGATCGAATGGATCATGGCGTCGCAGTGGTTACGGGCATCCACCAGTTCGTGCGTCTTCTTGTCCTCTTCGGCGTGTGCCTCGGCGTCCTTGACCATGGCCTGGATTTCGCTCTCGCTCAAGCCGGAGTTGGCCTTGATGGTGATCTTATTCTCCTTGTTGGTCGCCTTGTCCTTGGCCGAAACGTGCAGGATGCCGTTGGCGTCGATGTCGAAGGTGACTTCGATCTGCGGCATGCCGCGTGGCGAGGGCGGGATGTCGGTCAGGTTGAACTGGCCGAGGCTCTTGTTGCCGGAGGCCATTTCGCGCTCGCCTTGCAGCACGTGGATGGTCACGGCCGATTGGTTGTCGTCTGCAGTTGAGAACACCTGGCTTTGCTTGGTCGGAATGGTGGTGTTCTTGTTGATGAGCTTGGTCATGACGCCGCCGAGGGTTTCGATGCCGAGCGACAGCGGGGTTACGTCGAGCAGCAGCACGTCCTTGACTTCGCCTTGCAGCACGCCGCCCTGAATGGCGGCGCCGACGGCGACGGCCTCGTCGGGATTGACGTCCTTGCGAGGTTCCTTGCCAAACAGTTCCTTGACCTTTTCTTGTACCCTGGGCATGCGCGTCATGCCGCCGACCAGAATCACGTCGGAAATGTCGCTCATTTTGACACCCGCATCCTTGATGGCAATGCGGCAAGGCTCGATGGTGCGTTCGACCAGGTCATCCACCAGCGATTCGAACTTGGCGCGTGTGATCTTCATGGCCAAGTGCTTCGGGCCGGAGGCGTCCGCCGTGATGTAGGGCAGGTTGAGCTCGGTTTGCTGCGAGCTGGATAACTCGATCTTGGCCTTTTCGGCAGTTTCCTTGAGGCGTTGCAGCGCCAGCACGTCATTCTTGAGATCGACGCCCTGATCCTTCTTGAATTCGGTGACGATGTAGTCGATCAGGCGCTGGTCGAAGTCCTCGCCGCCGAGGAAGGTGTCGCCGTTGGTCGACATCACCTCGAACTGGTGCTCGCCGTCGATTTCGGCGATGTCGATGATGGAGATGTCGAACGTGCCGCCGCCGAGGTCATACACCGCGATCTTGCGGTCGCCTTCCTGCTTGTCGAGGCCGAAGGAAATCGCGGCGGCGGTCGGCTCGTTGATGATGCGCTTGACTTCGAGGCCTGCGATGCGGCCCGCGTCCTTGGTGGCCTGGCGCTGGGAGTCGTTGAAGTAGGCTGGCACCGTGATGACGGCTTCGGTGACTTCCTCGCCGAGATAGTCTTCGGCGGTTTTCTTCATCTTGCGCAGCACTTCGGCGGAAATCTGGGGCGGCGCCATTTTTTGCCCGCGCACTTCCACCCAGGCGTCGTTGTTGTCAGCCTTGACGATCTTGAAGGGCATCAGGGCGATGTCCTTTTGCACTTCCTTCTCTTCGAAGCGGCGACCGATCAGGCGCTTCACCGCGTACAAGGTGTTCTTGGCGTTGGTGACCGCCTGGCGCTTGGCCGAAGCGCCGCACAGGATTTCGCCATCGTCCGCATAAGCGACGACGGACGGCGTGGTGCGCGCGCCTTCGGAATTTTCGATAACCTTGGGCTTGCCGCCTTCCATGATGGCGATGCAGCTATTGGTGGTGCCGAGGTCGATGCCGATGATCTTGCCCATGTTGATTTCCTTGTCGTTTAGCCTGATGTCTGGATCAGGCGGGTATTAAAAGTAAAAACCTGAAAAACTGCATTCCTGGGTTGAATATGGGGTTGCTATGCCGATCTTCAAGCTGTTGGTGTGCTCGGTGGCGCTGAAGGCTCGGTTGGCGGGACGCTGATAGCGGCAGGCTTGGCTTTCGCGACAACCACCAGCGCCGGACGCAAGACTCGCTCATACAGGGCATAGCCCTTTTGCAATACGCTGAGGATGTGGTTAGGTTCCACCGTATCGCTTTCGATCTGGCTGATCGCCTGGTGCCAGTGCGGATCGAACTTTTCGCCGATGGGGTTGAGCTCGCGCAGGCTGGATTTTTCGAAGGCTGCCACCAGTTGGCGCAGGGTCAACTCGACGCCGGAGTGAAGGCTTTCAGCACTCTGGTTCTCGTTGGCAAGCGCGGCTTCGAGGCTGTCCTTGACGGCGAGCAGTTCGCCGGCAAAGCGCTCAACGGCAAACTTGCCGGCCTTGGCGATGTCATCCTGGGCGCGGCGGCGCACATTCTCAGTCTCGGCTTTGGCGCGCAACCAGGCATCGTGGTGCTCGGTAGCCTTCAATTCAGCGGCGCGCAACATTTCCTCAAGGCTGGGCGTGATATCGGGTTGGTTGGCTTGGGTAGATTCGACAGTGAATGGATTGGCTTCTGCGGAAATGGTTTCCAGCTGCGGCTCAGGGCCGGCTTGTGGTTCAATGAGAGAGGGATTGTCCTGCATGGGGTTCTCGCGTCCTGAAAAACAGGTGTCTAATTGGGGGCGGAAGAATAAACTTCAAGAGCTTGAGCAAAGAAAAATGGCAGAAAAAAGCAGGGCCGCTACACAAGCCGCTGAAGCGCCCTGGTTTTCTGTAAAACAGCCTGTTTCTACAGCACTTCCGCCGCGTGATCGGCCAGCCGCGAACGTTCCCCGCGTTGCAGCGTGATGTGACCGGAGTGCGGCCAACCCTTGAATCGGTCGACCACATAAGTGAGGCCGGAACTGCCTTCGGTGAGGTAGGGCGTGTCGATCTGGGCGATATTGCCCAGGCAGACCACCTTGGTGCCTGGCCCGGCGCGGGTGATCAGCGTCTTCATCTGTTTCGAGGTCAGGTTCTGCGCCTCGTCGATGACCAGGAACTTGTTAAGGAAGGTGCGGCCACGCATGAAATTAAGCGACTTGATCTTGATGCGGCTGCGCAGCAGATCCATGGTCGCAGCGCGGCCCCAATCGCCGCTATTGCCGCCGCTGCCGGTACTGACGCCATGCTGAACGCTTTCTTCGGGCGGCTTGACCAGCACTTCGAGATTGTCTTCCAGCGCGCCCATCCACGGTGTCATTTTTTCTTCCTCGGAACCCGGCAGGAAGCCGATATCCTCGCCCACCGGCACGGTGACGCGGGTGATGATGATTTCAGCGTATTGCTTGGTTTCGAGCACCTGGGTGAGGCCTGCGGCCAGTGTCAGCAGCGTCTTGCCGGTGCCGGCTTGGCCAAGCAGAGTGACGAAGTCGATATCCGGATTCATCAGCAGGTTCAACGCGAAATTTTGCTCACGGTTGCGCGCGGTAATGCCCCATACGGCATTCTTCTTGTGAGTGTAGTCGGGCAGCGTTTCCAGCACGGCGGTTTTCGAGCCGGACTCGCGTACCCAGGCGTAGAGCGGCTGCGGGCCTTCCTGCCAGACGAATTCATTGACCAGCATCTCTTGGCAGAGCGGCCCTTTGATGCGGTAGAAGGTGCGCGTGTCCTGTTTCCAGGATTCCAGTTCCTTGCCGTGCTTGTCCCAGAAATCGGCGGGCAGTTCGCGCGTTCCGGTGTAGAGGAGGTCTGTGTCCTCCAGCACTTTGTCGTTGAAGTAATCCTGCGCATCGAGGCCCAGCGCGCGGGCTTTGATGCGCATGTTGATGTCCTTGGTGACAAGGATCACCGGGCGACCCGGGAATTTATCCCTGAGATGCATCACTACCCCGATGATCTGGTTGTCAGCCTTGGCGGTTGGCAGCGAAGAAGGAAGGACGCTGTTGATGGCTTCGGTTTGCAGGAACAAGCTGCCCGTCGCCTGGCCGCGCGACGGATCTTCCAGCGGGATGCCCTGGTCGATGCTACCCTCGCACAGCGAGACCACATCATCGAGCAGGCGGCTGGACTGGCGGGCATTGCGGGCGACCTCGGACATGCCTTTCTTGTGGGCATCGAGTTCCTCCAGCGTCATCATCGGCACGAACAGGTCATGTTCCTCAAAACGGAACAGGCTGGATGGATCGTGCATCAGCACATTGGTGTCGAGCACGAACAGCTTGGTCTGACGGCCTTTCTTGGCGGATGCGCTACGCTTGGCGTTCATTGTGGTTGGAACTCCAGTTACTGTGAAAGTCGCGAAGCGACTCACGAAGCTCCCCTCTCCCGCGAACGGGAGAGGGGATGGGGGCGGGGCCGCCGTCGAGTTGGGCGGAGAGGGAAATGGGCAAAGCCGTGATTTTCATGAGGACTACGATTTCAGCGTGGCCAGCGCATCAAGCACCGCAGCGGCATGGCCATCGGCCTTGACCCCGCGCCACTCGCGGCGCAGCACGCTATTGCCGTCGATGATGAAAGTGCTGCGCTCGATGCCGCGTACCTGCTTGCCGTACATGTTTTTCTGCTTGATTACGCCGAACTGCTCGCAGACGGTTTCTTCGCTATCGGAGAGCAGGTCGAACGGCAGCCCGAGCTTGGCCTTGAAGTTTTCGTGCGACTTGAGACTATCGCGCGAGATGCCGAAGACCATGGCGCCAGCCTTGACGAATCCGGCATAAAGGTCGCGGAACTGCGATGCCTCGGTGGTGCAGCCGGAGGTATTGTCCTTGGGGTAGAAGTAGAGTACCAGCGCCTTGCCGCGCTGGGCTGAAAGGCGGAAAGTCTGGCCGCCTGTCATGGGCAGGGTAAAGTCGGATACGGGTTGGTTTGGCATGTTCATACCGGTGGAGCTTCGGTTTCTGGCGCTATTTCCTGAGTGGTTGCTTCTTGTGGTTCCGGTTCCTCAGGTTTCTTGCACCACTGCGCAAGAAACTCCTCGCCTTGCAGCATCAAGCTACCGGAACGGCCAGGCAGTTCGCTGCGAATTACTTCATGGCGGGGCAGCTTCGCCAGGTCCAGATCGGCATACAACGAACGCATCGAAGTCAGCGTGTAGCCCTGTTCGCGCCAGCAGGCAAGCAGCCGCACGAATACCGGCAGCAGCTTCATGCCTTCCAACTCGGCATGCAGCGTGAACACATGACCATGTGGTTGCGGTTCGCGGGTGAGTTCGAGCAGCTTTTCATGCACATTGTCAGCAGTGATGCCATCGCAGCCGATCAGTTCGTCGAGCGTCGGCAGGGTGGTTGGCAATTGCGGGCAGAGCGTGATCTCGCCGTTGCGCACCGGCATGAACGGATGCGTGCCGCGCGTGTCCGAGGCGTAGTCGAAGCCGAGCCGCTGGGTCATGCGCAGCGCATGGGCGTTCATCTGCCAGCCAGCCGCGCCATGGATTTTCGGCGCTTCGCCGAAGACTTTTTCGAAGCGCTGGCAGGCAAGCTGCATTTCTTTTTCCGTCCAGGCCATATCAGCCTGCTCGACGCCATCCTGCCACTTGACGTGATCCCAGCAGTGGACGCCGACTTCATAACCGTTGTCGCGCACGCCCTTCAGGATATCGGCGCAGCCAAGGCCGATGTCCGGGCCGGGGATGATCGTGCCATACATCAGCGTCTTGAGTCCGTAATGAGAAACCACCGAGGTGCGCGACACCTTCTTCATGAAACCGGGACGGAAAATACGCTTGATGGCTTGGCCAGTGTTGTCGGGGCCGAGCGAGAACAGGAAAGTCGCCTGCGCCTTGTGCAGGCGCAGGGCCTCCACTAGCCGCGGCACGCCTTGCAGCGTGCCGCGGTAGGTGTCAACGTCGATTTTCAGCGCTAGCTTCACCGACTGGCGCTCCAGAACGCGAGAGACAATTTATTCGACCAGTTGGCGCGCCGCGGCGACATCGCCGCGATAGGCGTCGAAGATGTTGCGTAGCGTATCCTGCATGTTTATCTTCGGCGCCCAGTTGAGATCCTGCATGGTGTTGGCGATCTTCGGCACACGGTTTTGCACGTCCTGATAGCCCTTGCCGTAGTAGTCGGCAGAGGTGGTTTCGAGCACCTGTACCTTTTCGGCAGTTTCGCGGTATTCCGGATACTGCTTGGCCATATCCAGCATCATTGTTGCCAGTTCGCGCACCGAATAATTGTTGGTCGGGTTGCCGATGTTGTAGATCTTGCCGCTGGCGATCCCCTTCGGATTGTCGATGATGGTCATCAGCGCGGCGATACCGTCTGAAACATAGGTGAAGGCGCGTTTCTGGGTGCCGCCATCGACCAGCTTGATCGGCTCGCCGCGCACAATGTGGCCGAGGAACTGGGTGATGACGCGCGAGCTGCCTTCCTTCGGCGTATAGATCGAATCGAGGCCGGGGCCGACCCAGTTGAACGGGCGGAACAGCGTGTAATCCAGCCCTTCCTGCTGGCCGTAGCCGGCGATGACGCGATCCAGCAACTGCTTGGAGCAGGAATAAATCCAGCGCGGCTTGTTGATCGGTCCGCAGATCAAGTTGGAGTTTTCCGGGTCGAACTCGCTATCCTGGCACATGCCATAGACTTCGGAGGTGGACGGGAACACTACGCGCTTGCCGTACTTCACGGCAGAGCGGATGATCGGCAGATTGGCCTCAAAATCCAGCTCGAACACGCGCAGCGGCGCTTTGACATAGACGGCAGGCGTGGCGATGGCGACCAGCGGTAGCACCGTGTCGCATTTCTTGATGTGGTATTCGATCCACTCCTTGTTGATGGTGATGTCGCCTTCAAAGAAATGGAAGCGCGGCTGGTTCAGTAGGTCGCGCACACGGTCGGACTGCATGTCCATGCCATAGACCTCCCAGTCGGTGGTCTCGATGATGCGCTGGGAGAGGTGGTGGCCGATGAAGCCGTTGACACCGAGGATCAGGATTTTCTTCATGATGGTTAACAAAGTCTCAGGATAATAAAATCTTTTCAGGGCCGAAGCGCTTGAGAAACTCCTTGACGTCAAGCGCAACGCCGTCCAATTCGAGAGCGAGCAGGCGCAGCACCTGGGTGTCCCCGTCCGGGCCGCAGTCGGCGAAAATCTGGCCGTCTGCCGCGTAAAGTCCGGGTTGCGGCGAACGCGGCGACCGATCTGTCGGCAGGGTTTTCAGGACGCGCAGGGTGGCGCAACTCGCTATTTTATCGTACACGCTGCCCGGCTTGACCTTACAAAATGCGCCGGGATAGGGCGGCGCGACGGCCCTCACCAGATTGTGGATGGATCGTGCCGGTTGCCGCCAGTCGATGCGGCCATCTTCGGCCTTGCGTCCGCCGAAATATCCGCCTTTGGACAAGTCTTGCGGCAGATGCGGGGCGCTGCCGTCGATCAATTGCGGCAACACTCGGTCGAACGCCATTTCGGCGGCGACGGTTACCTTGTTGAATACTACGAAGGCCGTGTCGTCGGGCAGGATAGGCACGGCCTGCTGGGCGATGATCTCGCCAGCGTCGGGTTTTTCCAGCATGCGATGCAGGGTTGCGCCCGTTTCGCGTTCGCCGTGGATAATGGCCCAGTTCACCGGCACTCGGCCACGGTATTTGGGCAGCAGCGAGCCGTGCATGTTGTACGCGCCGCGTTGCGCTGTGGCGAGCAGCGGCGCTTTTAGCATCAGCCGGTAATAGAACGAGAATAGAAAATCCGGATGCAACGCCGCGATGCGGGCAACGATTTCAGGTTCGTTCGGGTCGTCCGGCGTAATCACCGGAATGCTGTGCAGTTCGGCCAGCGTGGCAACGCTGTCGAACCAGATGGTTTCGTTGGGGCTATCCCGGTGAGTGACCACCAGCGCCACATCCACGCCATGCGCTAGCAAGACCGACAGACAGCGCACGCCGACATTGTGATAGGCGAAGACGACGGCGCTAGTACCCGAATTAGGGGTTGGGGTACGAGAGCCAGAATTTGAGGTCAGGGTGCAGATCATTCCTTCTTTTCCAGCACCGCATGCACTACATAGCGCGGCCGCAACCGCACCTGCTGGTAGATTCGTCCGACGTATTCGCCGAGCAGGCCGACGCCGAACAACACGATGCCGATCAGGAAGAAGGCAATGCCGAACAATGTAAACACTCCCTCTGCTTCAGGACCGACCAGCACACGGCGCAAGGCGAGAATGACGACAAAAATCGCCGACAGGATCGAGATGGCGATGCCGGCCAACGAGAAGAATTGCAGCGGCGCCAGCGAAAAGCTGGTCATCAGGTCGAAATTGAGACGGATCAGGCTATACAGCGAATACTTGGATTCGCCTGCGGCGCGCTCCTCGTGCCCCACCTCGATTTCGGTCGGGTGCATGGCAAAGCTGTAAGCCAGCGCCGGAATGAAGGTGTTTACCTCGCGGCAACTGTTGATGGCGTCGATGACCGGTCGGGCGTAGGCGCGCAGCATGCAGCCCTGGTCGGTCATTTTGATGCGGGTGATTTTCTCGCGCAAGGCATTCATGGCGCGTGACGCCCAACGGCGGAAGGCCGTGTCCTGGCGGTTCTGGCGGATGCTGCCGACGTAATCGTAACCCTCGCGCATTTTGGCAACCAGTTTGCCGATTTCTTCCGGCGGGTTTTGCAGATCGGCGTCGAGCGTGACCACGATCTCGCCGCGACATTGCTCGAAACCGGCCATGATCGCCATGTGCTGACCAAAATTGGCGGCGAAAAGTACCACGCGCGTGACGTCCGGGCGCGCCTCCCACTGCTCGCGCAGAATGGCGGCGGAATGGTCGCGGCTGCCGTCATTGACGAAGATGATCTCGTAATTCGTTCCAAGCGCGTCGAGCGCCGGATAGAGCCGGGCAAACAGCGCGGCGAGGCCATCTTCCTCGTTATAGACGGGAATGACAACGGAGAGTTCGGGGGAGGACATGGTCGGCTGGTTCAGTTATTAACAACAAGCGTAGTCTTGGCAGACCACAAGGTATCATATTTTCTTTATCGCATTCCTACGGCCTGTAATTCTTGCGGGCTATATGTCCTGTGCGGCTGGCCCCGGGACTTTCTGCCATTGTGGGCGATGATAGTTGTTGTTCCCACCTGACAGACCAATGCCCACCAGTACAGCATCTCTGGACATTATACTTTTTTGTTACATATCAAGAATCGAATGGGTAACGTGGAAGCGTATAGCTGGCTGCTCCGGCATTCAGTACACCTGACTTCTGACCTATCAGAATCGATAGGTGTCCGGCCGACACGATTATGATATTTTGCGCGGCCTGACGGGTGGCATTCCCCCTGTTATTGAACAGCAAGCCTGATATTTAGAAGCAATTCGGTAGCGTTTCGCAGCGGATACCCGGCGCATTCGGATGACCCCGTAATATCCTGTTTTGGACAAGAGTGAAAAAAGTTTATAGTTGTATTTCCCCGTGGCAATTCCGTGCGGTACTCCGGTGCGTGGAGAAGTTTGCATTGATGCCAATCGCCGGGAAACCGCTTGCCGCCATTCTTCTGGCCGGGTTGTCGTCTGTCTCGCTGGTGGCCTGCACTGGCTTGCCGGTGCAACAGCCATCGAGCGGACATATCCGTCCCGACAAGGCGCCTTCCGGTTCCTCCAGCATACCGCAGCCGGTACAGCAGAATGTTTCACTGCCGAAACCCAGGCCAGCGCTCAAGGCTGAGACCTACAGCGTCGTGGTTAACAATGTGCCGGTGCATGAGTTGCTCTTTGCCCTTGCCCGCGATGCCAGGATCAATGTCGATATTCATCCGGGCATCGAAGGACTGGTCACGCTAAACGCCATCGGCCAGACCCTGCAGCAACTATTGAACCGCATCGGCAAACTGGCCGATATGCGCTGGGAGCTGGATGGACAGAATTTGGCCGTAATGCCTGATTCGCCATTTTTGCGCACCTACAAGATCGACTACGTCAATATGTCGCGCGATGCCAGCGTCACCATGTCGGTCAACTCGCAAGTTACCTCTGCCGTAGCGGCAGGCGCTGGCGGAGCGACGGGCATAGGCGCAACCGTCGGCGGAAATAATTCCCTGACCGAGATAAGAAGCTCGGCCAGGAACCGATTCTGGGAGACCCTGGAAAAGAACATCAAGGACATCCTGCGCGAAACAGACAAGATATTGCCGGAAGGTTCCAGCGAGACCGTCATAGAGCATACCGATCAACAGGACACGACAGGGTCGGGCGCGCAACCTGGCAGGGCAGGTGGCGTACGCGGCAACAAGCGATCTGCCACCCCAGGACAAGCTTCTATCGCCAACAGTCCCAACGCAGCAAGCTTGCAGCAGAACAGCGCAACACTGGTGCGTCGCACCACGTTTCGCGAGGCTGCCTCCGTCATTGCCAATCCTGAAACCGGCATTCTCAGCATTCGCGGAACTGCGCGCCAGCATGAGAAGGTACAGGAATTCATCACCCAGGTTATGGATTCCGCGCGCCGGCAGGTGTTGATCGAGGCGACCATTGCCGAGGTGCAACTGTCGCAGAACTACCAGCAGGGCATCGATTGGCAGCGTCTGCGCAGCGATGGCAACGGCTTCAGGCTGACCCAGTCCGGCACTGGCGTATTGACCGGCACTCCCGGCATCGCCAGCCAAGTTCCCGGCGGCACGCTTGTTTCCGGCGCCAACAGCAGCCTCTTCATACTCGGTTACCGCAACTCGGGACAAGCCCTGATCAATTTCAGCGCAGCCGTGAAACTGCTCGAATCCTATGGCAACGTCAAGGTTCTCTCCAGTCCCAAGCTCTCGGTGCTCAACAACCAGACGGCGCTGCTCAAGGTGGTCAATAACCTCGTCTATTTCAATGTCAAGGCAGACACCACCCAGTCCGCCAGCGGCCTGTCGCAGACTACGGTGAGCACAACGCCGCAATCGGTATCGGTCGGCCTGGTCATGGGCGTGACGCCGCAAATCAGCGACAGCGACAACATTGTCCTGAACGTGCGGCCGATGATCTCGCGCGTCACCAGCTTCAAGCAGGATCCCAACCCCAACATCCCGGCCGGTTTGTCGAACCTTGTTCCGGAGATAGAAACCCGTGAGATGGAGTCTGTCATGCGCGTGAGCAATGGCGACATCGCGGTGCTCGGCGGCCTGATGCAAGACGCGATCGATTACAAGGATGATGCGGTGCCTGTGCTTTCCAGCCTGCCGGGGATCGGCAATTTGTTTGCTTATCGCAAAGACACCAATACCAAGACTGAACTGGTCATTTTTCTGCGTCCGGTCATCATCCGCGAGCCGAGCCTGGCGAGCGATTTCCGGGAATTTCGCGAACAAGTGCCGGATCGGGATTTTTTTGCCAGGGGGCCCGGGCTACAGCAAAAACATTACCCTGGCAGCGAAACGGGCCAGGGAAAGCCTGAAGTGAAGCTGAATGAGCCTGCCAATTGACACTCCTCTGCGCCAAGAAGCACGGCCTCGCGTCGAAGCTGGCGGAAAGCCGCAGAATCTCTCGGCCATGCCGGACTCGCGGCCGCTTTCCGACCTTACCACCAGCCTGGAACTGCTTGACGATGAATTCAAGAGCCACGCGACATCTCTTCCACCGAAGAAAGCGGTAATCAAGTCCCGGCACAGGCCAGACTCGGCATCATTCCATACAGCGCGCTATGGCCCGCCGCATTCGACGCGGAGCCGGCTCGATGGCGTTCCACAGACGCGCCAAAAGTTTGCCATCGGGGCTGGTTTAACGAGCTTGGTTGCAGCCGCGGCAGTTGGCTTCTGGTACCTGAATCCCATACCGGGCTTGGCTGCGATCCAGGTGGCAAGCTCCCCGCCGCAACCTCAGCAGCGGCCAGAGCAGACGGCTGCGGCTGTCCCATCGATCGAGTCCGTAAGCAATCCTGCAACATCCGCCAACCGTGCGGCGATGCTCGTTCCCCCTCTCCCCCAAAAGGGGAGAGGGGAGCTTCGTGAGTCACTACACAATTTTCAAAATCAGCCTGCCAACATTTCCGCTTCTGTAGAAAAGCTCAATCCGCAGCTTGAGCGAGGTTATCAAGCCTATACAAGCGGAAGGCTGGACGAGGCCAGCGCCGAATACCGGCAACTGCTGCAAGTCGAACCGGCAAACAGCGCCGCCCTGCATGGCATGGCGGCGATCAGCCTGAGGCAGGGACAAATTGAGGCAGCCTGGGAATATTATCTGCGCGCCATCGAAACCGACCCGAAGGATGCGCTGGCTCTAGCCGGACTCATCAACCTGGGTGGGCACGCCGATCCGCTGCAAGCGGAAAACCGTTTGATGACGCAATTGGCTACGCAACCCGACCAGCCCTCCCTGAATTTCGCCCTGGGCAATCTCTATGCCCGGCAAAAGCGCTGGGGCGAGGCGCAGCAAGCCTATTTCAAGGCCTGCGCCGGCGATCCGGAGAATCCGGACATGCTGTTCAACCTGGCAGTGAGTCTCGATCAGTTGCGCCAGCATAAACTGGCGGCGCAGTATTACAATCTGGCTTTAAGTGCCGAAGCGCTGAAACGCCCGGCAAGTTTCGACAGGATGCAGGTAGTGGCGCGATTGCGCGACCTGCAACAGTAGCCAGACTCCTATTACGGTCTCCCGAATACTATGAACATGCCCACTCAAGCCCGCCGCGCCATCGGCCAGATACTGATAGCGCAAGGAGTCATCAGCGAGGACCAGTTGCGCATCGCGCTGCTGGAACAGATGAAGTCGAACCTGCCGATCGGCTCGTTGCTGGTCAACCTCGGCTTCGTCACCGAGGCGACGCTGCGCGACGCGGTGAGCGAATCGCTCGGCCTGAAGAGCATCGATTTGTCCCATGCCATCATGGACTCGGCTGCATTGAATCTGGTGCCGGTCGAGCTTGCGCGGCGCCACCATATTATGCCGATAGTCTATCACCGCGACCAGCGCAGGCTCACTGTGGCCATTGCGGACCCGGACGACATCGTCGCGCTGGACAAGCTGCGCGCCCTGACGCCCGATCAATTGCAAATCGAAACGCTGCTAGCCGGCGAATCGGAAATTGCCCAGGCCATCGATCAGCATTACGGCCATGATTTGTCCATCGATGGCATCCTGAACGAGATCGAAACGGGCGAAATCGACTATCAAAGCCTGTCCGCATCGATGCATGAATTCAGCCAGCCAGTAGTGCGGCTGGTGGATGCCCTGCTTACCGATGCCTTCAAGCGCAGCGCCTCGGATATCCACTTCGAGCCTGAAGCCAGTTTCCTGCGCGTCCGCTACCGCATCGACGGCATCCTGCGCCAGATTCGCGTCCTGCACAAATCCTACTGGGGCGCCATCGCTGTGCGCATCAAGGTCATCAGCAACATGAACATCGCGGAGACGCGCGCTCCGCAGGACGGCCGGGTCTCGCTAAACATTAGCGGCCGTTCGGTGGATTTCCGCGTGTCGACGCAACCCACGATCCACGGCGAAAATATCGTGATGCGCATCCTCGACCGGCAGAAAGGCATACTGCCGCTCGATCAACTTGGCCTCGACGACGATCTGGTGGATTTGCTGACGCGCATGATCGCTCGTCCGGAGGGCATCATCCTGGTTACCGGCCCGACCGGCAGCGGCAAGACCACCACGCTCTACTCGTTGCTGAGCCACATCAACAATGAGGGCGTCAACATCATGACCCTCGAAGACCCGGTCGAGTATCCGATGCCGCTGATGCGGCAGACCTCGGTAGCCGAGGTCGCCAAGCTGGACTTTGCCAATGGCATTCGTTCGATGATGCGGCAGGACCCCGATGTAATCCTGGTGGGAGAAATCCGCGATGCCGAGACCGCCGAAATGGCTTTCCGCGCCGCCATGACCGGGCACCAGGTGTACTCGACGCTGCACACCAATTCCGCTATCGGCGTTATCCCGCGCTTGCTGGACATCGGCGTGCTGCCGGACATTATGGCCGGCAACATCATCGGCGTCATCGCCCAACGCCTGTTGCGCCGCCTTTGCCCGCACTGCCGCCGGCCCTACACTGCCGAACCTTACGAAAAACGCCTGCTTGGCTTCGACAACCAGCGTCCGGCACCTACCATTTATCGTCCCGCCGGATGCGAGTTGTGCAATTTTCTAGGCTACAGCGGACGTTTTGCGATCATGGAACTGCTGCGCTTCGACGCCGACATTGACGACCTGATCGCCCGCCGCGCCACGTTGCGGGAAATTCGCAGCGCCGCCATGCACAAGGGCTACCGCCCGCTTGCCGAAGACGGCCTGCGGCGGGTGCTCGAAGGCGCCACTTCGCTGGAAGAGGTAGTGCGGGTAACTGATCTCACAGATCGGATGTAATGACGGTCTACGCCTACAAGGCGATGGATCTATCCGGTCGCGCCGTGCTTGGCCGCATGGATGCGTTCAATTTGGCCGATCTCGAAATGCGCCTCAAGCGCATGGAACTCGACCTTATCCGCGGCAACCCAGTGAGGCGCAGAGGTACCGGGATGCATGGCGGCGTTCCGCGCCGCGAGTTGATCAACTTCTGTTTTCATCTGGAGCAATTGACGAGTGCCGGCGTGCCCATCCTCGAAGCTCTGACCGACCTGCGCGACAGCCTCGATCATTCGCGTTTTCGCGAGGTCGTCGCCAGCATGATCGAGAGCATCGAGGGCGGCAGGACGCTCTCGCAGGCGATGGCCGCGCACCCGCGCATATTCGACGGCGTGTTCGTGAGCCTGGTCAAGGCAGGCGAGGATAGCGGCAAGCTGCCGGAGGTGCTGCGCAATTTGCGCGAAACGCTCAAGTGGCAGGACGAGCTTGCCGCCCACACCAAGAAGCTGGTGCTGTACCCAGCCTTTCTGTGCAGCGTCGTGATCGCTGCCGTGTTCTTCATGATGATTTACCTTGTGCCGAAAATGACCGGCTTCATCAAGAGCATGGGACATGAACTGCCCTTGCAGACCCGGATATTGATCGAAATTTCCGGTTTTTTCGTCGAATACTGGCAGGCGCTGATTGCCATGCCGATTATCGCCGTCGTCATTATCCGGACAGCCCTGCGGCTCCATTCGGGAGCGCGCTACCGTTTCGACAGCGCGAAGCTGCGTTTGCCCATGCTCGGCGATATATTGCGCAAGATCATCTTGTCGCGCTTTGCCGGCGTCTTCGCCATGATGTACGCATCAGGTATTTCCATCATCGATTCCATTCGCGCTACCGAGGATGTCGTCGGCAATGCGGTAATCAGGAATGGCTTGAAGCTCGTCGGGCAGATGATAGCCGACGGACAGAGCGTGACGGCGGCGTTCCAGAATGCCGGGCTGTTCCCGCCATTGGTGATCCGCATGCTGCGCGTCGGGGAGAACAGCGGCAAGCTCGACGCGGCGCTGCTCAATGTCGGCTATTTCTACAATCGCGACGTGCGCGAATCGGTCGAGCGCGTCCAGGCAATCATCGAGCCGGCCATGATTCTGGTAGTCGGGCTGATCCTGGGCTGGGTGATGTTATCCGTGCTTGGGCCGATCTACGACATCATCGCCACACTGAAAACCTGATGCCGCCTGATTATGAAAGCCGCGGCCTTGTCCGTTTCCCTCTCCCCCAGCACCTCTCCCGCTCGCGGGAGAGGTGAGCTTCGTGAGTCGCTGCCGCGACTTTTATGGTAAGTCATGCCGCAACGACGCATTCTATTTCTCGATTCCAGCCGTTTAACGGCCTATCGTTGGCAGTCCGGGGTACTGCATAACGAAGGCGAATTCCTTGCCGACGAAGCCGGTTTCGACTCTTTCCGCGACTACCTCAGGCTGCATCCATGCGATGTCTTTTACCTGCTTGCCGATGTTGCCGACGAAGCCTTCCAGCTTGAAAGCATCCCCTATGTCAGAGGGCGAGACCGGGAGGAACTCATTGGTCGCAAGCTTGACCAGTTCTTCCGCGATACGCCGTTTGCCGCCGCCATGCCACTCGGCCGCGAGAGCGAAGGGCGGCGCGACGAGAAAATGCTTTTCGCCGCGCTCACGCGACCGCAGCATTTCGATTCATGGCTGGCCCTGCTGCAAGCATGCGAAATCGAACTCGCCGGGATTTATTCGCTGCCGCAGATCGGCAGTTCGCTAATCAGGCAGATCGGCCCTGGCAGCCCGCATGTCCTGCTGATCACGCTTTCGCATGGCGGCTTGCGCCATGGCTACTATGAAAACGGGTGCATGGTCTTTTCGCGTCTGACGCCGCTGGCCAGCGGTGACCTTGGCAAGTTGGCGGCCACTTGCGCCAGCGAATCGGCCCGGACTTTTCGCTACCTCGCCGGCCAGTACCCCCATATCGGCAAGCAGCCGCTGCCCGCGCTGATTCTGGCGCATCCCGCGCAGCACGAGATTTTCCGCGCACATTGCCACGACTCCGATCAACTGCATTACTCATTCGTCGATCTGCTTGCCCAAGCGCAACAGGCCGGCCTGAAAACAGTGCCCACCGATTCGCGCAGCGAAACGCTCTTCCTGCATCTCGCTGTCAGGTCTCCGCCGAAACAACAGTTCGCGCCGGATAGCGAACGGCATTTCTTCCGGCTGCGGCGACTGCGCCATGCGCTTGTCGGCATTGGCGCTGCTATCTTCTGCGGGTGCCTGCTGCTTGCCGCCAAGCAGGGCTACGAAGCTGGCGAACTACGCAGCCATACCGAACGCCTGCTGGCGCAAACCGCCAGTGATAGGCAAAGCCATGCAGTCATCCGCAATGCCTTGCCGCCAACGCCCATCGGCGTCGACAGGCTGCTCGCCCTGACTGGCCGTTTCGAACAACTCGAAACACGTTCCGTCTCGTTCGAACCCATGTTCCTGCGCATCAGCGGCGCCCTCGATCAGATGCCCAAAGTCGGGATCAGCCGCATCGATTGGCAAAACGGCGAGCAACGGCCAACCGTCGTTCAAAACACGGCGGCCACTGCCGGCGTCGTTGCCGATATTTACGCCCAGCTACCTGCGGGCATGGCTTCCCATGAGCAGCAGGAAACCATCAAACGCTTCAGCGTCGCCCTGAACCAGGACAACGCGGTGCGGGTGCAAACGCTCAAGCTGCCGTTCGGCCTCGCCCCGGACCAAGCCATCAGCAGCAGCCAGGACGATGCGGCGAGCATGATGCCAGCGCAATTCAGCCTGCGGATCATGCAAAAACTTTCGGCTTCCTTCTAAAACCAAAAGCTATGAAGCTGACCTTGCCCGATTTGTATCGTATTCGCTGGAGCATCGCGTTATCCGTTTTCCTGGCACTGCTCGGTGTCGCGATAGCTACCGTCACCTATCGACAAGCGCAGCAGGCACGGCAAGCCTTGCGTCTGGCGGAAGCGCAGAACAACGAAGCCGGAGCGCTGCTGGCTAAGTTGCGTGCAGAAGAGAAGATCGTTCCGCAAAAACTGGCGCGCTACCGCGAATTGCTGGCAAAGGGCATCATCGGAGAGGAAAACCGGCTCGACTGGATCGAGCAAATTCGCAGCATCGCCGCCGCGCGCAAATTGTCCGGTGTGAGCTACGAGCTTTCCCCGCGGCAGCGCCTTGACAGCGCCGCACTGGCTGGCGGGGAGGATGGATACGAGTTCATGAGCAGCCGCATGAGCTTGCGCCTGAATCTGCTGCACGAGGGTGAACTGCTCGATTTCTTCGCCGACCTGCGCCGCAGCCTCAAGGCGCAGGTCATGGTGAGGGAATGCAAGGTCGAGCGCTTGCCGCGAACGGACGGCGGGCACGGCATAACCGCGCAGCTCAAGGCGGAATGTGCTGTCGACCTGATCACCTTGCGCGAGAAAGACATTCAGCCATGAAGAGTGGAAGAATATTGAGATTCTTTGCCGTGGCGCTGGTGATTATTTCCATCGTTCCCGATGCCTGCGCCGAGCCGCTTGGCAGGCTGTTTTTCACTCCCGGCCAGCGCGCGATGCTCGACCGCCAACGCCAATCCGGCGTCCTGGAAAATTACCTCGACATTCTGGAAGCGGGGACGCTGAAACTCGGCGGACTGGTCAAGCGTAGCGACGGCAAGACAACGGTCTGGGTCAATGGCGTCGCCCTGCATGATATTCCCAGCAGCAGCGGCATCAAGGTGCGGCTGGCGCCACGCGGTCAAGCGCTGCTTGGTGTCGGCAGCGAACCCGCCATTCGCCTGCGCGTCGGCGAGACGTTTGATCGCGCCAGCGGAGAAACGAAAGATGGTTTGTCAGGCGGGCGGGTGAGATCCGAAGCTATCGAAGTCCTTAATATGCGTGATAAGCGGCCAATAGTGCGTCATTCCCGCGAAAGCGCCCCGAAGGAAGTGCCCTTGGGGTGCGGGAATCCATGATTTCAAGAGGTTGCTGGATTCCCGCACCCCAAGCAACCGTGTTTCAAGTCAAGCAATTTTTTGGCTCCACGGCATGCTGTTTTTGATCATAGCGTTCATGATAGTCAGCAGCTTTCGCATACAGGCGACGATCACGACCTTGCCGGGTTTCCCGGCCTGTTTGAGTCGTTCTGCAAATACTTTGATACAGGGGTTAAACCGAATAGCGGAAATGGTCGCCATGCACAGGATAGCCCGGACATCGGCCCGACCGCCCCATATGAAGCGCTTGCCCCGATGTTTGCCGCTGTCTTTCGCCAACGGTGCAACGCCTGTCAGCGCTGCAATTTCACGGCGATTCAGTTTGCCAAGTTCCGGACATTTGGCGAGCATCGTCAGGCTGGTGACCGTACCTACGCCGGGAATGCCTCGCAGCAGATCATCCTTGGCTCTCCAGGCGTCCGAC
>Ga0074195_1000495_pt1 | contig 75995 bp, 76 predicted proteins | sample EPASupsiteHSE623_FD_64525 | JGI IMG/M metagenome (GOLD analysis project Ga0074195, IMG submission 64525) | Bioremediated contaminated groundwater from EPA Superfund site, New Mexico - Sample HSE6-23 | ecosystem: Environmental > Aquatic > Deep subsurface > Groundwater > Contaminated ...
GGGATTGGAAACTCCCTGCATCCATGCCTCTTGCCAGCTTTTGAGCTGGGATTTGAAGTTCTGGAGTGCCGGCCAGAGGATCTGGTCAATCCTGGCGAAGAGTTCTTTTTTGCGTTTTTCGGTTACAAACGACCCTTCGAGGCCGGGGACGGCAGAGAATATCTCTGCGTACGACTTCTGGGTAATCTGTTTTCGGAGCGCATAGAATTCGGGAGGGACTTGTTCTTCATTCGAGTCGGCAAATGCCTCCATCCTTTTCGACAGGATATCTGGGATATCGTAGAGATTGGCCCGGTGCGCAAGTGTAGCGCGGACCGCGGAAATCACTGTTGATTGGTCAACCCTCAGAATACCGCCGGCCTTGAGGCTTATCAGCCAGGAATCATCCGTTGGTACCGGAGGCAAAACACTGTCGAATGAGACAGCGCTCACCGTGCTGGCTGCAGCAGACTCAGAAGCTGGCTTAAGGCTAGCAATCAGCTTCCTTGCCTGAAGCTTGGGCATTCCGGCTTCGACAAGATCTTCTTCGCGAAGGTTCGCAAGTTCATCAATCGATTCTGCGCCCATGGCAATGATTTTTTCAATCATCTCATCGGCTACGCCGAGCTCTTTGAGCTTAGCCTTCACTTCTTCAGCTTTTTCCACCATGTTGATCACCTGATCATTTTGTTTTTTTCGGTCGAACCGAACGATATCATTTTTACTGGGATACCGAGTTCCCTTTCCAACCTTTCTGCGCAAAACGCATAAAGTTCATCGTGGCTTGCGGTCGAAGGAACTTTAAGGGATTCGATCTCGGGATTGCAACTTAGAAGTTGTTTTCCAAGGTCTTCTTGGTATCTTAATTGTTCATCGTTTTCTCCATGCCTGACTTTTATGTCGCCTGTCGGCGAAAAATATGTCTGGCTAGCGTTAGCATAGCGGCTACATAGTTTCCATTCTCCTGCTTTTATGATTTGATCAAACCAGGTAACTGCCAGTCCATCGAAAGACTTTGGTCCACCGCACGCATTGATTGCATAACGTAGCAGAACCAAATCGATTGGTCCTACCCGTATCTTTCCTTGCCAGCGGTTTTCTTCCTTATGACTACCCGGAAGTAGGTCTTCGTTCATGCTTTGGTTTGCAGTGGGTAATGGCCCAGCACCATGCCTGATGGCATATGATCGGAACACGCCGATATTAATGATTGATCCATCATAGCCAGACTTGTCAAACATTGCTTTTGTGAAGCACGGCAATGTCCGAATCGCACTGGTATGCGGATGGAAACCATAATAATGATCAGTGAGTATCCCGTGTGAGCTTTCTACAACCACGACACCTTTCTTTGCAAGAATCTCTTCTCCAAGAAAGTCAGTGCTAACAATGTTTGTTAACTTTCCTGCCTTACGGAATTGTTCGACAACATAATCAAGGAAATGGTCATCTGTAAGAAGACTGATTTCTTTTTCTGCTGTTTCCCGATCTTGGGCAAGGAATTTATTTTCTTGGATTATCGACTCTAGGTCGGAACATACTTGTTCGCGGACAGAGACAAGCATTTTCCTAAGGTCTGGCCGTAGAAAATCACGGACTCGAATAGTGAGGTCAGGAAAGCGTTCTGAATAACGATAGGCTTCGCCAACCCCCGTTCCGATTGTTCCTCGGGGATTATCACCGAGAGATAGCTCTTTCAAGCGCGATGCAATTCCATGGAATGATGTTGTGCATATCGCCTCTTCATCTACTGTGAGTAGATCAAAGGCATTGATGATGCGCCATTCGTTTATCAGGGCAGAAGCCTCGTTAAGTAGCCCTACTGGAGAAACGACCATTCTCCGAGAAATATGAGTTTTTATCCCTTCGAATGTACCGCAGCCCCATTGGCTGAAAGCATAGCTTTCGCCGTTTGACGTGCGAACACCATGACTTCCTTGTGCTCCCCCGACTTTTACCACTGTATGGGCTTTCATCATTGTGGCTATCTTGTGCACCACACCGCCCTTACCGCCGTCACCTGGTCCTAGATCGGTGACGAGAAAAGTCTTTTGGGTAATTTCATCACCTCTCTGTTCTTCAAGTTACAGCCAAGTTGGTCCGGCTGGCTCTTTTTCCGAAGCACTCTCAGGAGCCTCGTCTTGATTGACTGGCCATGGGTCAGTCTTGTTCTTGAAAAGGTCTCCTTTCCGAGGTCGCCGGGAAAAGTTCGGCAGAGCTACCTGTGCACCGATTGGGATGTTGGCGACTGAGCGGGCAATTTGCCGAGCTTCGTCATTGCTGACATTGTTCTCGGTCAAGAATTTCTCGACCTGCTTCAAGGCTAGGGTCCCTTCGGTAAGTCCGATGATCGACGCCTGAACCTGAGGCAAAAGCTCGGTATCGGGCAGTGTGACAATGCGATCTTTGCCGAAGACGTCAGTCCAGAATTCTCTGGTAATGTTACTTGATTCTACCTGCAGGAAGAATGCATGAGTGTCTCTCAGTAGGTCCCGGACAGCTTCTTTTGTGGAAGGAATGTCTTTGGGATTGATCTGGTGACCGTTCTCAGCAGCCTTGTCGAAGACTTCGTTGCCGAAGACTCTTTTGAGAGTGTCGGCATCGATTCTGGTGCGTCCTGGTGCATCGGATACGGTGAAGTCATACCCTTTCAGGCCAATCTGGTTGATGTGGCGATAAGTAAGGTATGCTGCTCCGAAAAGACCGTATTGCGGATCTTCTGTGGCATCTCCACCATTTCTCTCTGGCACCATGAGCGTCATCTGCTCAACTATCTTGAGGGCTTCCATTTCAAATTGAGGCCGGCAGAGCACGAAATTGTCACAGACATCTCCAAAGATGCCTGTGGCAATCTGGATATCGTATCCAGGCAGGACGCTGCCACACTGTTCGTAGGTGTCCGGTAGGACTCGGAAAGCAATGTCAACATTGTTACCCATGCTTCCGGTTGTATCCACTCTGGTTTCTATTGGCATCGGTGTACCAACAGTGAGAAGCCACAGGCCACTGTCTTGCTTTTCGAGCCGAGGCAAAGATCGGCGAATAATGCCGAATCCCGCCGGGTCAACCAGCGGATTAAGTTTGCCTGTCTTGTGGGCTTCCTGTTCTGCCTTTCTTGTTACTGGTCCACTGCCATCAGCACGAAGGGTTTTGACTGCTGCACAATAGGTGTCTCTTGAAGTTGTGTTTTTCCCCATAATGTAACCTCCTTTTAGAATGGTTTCGTTGTGAATGGATAGTATTCTCGCCTCCAGAGCGAGTCGACGATCTTGTAGAAATCGCTGTGAGCTCGCTGGGCGTCGCTTTCTTCTCCGCGTGCTAATCCAAGAAGGTAGCATGCGTACAGTTTTGTTTCATCATCACTGTCTGGGATCTCACCTGTTTCCAGGTTTCCTCCCAGGGCAGCAACTACCGATTGAGCTGCTTTTGAGATCTCGGCGCACCTTTCTTCTCTTGGGATCATTTCAGGGTTTATCGTTGACAGGTGCCAGTCAAAGATCACTACATAGTGCTCTTTGGGTTGAATCAGGATATTGTTCCTGGTCAGCATATTAACCAAGATTCCCTGGTTGTGCGCAAATACAAGCATTTTTAATAGCTTGCCCATTATCCACGCACTGGTGCGTAGGTCGATTCTCTGAGAGTCTTTTTCTCTCAGGTTGCTTAGCGGAACCATTTGATTGACCTTATCCACATTTTTGAATGCGAATATATTGATCCATCGGTCGCCTTGCTCCGGAGAGACAAAACTGTCTACAAGTTCGGGGAAACCGAAATTGTAGTTGAGAAAAATGCGGTCATCTTTTTTGACTTTTTCGTACTCCTTTTCCAGATCATCAGCACGATTCTTGAGTTCTTCAAGGATGTATGCGAATTTCTGTAATCCGCCGTTTTGTTCTGTCGCAGATGCTATCTGCAACAGGTACTGGCGCTCAGTTCCTTCCTGTTTGCACAAGTAGAGCTGGTAGTCTGTTGCTTTGGCTACCTGTCTGACTATTTTGTAGTCGTTCTCTGTACCTTTAACTATCTGAGTCATGATCTACATAATTCCTCCTCTAACAACAGTATTTGGTTGTAAATTTGCTTAGAATGCAACTATAATATTATATATTTTGAGTATATTGTCAAGGGCATGAAAGATTTCTAAATTATATTACAGTTTTCTAAAAATCCTTATAGAATAAGGCTTTTTAATTTTGCAGGGGCGGAGGGATTCGAACTCTCAAGACCTCTTTTGGAGAGAGGCAGTTTACCATTGAGCTTACGCCCCTAAGACAAAAGGGATCTATTCCCTTTTTATCTCTTAACTTCTTTAAATGTTGTGTGTTTTCTGCAATTATTACAAAATTTGCTCATCTCTAACTTTTCCTCAACAGCTTTTGTCTTATTGGTAAAGTATGATACTTTCTTGCAAACAGTACAAACTATTTTTGATCTTTTTTTCTTTTTTGTTGCCATATTTTTATTTATTTAATTCTCTGAGCCGATGGTGAGAATCGGACCCACGACCTTTCCCTTACCAAGGGAATGTTCTGCCACTGAACTACATCGGCACTTCCCCATCGAGCTCAATGTGGGCGAAGAGGGATTTGCACCCCCGAAGGCCGAAGCCATCTGATTTACAGTCAGACCCATTTGACTACTTTGGTATTCGCCCAATGAAACAATAATAGCAAATGATTGATTATTTTTCAATAACCTTCTGGTTTTGCTCTCTCCATTCTTGTATATTTTTCTGATGTCCTGATAATAGAACAGAAGGAACTTTCCATTTTTTACCCTTTTCTCCTTCAAATACTTCTGGTCTAGTATATTGAGGATATTCGATAAAGCCACCCTTTTTGGTCATTCTTTCTTTTAGAAATGAAGGCTTTCCTAAGACATTAGGAATTATTCTTGAGATTGTTTCAATAACAATCATGGCTGGTAATTCCCCTCCCATTAAATCATATTCTCCAATAGATATTTCCTCATCAGCAATATATTTATTTACCCTTTCATCTATTCCTTCGTATCTGCCACAGATAAAAACTAATTGATCATATTTACTTAATTGAAAGGCTTTCTTTTGATTAAACATCTTCCCTCTTGGGGTGAATAAAATAACCCTAGTCTTTTTATTCTTTTTAACGATCTTTTTTGCTGCTTTAAAGATTGGTTCAACTTTTAAAACCATTCCTAATCCTCCGCCATATGGAGAATCATCAACTGTTTTCCTTTCATTAGTAGCCCAATCTCTTAAATTGTGTAGATTAATTTTAATAAGACCCTTGTCTTGGGCTTTTTTGATAAACGTCTCATTCAAGTATGAATCAAATATGTTTGGGAAAATAGTAATAATATCGAATTGCATTTTAATAATTTAAGATGGAACTTAGATTTTTTCTTGTTCCCATTTCATATTGTGGTATATTTAGATATTAGTCAAGAAAATACTTGATTTTAGTTTTTGCTTTAAATATAATATAAATATATGAGTCAGGATGAAGAATTTAAATTTTTCTTAGATGAAACTGGCGATCATGGATTATCTTTTATAGATGATAATTTCCCTATTTTTGTTCTTGTTGGTTGTCTTTTTAGCGATAAAGAATATTCTAAAATATCTCAACAAATTAATGATTTTAAATTAGAATTTTTTGGAACCACTGAAATAATCTTACACTCTAGAGATATTAGAAAATGCAATGGCCCATTTCAAATATTATTTGATCTAGAGATAAAAAAGAAATTTTACGAAAAATTAAATAATATTTTAGATAACGCTAATTTTACCATTATTGGTTCTGGAGTTAATAAGAAAGAACATATTATAAGATATGGACGAGGAGCAAAAGACCCTTATCCTCTGTCTCTATCTTTCATTATTGAGAGATTAGTATTTTGCTTAGATTCTAAAAAAGCTAATTCTAATGTTGATGTCAAAATAGAAAAAAGAGGAAAGAAAGAAGATCAACAACTTTTAAGTCAATATAATAAAATATTAGACAATGGAACTTATTATATTATTCCAGATAGACTCAAGAATAAAATTAATAAATTTGATTCAGCATTTAAGAAAGATAATATAATTGGATTACAAATAGCAGATTTATGTGCTTATCCCCTAGCTAGACACATTCTTAATCCAATGGAACCATATCCAGCTTTTGATATTATAAAATCTAAAATATACTGTAATAATGATGGAAATTTTGATGGATATGGGTTAAAAGTTTTTCCATAAAAAAACAAAAAGTCCTTTTGAGACCTTTTGCCGACTGAGGACACCTCAATCCTTAATTAAATTATATACTTCATTTTTAAAAAGTCAAGAACTAGACTTGTTCATGAAAAAATATAATTTATCTATTGTTTTTTAGAAGAATATTTTTTAAATCTTTTTTCAATATTATCAAAACGTTTGTTTTAGCAAAGCCTTTTTGAATTATTGCGGCTAATTCATTAATTGTAATGTTTTTCTTTTTCATGTTTTTATTATATTTTAACGATATATAATGTCAAATAAAAAAAGAACCCCTTTCGGGGCTCTTTCAAGTTTCTTAGATCTTGAAGTCTTCAAAATCTTCTGTAACACTGCTTGAAGTTTCCTGAGGAGCGGCTTCTGGTTTCTTTCTTGAGCCACCTTCTGGTTCTTCAATCTTTAGATTTACTCTAGCGTGATTTTTAAGACCAATGATTCTTACAAGGTTTCTAATAGCTCTAGCTGTTGAACCTTGTCTTCCGATTAGTTGACCCATGTCTTCTGGGTTTACCTTTACTGATAAAAGTACACCCATTTCATCAACTTTTCTGTCCACCTTAACATCGTTTGGGTGGTCAACTAGCGTCTTAACGATAAATTCTAGAAATTCGATATCTTTTGCTTCTGCCATGCTAGTGAAAAATATATCTATATAAGTTTCTCTTCTCGGGTAGTTCGACCTTTCCTTATTTATCTTGATTATTTCGCTACCCGCTCAAATGTCTGGATTACTCTGCCTTAGGAGTTTCTTCTGCTGGTGTTTCTACTGCTACAGGTTCTTCTTTCTTAACTTCAGGAGCTTTTGGTGCTGCTACTGGTGCTGGTTCTTTCTTGCTTTTCTTGTATACAATCTTTTTCTTGTCTCCCTTAACAATATCTTCGTTAATTAAGATGTTGTATACAGTATCAGATGGTTGTGCTCCAACTTCTAGCCAATACTTGATTCTGTCTGCCTGCAATCCTTTTTCTTTTGTTAAAGGATTATAAAAACCTACTTGTTCGACAAATTGACCTCCTTGTGGCGGATTGTTCTTGTCAGTCACTACAACCTTGTATGAAGGCTGCTTTTTCTTTCCTGTTCTAAATAGTCTGATTACTAACATATTATTATTTATTATTAACAAAAATATCTTACACTATTTCTTAATTATTTTCAACCCTTTACCAGTTTTTTGCTTTTAAAGCATTATTAGCTGCTTCTAATTCTGCTTCGTGCTTTGATGTTCCTTGTCCTTTAGCAATCAAATCTTCATTAATATATACTCCAACGATGAAGTGCTTCATATGATCAGGTCCTGTTTCTTCTATCACTTGGTACGTTGGTTTAACCCCATCATGTTCTTGAGCTTTTTCTTGAAATAGAGACTTAGGATCTTTAAACAATTTCTTTTCTACAATTTCATCAAGCTTTTTTTCAATCAGATTTTTAATGATAAATTTTTTAGAAACTTCGTATCCTTGATCTAAGTATAGTGCGCCAATAAATGCTTCAAAAGTATCACTTAGAATGTATCTTCTAGCTTTGCCTTTTTCTTTTTCTTCTCCTTGAGACAACAAAAGAAAATCATCGAATCCGATTTCATTGGCTGTTTCAGAAAGAATATTAGCATTAACTAGAGACGCTCTCCAACCAGTCATTTCTCCTTCTGGCTTGTCTGGATAATTATTAAATAAATATTCTGTAGTAATTAATTCTAAAACAGCATCGCCTAAGAATTCTAATCTTTCATTATGAGAAAGATAGAAATTAGGGTTTTCATTCAAATATGATCTATGACAAAATGCTTGAATCAAAAGATCCTTGTTTTTAAAAGTAATATTCAAGGATTGTTCTAATTTAGAAAAATCTTTCATATGATTTATTCTTCTTCAGATGGCTTTTCTTCATCTCCACCACCTATTTCTCTATAGACTGTTCCTAAAACTCCGTTGATAAACTTTCTAGAGTTTTCACCACCAAAGTTTTTAGCAAGTTCAATTGCTTCATTAATAGCTACTTTTGGAGGAACTTCATCTTTATTTTCGTATAATAATTCAAAAATACCAATTCTCAATACATTCCTATCTAGAATATTAATTTGAGCAATTGGCCATTCAGGAGCTGTTTTTTCAATAATCTTATCTATCACATCAAGATTATCTTTAACTCCATTAACAAGAGTCCAGATAAAATCAAAACTTTCAAGACCCTGTCCGAACTCTTGAATGTTTTTCTCGGTCATCTTTTCTAGTTCGCCTTCTTCCATTCCATGGAAGTCCCATTCATAAAGGCTTTGCATTGCTACAGACCTTGATAAGTGCCTTGAAGCCATAGTTTATTTTTTCTTTTCTTGTTTTTTAGTAGTAGTCTCAGAATCTTTGATTTCCTCTTTTCTCTTTTTCTGATCTTTCTTTTCTAACTTAGCCATTACATTGATGTATTCTTTTCCTTTGTAAAAGCCACAGTATCCACAGATAGTGTGAGGTAAAACAGGTTTGCCACATTTAGGACATTTAACCAAAGTTGGGGTTTTAATAAATATATTTCCCCTAGTTCTTTTAACTCTAGATTGTGATCTTTTTCTTTTTGGTACTGCCATATTTTCTTAATCTTTAAAACTATATGGTAATTATACATTTTTTAAGTGATTTGTAAAGCATTCTCGTATTTAATCTCTGGGGCTTTGTAAATATGTATTAAAAAAGTTTTGAATGAGAACCTATTCTTAACAATAAAATAGTTATTTCCAGCTTTTCTATTTTATAAATAAGAAGAACATCTGGTTTTATATGACATTCAAAGCAATCTTTAAATTCTCCAGACAAACGATGAATAGTATTTTTAGATGGTATTTTAAGTCCCTTGGCTAACATATCTAAAATATTCTCTAATTCAAGAAGTATATCTTTATCATTTTTATAAGCCTTAAGGTCTTTTTTGAATCGATTAGAATATTTTAAAGTAAACATAATCAATCTGCTAAGGCGTCTTTAATAAGATCAGATCCCTTAGTAAAAGATTTACCGCTGGTTTTTGCATTTATAATTGATTCACGTAGAATGTCAGCATTTCTTAAAGTGAGTCCATTTTTATCTCTTAATTCACAAGGAAAATTCTTTGTATTTATTAATTGGCGAAAGAAAATCTTAATTGCTGAACTCATATCCATGCCCAAAGTATCTAAAACCATTTTCGCTTCTTTTTTTGTTTTAGAGTCAATTCTAATTTGTATTTGTTCATTATTTACAGTTGCCATATTTTTTGTATTTTAATTCGTTAATGCCATCGTATTGCATTTTAAATTAATTGTCAATACATTATATCTTCAGCTTTAAACTATTATTTTGAAATAATAAACTAAAGAAAAGATAGAAGTTTTTAAGGATAAACTTCTTAAACCTATGAGAAGAAGCTAAGCTTGCCTCCATTTTTTTGAAGAAGACTTAAGACAGAAATTTCTTGAGAAGAATCTTCTTTTTGTCCTTCAGTTTTTATTTGCTGAGGAAGAAGTAAATCTTCAAAGTTTTTAATGTCAGGTATCTTTTTTGCTCCGTTGAGCTTTTTTAGATACCAAGCCTTGACTTCATCTTTTGGCATGTTAATAGCTTTTGCTGCTTCTGCATTTTGAATTATTACACCTTTTATATCTTCTCTGAGATAGGAGTTGAAAGGATCAATGGTTATTGCTGTAAGATACTCAGCAAGAGCATCTTCATTGGTTTCAATGGTAAAGGATTCTTCTTCAGAAATCATTAAACCATTGAACGATGTTTTTGTTGTTTCTGTGCAAGTGTCATCGAACCAGTTATATTCTGGAACGCTTTTTTCCTTCTTGAGAAGATGTGGTGCAACTTCTTTCAAGATATCTTCATCAACCTCTGTGATCATTGAAATGATTTTGAAAGTTGATTCAGAGTTTCTTGCTTTGATGTCCATTGGCGTACCCACTATCAGTCTAGTATAATTTGATACAATAGTATCCCGAGCCATTCTTCTATGGTTACCATTGCTGTCTTGGTAATGCTCACGGAATGCTTGCTTGTACAAATTATCCACCATCCCTGATATGTGAGATATTTTTATCGCCCTTCGATCTCCAGAGGATGATACTCCAGTAACATTGCTCAAAGAATTAAGAAGCTTGCTTCTTAGCTGGAGAATGCCCCAGAACTTTCTTTCCTTGATTCCCATTGATAAGAGTTCGGAAACAAACCTGCTTCTTGCAGAGAGACTGTCTCCTAAGTTGCCAAGCTTTCCATAAACAGCTTTGAAAACATCCAAATCTGCGAGGGCATCTGATTTTGTTTCATCAGTATACTCTTTCCAGGTAGAAATTTTGTGGTCTCTGATTCCTCCGAACTGTAGAATTGCAGCCATTGTAATCATGTCACCAGCAACTTCTCTTTTGCTTCCCTCTACAATCATTCTTGCCAGATGGGCATCAACAGGCATTTTAGACATTGTTTTGCCTATTTCTGTTGCTTGATCAGATTCATCAATAGCTCCTAATGCTTTGAGAGCTCTCTTTGCATCAAGAAGCGTATTAATATCTGGCTGGTGGAAAAACTCAATTGTGGTTGGATCGATTCCAGCATTTAAGAATCTTAAGCAGAGTTGGTCTAAGCGGACACAACAGATTTCAGGAATTGGGAATTCTTCCCTTTCCTTTATCGGGACATCGGAACAAAGGATATATGTTCCTGGCTTTGTTCTTCCTGCTCTGCCTGCTCTTTGCAAACAGTCTGCCTTGCTTATCTCAACCTCATAGAGTCCCTCAACCCCATCAAAGAGTCTGATGCTTTTATCCAAGCCATCATCAATCACAACGTCAATGTCTGGAATTGTAATCGAGGTAGCAGCTATTTTAGTAGCTACAACCACTTTGGGCCGATCGAATTTCTCAAAGCACCTGTTTTGCTCTTCAACAGTTATTTCACTGTGAAGAGGAAGAACAATTGCTCCTCTGTTGTGGAGATCATCAATTGTTTGAAGGATTTCAGCTTTTCCTGGACGGAAGATGAGAATATTTTTTCTCTGAGCAATATATTCTTTTGCAACACTGATGATGTTGTATGGTTTTTCAAGCCGCTTTTCTACTGGAAAATTGTACCCTTTGATATTTATAATCGGGGTATTATTTCCAAAGAATTCAGCCAGTTTTTCTGCGTCCATGGTTGCGCTCATTAACACAACCTTGATGCCCCATTTCTGGGAAATCATTTTTTTGGTCCAAGCGACCAATCCTTCTATATGGACATTCCATTCATGGACTTCGTCAATGAAAAGAATATCAGTCTCTCCATGGCCTGTGATTTCACGAACAAGCTCTAAGCCGTCCGTGCAATACAGTAATCGAGTTTCTGTACTGTCGCACCTTTCGTATCCAGTGCGATACCCAACAGTTTTGCCGACTTTTTGTCCAAACCTTTTTGCAACATATGTTGCGTTTGTTCGAGCAGCCAATCGTCTTGGTTGGGTGACTGTAACTTTATATCCAAGTTCTGCAAACCAGGCAGGAATTTTTGTTGTTTTCCCTACACCAGTTTCAGCTCGAATAACAGTTACATCACTGTTTTCTACTGAGTTGATTATTTCGTCCTTGTACTTATTGATAGCAGAACTCAAGGGTTCCACCTCCTTTTTGGTATAATATATATTGAAATGTGCTCTAGCCTAGTAGATACAAGATCTCTAGGTACCAATACCATACAATAAATATAATATATAGTCAATATTGAAAACTTTTCCTGTGAATATTAGAAATTCCGTATTTTTTTATATTATTAATATGTTCTTTTGTGCCGTATCCTTTATGCTTTTTAAAATTATATTGAGGATACTTCTTGTCATATTTAATCATTAATTCATCTCTTGTGACCTTAGCAATAATGCTTGCCATACTTATAGAAAATATCTTATCATCCCCCTTAATAATAGATTTTTGATCAATATTAATATCAAGTTTCATTTTTCCATCAAGAATAAGATAATCTACTTTGATTTTATTTCTTTTTTCTAAATCTTTTATTGCTTTAATCATTGCTAATTTAGTGGCTTGAAGAATATTAATCTTGTCAATTATTTTTTCTGAAACACTACCTGTCCCCCATTTAATATTTTTGTCTTTCATTATTTCATCAAAAACTTCTTTTCTCTTTTTCTTACTCAATTGCTTTGAATCTTTTACGTTCTTTATCTTCTTAGCTTTTTTAAAATATTTTTGAGAAATAAAAACAGCTGAAGCCATAACTGGCCCAGCTAAAGGTCCTCTGCCTACTTCATCTATTCCAACAACATATTTATATCCTTTTTTCCATAGTCTTTTTTCTTCTTGAATCATATTTTAATTATATGGTTTCTGGTAAAAATAAAAAAGGGGGTTATGACGATGGAATGCAAACATCATAACCCATATCTTTAAGATAACAATAAGTTTCTTCTGCTGGGTCGCCACATTTGAACAACCCAAAAGGCATACTGCCCCGATCTTTATATGTTTTTCTTAAAAGAGAAACAATAGTATCTCCTTTTAAGATTGCTTCTCTGAAATTAGCACTGCGATAATTTACAGTACCGTATATTTTAAGCCATTTGGGCCTGTACGAAACTGCAAACCTTGAGAGGTCTTCTTGTGTGAGCCCCCACATTTCAAGGAGCTTTTCGAGGGCAACTGGTTCAATATGCCATGGCCCTTTTATATCTGAACCCATGGTTTTTGCAAGCTTCCTTGCATGATTCTTGAAGCCATATGCAAGAAGAGCTTTTATGAGCCATTCCATGAAACTTTGGTTGTTTCTCAGGAAAACGTCTACAAACGTTTCATTGTAAAGATCAATGATTAATGACCTTCCGTTTTTTGCTCTGATTCCGTATTCAGCGAGCACAACTTTATTTATTTCTCTAACACACGTCATCTTGCCACCTCTTGGCATGACTATAGTATAACATTTTAAGTATTTGTCAATATTAAATAAAAAAGAGGAGCTAATCAGCCAGCTCCAAGATGCTTGAAAAAGATCCTTTGTTTATTATCTTAATTGGAAGAGAAAGACTATCAATAAAATCCAATTCCTTTTCATTGAACGCAGCTACTATTTTGCAAGCTAGCTGAATAGCTTTTGCCTGCTCATTAGAAGCTATATGGTGCCTTTTCTGCGAAACAATTAATTCGTGCACTTTTTCATAAGGCATACTTTCTAATGTTTCACTAATACCTATATCAACATTAATTAAACAATATAGATCTTCAGTTAATGACGTTATTACTACGAAAGGATATCCATGATTAAGAGGATTTTCATTCATAAATCTTTTTATTATCCTTTCTTCATTTCTTTTGATTTTTTCTTTGGTTTCATCATTGATCCATTTCACATAATGAAGAGCAAAGAGATAAATATCAAAATATTTTTTGACCCTTTCTTCAGTCCAAAGAGTGTCCATTTTTTCGCCTCAAAGATCTTTTAAGGTTATGCTACAATATAAATAAATAATGTCAAGTTGGGTATCCTTGAATCGTATTTCAAATTAATGTATTATTAATATACACTATTATATGAATACAACTATTGGACAAAAAGAAATATTAGAAGAAATCAAAAAGGCTGAGCTAGAAGAAAGACCTGCCAATTTTTCTAATCAAACAATCTCTGATTTTTCTTTGACTTTAGATAGAATTAAGTTTGGTTTGAATTTTGAAAATTCTAGAATATCAGGACAATTGTTTTTAGGAGAAACAATTATCACAGGAGATTTAAATCTTAAGGGAGCGGAAATTAATGGGTCTATTTATTTAGGAAAAACAGACATTAAGGGCAATCTTGTCTTAGAGAATTCTAAAATCAATGGAGCCATTAATTTAGTAGGAGCTAAGGTGTTCGGAAGCATTATAGCAACAGGAATGGTTGCTAAAGGTTTTGTTAGTTTAACCAAGGCTGAAATTAATGTAAATGCTAATTTTGAAGGAGTAGAAATTGATAATGCTAATTATGAAGATCTAACTGTTAGAGGAGATTTATTTTTTGACACAGCTATTATTAAGGGAAGTCTTAATTTAAGTAAAATGAAAGTAGATGGACTTGTTGATTTAGATGATGCAGAAATTGGCGGAGATCTAGTTTTAACTGGAGCAACGAGTAAAAAAGGAGAGATTGATACGACGATGGCCAAGATCAAAGGCAGGAAGATTATTTAATGAAAATTAAAATGGAGAATAAGTTTACACACTTACATTTGCACTCGCACTATTCCCTTTTGGATGGATTGTCAAAAATTGACGACATAATAGACAAAGCAAAAGAACTAGGAATGGATTCAATAGCCCTAACAGACCATGGTGTTTTATATGGTGCAATTGAGTTCTATCAAAAAGCCAAAGCCAAAGGCATTAAACCTATTATTGGAGTTGAAGTATATGAAGCTATTAGGACAATGGATGACAAGGTTCCTAATATGGATGGCAGAAGATACCATTTAATACTTTTGGCTAAGAATGAAAAAGGATATGCTAATTTAGTTAAAATAGTTACAGAATCTCATTTAAGGGGTTTTTATTACAAACCAAGGGTAGATTTAGAATTGCTTGAAAAACATTCAGAAGGATTAATCGCTCTTTCAGCTTGTCTTCAAGGAAGAATTCCCCATCTTCTTTTATCAAACAAAAAAGAAGAAGCAGAAGAAATGGCTATTAAATATGAACAAATATTTGGTAAGGGAAATTTCTATTTAGAATTGCAAGATCATCCTGGAATCCCTGAACAAAAAAGAGTTAATGAAATGATGATTGCCTTGTCAAAGAAAACAGGCATACCTTTGATTGCTACAAATGATTCTCATTATGTTAACAAAGATGACTCAGAAGCTCAGGATGTTTTAATGTTAATTAATACTGGTGCTGATATTAATGATTCAGAAAGACTCACCATGAAGATTGATGATTTTTCAATCCGCTCTACTGAAGAAATGACGGAAGCATTCAAAGATGTTCCTGAAGCAATAGCAAATACTCAGAAAGTTGTTAATGATTGCAATTTAGAATTTAAATTAGGAGAATTTAAACTTCCCTCTTTTGATGTTCCTGAAAATAAAACCCCAGAATCATATTTAAGAGAATTGTGCTATTTGGGAATTGAAAAGAAATACGACATTCACACAGACGAACTAAAACAAATTATTGATAATGTTTTAAAAGGAAAAGAGACAAAGCTAGAAGAAATAAAAGATGAAAACTTAAAGCAAGTGATTGAAAGAATGGAATATGAGTTGTCTGTTATTTTCAGAACAGGATTTTCAGGATACTTTTTAATTGTTCAAGATTTTGTTAATTGGGCAAAACAAAATAGAATTGTTGTTGGACCAGGAAGAGGATCTGCTGGAGGCTCAATCGTTGCTTATCTAACCAATATCACTAACGTTGATCCGTTAAAATATAATTTGTACTTTCAAAGATTCTTAAATCCAGACAGAATATCACCCCCTGATATTGATTTGGATTTTACTGATAAAAGAAGAGATGAAGTTATTAATTATGTTGCTGAAAAGTATGGACGAAATAGAGTTGCTCAAATTATTACCTTTGGAACAATGGCTGCTAGAGCAGCAATCAGAGATGTTGGCAGGGCTTTAGGCTATCAATATTCATATTGCGACAAGATTGCGAAAATGATTCCTACTGGATTTGATTTGAAACAAACGATAGAAGAAGTTTCAGAATTCAGTGATTTATATAATGAGGATGTTCAAGCAAAAAGATTAATTGACTTAGCTTTAAGAATTGAAGGTTGCGCTAGACATGCTTCAACTCATGCTTGCGGAGTTGTGATTGCTAGAAATCCCCTAGACGATACTGTTCCAACCCAACATCCAACTCAAGATGAAAATGCTATTGTTACTCAGTATGAAATGCACGCTGTTGAATCAATGGGATTATTAAAAATGGATTTCTTGGGATTAAAAAACTTAACAATTATTGAAGAAACTTTAAAAAGAATTTATGCAGTTAGAGGAGAAAATGTTGATATGGACAAAATTCCACTAGATGATCCTAAGACATACAAGCTATTGCAAGATGGAGATTGTATTGGAGTGTTCCAGCTTGAGTCTGAAGGAATGAGAAGATATTTAAAACAATTAAAACCAACAGACGTTGAAGATATTATTGCTATGGTTGCTTTGTACCGTCCAGGCCCAATGCAACATATTCCTGATTATATTGAAGGAAAACACAAAAGAAAAGAAGTTAAATATTTGCATCCATTATTAAAACCTATTCTTGAAACAACTTACGGCATTCCAGTGTATCAAGAGCAAATTATGAGAATTGCTCAAGAATTAGCTGGCTTTACCTTGGCTGAGGCAGATATATTGAGAAAAGCTATTGGAAAAAAAATTGAAAAGCTTTTAATGGAACAAGAAGAAAAGTTTGTTAATGGAATGAAGAAGAATAATATTGCTGAAAGAATTGCAATAGAGCTTTGGCATTGGATTGAACCATTTGCTAGATATTCATTTAATAAATCTCATGCTGCTTGTTATGCCATCATTGCTTACCAAACAGCATACTTAAAAGCTAATTACCCCGTTGAATATATGGCAGCACTATTAACCTCAGAAGGGTCTGATGTTGAAAGAATTGCTACTTTGATTGATGAATGCAAGAAAATGAAAATAGAAGTATTGGCTCCTGATATTAATGAATCTTTTAGCAACTTCAGTGTGGTTCCAGGTAAAGATCAGATTAGGTTTGGATTGTCAGCGATAAAGAATGTGGGATACAATATTGTTGAGTTAATTATTAATGAAAGAAAAAAGAACGGACACTTTGAAACAATTCAAGATTTTGTTTCAAGAGTTGATTCAAAGGTGTTGAATAAGAAATCCCTTGAAAGCTTAGCCAAAGCAGGAGCTTTTGATAGGCTGGGAGAAAGAAATCAGATTCTCTCTAATTTAGAAAAATTATTAGAATGGTCAAAAAGCAACCAGAAAATTAAAGAAAGCGGACAAAAAGGATTATTTGATAATGCAAGCTCAGCAAACTTTAAGAATGAATTTGTTTTAGGAAAAGCTGACGAATTAAGCGATAGTGTAAAGCTAGCTTGGGAAAAAGAATTACTGGGCTTGTATATTTCAGGGCATCCATTGGAAAAATTTAGAGATCTATTGGACCAGCAAGGAACGCCAATTAAAAGAATCAATGCTGATCTCACGGGTACGAGCACGTACAATAGAAATCCTTATGATAAATACATCATTGCTGGAGAACAAGTAACAATTAATGGAATAATTGCGAATATAAAAAAAATTCTGACGAAAAAAGGAGATCCAATGATGTTCATGAAGGTTCAAGATTTAACAGATGCAATTGAAGCAGTGGTCTTCCCTTCCATACTTGAAAGAAATCCATATGTTTTTGAAGAAAATAAAATAGTAACCATTACTGGGAAAACTGATGTAAAAGATGGTTCTCCTAAAATAATAGTTAATGAAATAGAAGAAATAATAGAATCATAAAAATATGAAAAATTTAGAAACAATAAGACACTCATTATCTCACATTCTCGCTTTAGCAGTTAAGGAAATGTACCCTAATGTTAAATTTGGTATAGGCCCAGCAATAGAAAACGGCTTTTACTATGATTTTGAAGTAGAAATTAAAGAAGAAGATTTGAAAAAGCTAGAGAAAAGAATGAAAGAACTTATCAAAAAGAATATTGAATTTGAAAAGAAAGACATACCTAAAGACGAAGCTAGAAAAATATTCAAAGATCAGCCATACAAATTAGAATTGATTGACGAAATTCCAGAAGAAACAGTTTCAATATATGTTTCAGGAGACTTTGTTGATTTATGCAAAGGACCTCATGTAGAATCATCTAAAGAAATTGATCCCAAAGCTTTTAAATTACAAAAACTAGCAGGAGCATATTGGAGAGGCAATGAAAAAAATCAAATGCTAGCTAGAGTATATGGTTTAGCTTTTGAGACAGAAGAACAACTTAATGCTTATTTAGAATTACTTAAAGAAGCAGAAAAAAGAGATCATAGAAAATTAGGAAAAGAATTAGATTTATTTCACACAGAAGAAGAAGTTGGAATTGGTTTGGTTCTTTGGCACCCCAAAGGAGCAATGCTTTGGAGAATAATTGAAGACTTTTGGTTTAAAAAACATTTAGAAAATGGATATGATTTAGTCAGAACTCCACATATAGGAAATAGAAGATTGTGGGAACGTTCAGGCCACTGGGGTTTTTATTCAGATAGCATGTATCCACCTCTTGAAGTTGGGCAATCTTTAAAAGAATTAAAAGACGAGAGTGAAGTTAAAGAATCAGAACAATTCTTATTAAAACCAATGAATTGCCCTTTTCATGTTGCGATTTATAATAATTCTCCTAGATCATATAGAGATTTACCAATGCGTTGGGCTGAAACAGGAACAGTATATAGATTTGAAAAGAAAGGAGAACTTTCTGGTTTGACTAGAGTGAGAGGTTTTACTCAAGATGATGCTCATATTATTTGCAGAAAAGATCAAGTTGAGAATGAATTAAAAAAAGTAATTGATTTTATACTTTTCATTTATAAGGCTTTCGGATTTGATTCTGACAAAGTAAACGTATATCTTTCTTTAAGAGATCCTAAAAACAAAGAAAAGTATGCTGGAAGCGATGAAGGATGGAATTTTTCTGAATCAGTTTTAAGAAATGTTGCTATTGATAAAGGGTTGAACTTTAAAGAAGAAGAAGGTGAAGCAGCTTTCTATGGCCCTAAGTTAGATTTCAAAATTAAAGATGTTTTAGGTAGAGAATGGCAATGCTCTACCCTACAATTTGATTTTAATCTTCCAGAAAGATTTAATATGGAATTTACTAATGACAATGGAGAAAAGGAACAACCATATATGTTGCATAGAGCATTGTTTGGTTCTTTTGAGAGATTTATCGGTCTCTTAATTGAACATTATGCTGGAGCTTTTCCTTTCTGGCTATCCCCTATTCAAATTAAAATTCTTCCAGTTGGAGAAGGACACAGAGATTATGCTAAGCAAGTTAAAGACAAATTAAAAGATTTCAGAGTTGTTATTGATGACAACAACGAAACAATTGGAAAAAAGATTAGAGCTGCAGAAATGGAAAAGGTTCCATACATTCTAGTTGTTGGAGACAAAGAAATTCAAGACAATTCTTTAAGTGCTAGAAAGCATGGCAACGTTGATCTAGGAGTAATGAATATAGAAAAATTCATAGATTCTTTAGAAAAATAATCTTTAAAGATATAATACTAATTAATGAATAATATACTCAAAAAAGCTTTTACTTTGATTGAGTTATTAGTTGTTATCGCTATAATCGGAATTTTATCTGGTCTTATTGTTGTTTCAATGAATGGAGTGACTGATAAAGCCAAAATTGCTAAAAGTCAGGTTTTTTCTAATTCATTAAAAAATGCTTTAATGGCTAATTTGGTTTCTGAGTGGAAATTTGACGGTTCAACGGTGGATGGCGGATCCGCAACAGTTAATGATCTTTTAGATACTTGGTCAAATACAAACAATGGAACCATTGTAAATGCTCCAACTATAAAAACTGGCTCTAATTGCGTGAGCGGATCTTGTTTAAGTTTTGATGGTATTAATGATTATATTGATTTAGGATCTAACAGTAGCACTAGTCTATCTTTACCGATAGCAACAATTTCTATTTGGATTAAGCCAACAAATCGTATTAACAATCAAGAAATTATATCTAAACATTTATCTGATAATTCAGCTTCGGTAAAATTACAATTTAACGGAAATAATTATTTGCAAATGTATACTCTCAGTGGTGGAGGGAATGACAATGCTCCAACAATTTTGATAACTGATAGTAATTGGCATCAAATAGTTATCGTTTTGGGGGACAATGGAGCCAAAGGATACCTTGATGGAATCGAAAAATACAATCAGCCGACATTATTACGTGGTTTAGATATTGCTCCAGCTTCTAATGTTTGGTTTGGTGCTAGACCACCAGGAGCAATAGCTGGAACTTTTTATAATGGCTATATGGATGAGGTAAGAATTTATAGTACATCAATTTCTACTTCTCAAATTAAAGAACAATATTATGCTGATTTGAATAATTTATTAGCAAATCATGGCATAGCTATGGTAGAATATATAGAAAGAATTAAAACCTTATCATCCATTAATAATTTGTTTTAATTAGTTCCCTATCCTTACCAGATAGTAATTTAATTAAACAAATAAAAATAATGAAAAAAATATTAAAAATAACAATGTTGTTTTTCGCATTAATTATTTTTGCTTTTTCATCCCCTGTTTTTGCAGAAGACACTACTACCCAAATAACAGCTGCTGATTTAAACGTGTCTGAACCAACGATTCTTCCTAATAATCCTTTTTATTTCATTAAAAATGTGGGAAGAACAATACAATCTTTTTTAACGATTGATCCTGTTAAAAAGGCTGAACTAACTTTAAAGTTTGCTAATGAAAAATTAATTGAAGCTGAAAAGGTTGCGGAACAAGAAAACAATGATTCTATTGTTTCAAATGCTTTAGATGATTATAAGAATGAAGTGGCTAAGTTAGAGCAATACGCAAAAGAATTGAAAAAAGATAATCCTGCTAATGAAAATCTTTTAATAAAGCTAACTGAACAGAATTTTAATCATCAAAAAATACTAGATCAGATTGCTCAAAAGAAAACTAGTCTTGAAGAAAAAATAGAAGAAGTAAAAGACAGCGCAACTCAAAACATAACAGCATCAACTTTTAGTATTGCTTCTCAAGAAAAGATTCAAGAAAAAATAGAAAACATTGTACAAAATCAGGAAACAAAAATTAATGCTCTAGAAAAAGTTGATATTTTAAAAAAGATAGAGGAAAAAACTCCAGAAGATGCCAAAAAAGCAATCATTAAATCCCAAGACAATTTGTTAGCTCAAAAACTTGAAGATCCTAACTTAACAGAAGAAGATAAGCAAAAAATACAGACAATCTTAGAAGAATTAAAAGGAAAAAAAGAATATAGAGATATTGTGATTGAAGATATTGCTCAAAAAATTATTGATGATAATCAAGATTTATTAAATCAGGTGAGCACTAGCATTACAGAAGAAGATAAAGTTAAATTAAAAGAATTCGCTCAAAGTATTCTACAGGAGCAGAATATAAATTACCAAAAGATTTTAACCGACCTAAATCAATTAAATATTTCAACAGAAGCCAAGAAAATAATTGATACGGTCCAAGAAAAAGTAGTAAATCAAGCCAATAGTCAAGAAATAGGATGTGTTGATGTGATAAATCCTGTTTGCGGAGTTGATAATAAAACATACAATAGTATTTGCGAAGCTAAAAAGGCTGGAATAGAAATTGCATACAAAGCTAAGTGCGGAGAATGTATTCAAGAAGGAAAAATCATTAATCCTTCGGTAGTTAAAAATAAAACATGCTGTGCTGGATTAATAGCATGTCCTGTTAATAGTTCAACCTTAAACACAAACGAAAAAGTGAGTGTTTGCAAAAAGACTTGCGATATTTCTTCAAACGAAACAACTAACACAAAGCCTGAAGATAAAATAGTTTGTACAATGAATTGGGACCCTCTTTGTGGAGAAAACGGTAAAACATATTCTAATGAATGTTTCTTGAACAAAGCAGGGGTAAAAATGGCTCACAAAGGAGAATGTACTAAGCAAGAAAAACCAGTGGAAAAAATAGAAGATAAGATAAAACCAATAATTCCTGTAACTAAAACAGAAACTAATACAAAAGAAGAGAATTCATCATCTGTCGGAATGGCTAACCCTGCTTCAGTTTATTGCACAAAACAGGGATACACGCTAGAAATAAGAAAAGATGATCAAGGAAATGAATACGGAATGTGTATATTCGGAGATGGAAAAGAGTGCGATGAATGGGCTTTCTACAGGAAAGAATGTGGAGAAGATTATATAAAATAACAAAAACACCAGCATAAATTGCTGGTGCTTTTAATTATTCTTAAATTGTATTACCAATAATCCTTTCTTTTTTATTTCTTCTTCTTGCCCGAATGTATTTAATTTAAAATCTAATATATAATCTACTTCTCTTTCAATTTTTCTTCCAGTATATTCTTTTTTCTTAGAATCCCATTCTTTTAAAACAAGAATGTCGCCTTCTTTAATATCAAATTCATTGAGTCTTAGCTCAAATCTTTTTTTGTTAGAATTAACTAAGTCAAACCATTCTATAGGTATTTTCTTTTCTATTATTGCCATGTATGTATTATATCATATTTAGTATAAAAAAATCAGGAGTTAACGCTAATCACTAATTTTAAGTGATTAGGATCAATTCCTGAAGATAAGTTCCTCATAACAATGTCGTATCTATAATACTTCATGCCATCTCCTGGGCCAACAAATGTTTCATCGCTCCAGGCGATATAAACTTTTTCTTTTATTTTTTCTTTGTAGTTTCTGCTATCTCCCAAGCTAATTATTTCTTCTGATGTAAGATTATATTCTAACACCTTATTTGAATCAATAACTATTAGCCCTTTGTTGGGAACAATAGTTAATGTTTTTAAATGGAATCCTTCTCCATACCAATTTCCTTGTTCGTCAACTGCTAATCCATCATGGGGAATTTCTGTGGTGATGAACAGTGCCCCAAAAAATATTATCATTCCAATAATGGCAATTATAGCATAAGCAATTTTTGTTATTTTATGTCTTGTGTCAACGAATACAGATAAAAAACATCCGCAACAAAACATTGAAAATCCAAGTATTACGAATAAGCTAATTATCCATCCACTTAAACCATAAGTAATCATTTTTGCCTCCCTTTTTCAAACTAAGCATATGGCTTAGTACTGCCCTTTTTATAATTCAAATAAATTATCTTGTCAATGCATTCTTTTCGTTGTAATATCAGACATATGAAGAAATACCACATTATCACCTTTGGCTGTCAAATGAATAGATCTGACTCTGAAAGAATAAAGACTGTTTTAGAAGGCATGGGATATGCTGAAACTCTTAATCAAAAAGAGGCTGATTTGGTAATAGTCAATATGTGTTCTGTGCGCCAACACGCTGTTGATCGTGTTTACGGCCTCTCTCCCCAATTCAAAGCCCTTAAAAAGAAGAATAAAGGCTTTAAAAGCATAATAACAGGCTGTATTTTGAAGCCAGATAGACGTAAAATGCAAGAATTGTTTGATTTGGTATTAGACAAGAAAGATTTAGAAAATTGGCCACAAATAATCAAAAACAAAAAAACATTAAAGAAAAAACTTGATTACTTAAAGATAAAACCTAAATACGAAAATAAGATTCAAGCTTTTGTACCAATTAGTAATGGTTGTGATAATTTCTGTACTTATTGCGCCGTTCCCTTCACTAGAGGCAGATTAGTTTCAAGAAATTACAAAGATATAATAAAAGAGGTAAAAGATTTAGTTGAAAATGGATATAAAGAAATATGGCTTTTAGGAGAAAACGTTAATAGCTATAAATCAGGGAAACACAATTTTGCAAAGCTGATTAAAGAAATAGACAAAATTCCAGAAAAGTTTTGGTTAAGATTTACCAGTCCTCATCCTAAAGACTTTTCAGATGAATTAATTAAAACCTTAAAAGAAAGCAACAAATTTGTTCCATATATTAATCTTCCTGCACAAAATGGAGACAATGAAATATTGAGAAAAATGAACAGACCATATACTAGAGAAAAGTATATTGATTTAGTTAAAAAAATCAGAAAAGCATTTAATAATAATATTGCTATTTCAACTGATATTATTGTTGGCTTTCCCAGTGAAACAAAACAACAATTTAAAAACACTGAAAAGCTTTTAAGGGAAATTAAGTTTGATATGGCATATATTGCAGGTTATTCTCCAAGACCTCAATCTTTTGCTTGTGAAAAATTAGAAAACAATATTTCCAAAAAAGAAAAGAAACAAAGAGAGCAATCATTATTGAATATTTTAAGAAAAACAGCTCTAGAGAAAAATAAGAAATTATTAGATAAGGAAATAGAGGTTTTAGTTTTAGAATATAGAGATGGTTATTGCCTAGGAAGAACTACTGAAAATAAAGCTATTAGATTTAAATCAAATAAAAACCTGTCTAATCAGTTTGTTAGAGTAAAGATAGATAAAGTGAGCTCTTGGAGTCTTGAGGGAAAACCAATAAAACCAAAACTTTTAGTTGTTCTTGGCCCAACTGCCTCTGGCAAAACAGACTTGGCTATCAAATTAGCTAAGAAACACAACGGAGAAATAATTTCTGCTGATTCAAGAACAATATATAAAGAAATGGATATAGGAACAGCTAAGCCCAAAGATTATAAAGGAATTCCTCATTATTTAATAGATATTTTAAATCCTAATGAAGATTTTAATGTTGCTCTATTCAAACAGAAGGCCTTAGAAGAAATACAAAAAATACATAACAAAGGAAAACTTCCTATTCTTGTTGGTGGCACTGGATTATACATCAAAGCAATAGTTGATAATCTTGAATTCCCTTCTGTTCCAGCTAATCAAAAATTAAGAAACAAATTAGAAAAGAAAACGACAGAAGAATTATTCAAAGAATACGAAAAGATAGATAAGCAGGGGTCAAAACAAATAGATAAAAGCAATAGAAGAAGATTGATAAGAGCAATTGAAGTTTGTCTTGCAACAAACGAACCATTTTTCAAAGAAAGAAAAGGAGAACAATTGTTTGATATATTCCAAATAGGAATTAATATTAAAAAAGAAGAATTAGAGAAAAGAATAAAAAACAGAGTTGATCAAATGTTTAAGCAAGGACTAGAAAAAGAAGTTAAGAAGTTATACAAAAAATATGGCTACACTATTCCTATTATGAAAACTATTGGTTATCAGGAATGGGAAAGCTTTTTAAAAGGACTTGAAGAAAAAGAAGAGGTAAAAAAAAGAATAGTATTAAATACTATTGCTTTTGCTAAAAGACAGACGACTTGGTTTAAAAAAGAAAAGAATATTACTTGGATATAAAAAAATAAGAGAGTTTAAACCTCTTCTTTTTTTAGTACATTTTTCATTTGGAAAAGATGCCAATTATAAAAAGTATCTTTCCAGTAAGCTCGAGCATATTCAAGAATGTCCCTTTCCCTCACAAAATATACTATACCCATGTGAGATTGATCAAATTCATGAGTGATTCCCCATGGAGGATTCATATTTTCATCGGAAAATGACCATGCCCCTTCTTTATTAAAAGTTAAAATATTTAAAGAAACCAGAACAATATTAATATACTCTTCGCTTGCATGCCTTGTTCTGTAGTTTTCTGCATCAATAATTTTTTTGCGTTTCTCCCAATTTACAATTGTTTCTCCATTGCTATCCACGCTTAATGTTTTTTCTAAAATAGACTTATGTAGCATGAAGGTTTTAATCGCTCTTTCTCTGTTTTCATTAAAAGAATCATTAAAATAAAGATATTTTCCATCAGGAACTATGATTTTTCCACCTTTTACATTAAGGACGTAATCCATAGTTTATTTCCTAGTAACCACTTAAAGGTTCCAAAGAAAGAATAGCAAAATAAAGATTTAAAGTAAAGATATCTAAGGCATTGCCTATTTTATCTCCAAAAAAATAAGAGAGGTTAACAAACCTCTTCTTTTTTTAGTACATTTTTCATTTGGAAAATTGTCCAGCCTGTTCTGCCTTTCCAGTTGGCACTAGCGTAATCAATTATATCTTCTTTATTAACAAAATACGCTCTGCCCATAAAAATTGTATCAAATAGTTTACTCGATGATACTCCCCACTCTGGATTCATCTCCGCGTCAGAAAAAGTCCAAGCATTCTCCTGATTTTCGGTTAGAACATCCAGCACAATTAAAACTAAATTGATGTATCTTTCAATTTCATGCCTTATCCGATAATCAGAAAACTTGATAATCTTGGCAAATTCAAAAAAATTCACTCTTGTCTTCCGTCCGTCCTTCCTTAATATAGCCGATAAGTATCTTTTATGAGAATTGAATATTTTTATTTCTTCATCTATTATTCCCAAGTCTTCTCTCAGAAAGTATTCATTAGGAGGAAGAATAATAGTTCCACCGCTAACTTCAATTTTTAATTCCATGGCTAGTCTCCTCGAACCACTTAAAGGTTCCAAAGAAAGAATAGCAAAATAGAGATTTAAAGTAAAGATGCTAAAAAAAGAGAGGCTGATACCTCTTATTTTCACCATTTTCTTCATTTAAAAATACCAACGATAAGGAGCATCTATTTTGTTGACTCGAGCATATTCAAGAATGTCTCTTTCTCTTACAAAATACAACGTACCCTTATCCCATTGATCAAATTCATGAACAATGGCCCAAGGAGGGTTGTTTTCTTCGTCTAAGAATGACCATGCCCCTTCTTTATCAAAAGTTAAAATATCCAAAGAAATTAAAAAGAAATTAATATATTTTTCGGTTGTATGTCTTGTTCTATAGTCCTCTGCATCAATAATTTTTTTGCGTTTCTCCCAATTTACAATTGTTTCTCCATTGTCATCCACACTTAGTGTTTTTTCTAGAATAGGCTTATAGAAATTAAAAACTTTAATTACTCTTTTTTTATTTTTATTACTAAGATCGTAAAACTTTGAATAAATTTTATCTGAAACAATAATTTTCTCTCTTTCTATTTCAAGGATAAAATTCATAATTACCCCTCGTAACCATTTTAAAGGTTCTAATAAAAGAATAACATAATAATTAAAAATACAAAAGAAAAAAGGCTTACGCCTATGTATATTGGTATCTTACTCTGTTGCAAAATTCTATAAAAAATATTTGCAACATTATTTCGTCTTCTGCTTTGGCTGTAAAGCGATTCTGATCATCAAAGATTGTTCCGAATATCATATTGTCTGGAATTCCGAAATAATCAATTTTCCTAATTTCGTGTTTTATTCCAGTAATATTTTTGGGAACAGGTGTTGATGAATCAACAGAGATTATCCATTGATTATTGAGATCGCTCTTAACAACAAAAGTTGCTTTTTCAATCTTGATCATAACAACTGGCAGAATAATAGAATCAATATTATATGTAGAAATTACCTCTAAATTGTCTCTAATATCTTTTGTTTCCTTGCAGCTTAACGATAACGAAGAAGGAATTGATGAATGAATAATTTTCATTTGTTTAGAAAAATATTGGTCATTTCTTATTTCTTCTGGTTGCTTTGAAAGCCAATCACTAAACTTGTAAGACATGGTGCACCTCAATTGGAAAAGGACAAGTCCTTTCTTCTGCAATATTGCAAACTTAAATAAAAAAGTCAACCCATTTAAAAAATAAACTAAATGGAGGGTCTTTTAGTTATTTGTGTTAATTCAGAAAGAATTACTGTTGCTGTTTCCCCTGATTCAAGATTTATAGTTAATTCTTTTTCTGATATGGTTGCAATTATTCCTGAAGTCATGAATTTTACCATACTGTCAGATGGTTTTTCCTGTTTAGGAATGTTTTCTCTCTGAGTCATATTTGGCATCCCTTTATTTCGATCTGATTGTTTTTCATCTTGCTGATTTAAAAGACAATTATCTTTTGCATCACAAACAATTATTCTTTCTGCTAATATTTCATTTTCTGATTTTGTTCCCGTTATAATAATATAATTACTTTCTTTAAGATCACTCACTTTAAGTGTTTGGCTTTCTTGCTGTTCATAATTATTAATCTTCTCTTCATCGGAATTATTTACTTTAAAAAAGTAAAAAGCCCCTATTATCACTAACGTTATACCTAAAAGATATATAAAAATGTATTTTTTGTTCATATTATTTTATTATTCGTATCTTAATGCTTCAATTGGATTAAGATTTGAAGCTCTTTTAGCAGGATAATATCCAAAAGCAATTCCTATGCCTGCAGACACAAAGAATGCTAAAAGAATTGACGAAAGCGTTACAACTGTTGTTGTTCCTCCTAATTTATTTACTAAAAATGATGCTAATATTCCTAATATTATCCCAATTATTCCTCCTAAAAACGTTAAAGATATAGATTCAAGCAAAAATTGATTGCTAATATCATTACTTCTTGCTCCTAATGATTTTCTTAAACCTATTTCTCTTGTTCTTTCAGTCACTGTTGTTAACATCATATTCATTATTCCTATGCCTCCAACAATTAATGATATCCCAGCAATAGCTCCTAATAATAATGTTAAAGTTCCTGAAACAGAAGACATTGTTTCCATAACTTCGGCCTGATTGGTTATGCTAAAATCAGCAGAATCAACATTTTCTATTTTATGCCTTGTTAATAATAATGCCTGAACGTCTTCTTCTGCTTTATCCATGTATTTAGCAGAAATAACTTCAATGTTAATATTTGAAACAGAATTATTGCCTGTAAAATAATGTTTAGCAACAGCTATAGGAATATAAATAATATCATCAGCATTATTCATTCCAGAAGAAGTACCTTTTGATTCTGTTACCCCGATAATTGTAAACTCCATGCCATCTATTTTAATTTTTGAACCAACTGGATCAGCATTTTCTCCGAATAATGTCTCGCTCACAGTAGGTCCTAAAACAGCAACTTTTGAGACTCCCTCTATTTGAGTAGTTGTAAAGAAGTTACCTAAAGAAACGCTTAAGCTTTTTATTAATTGATAATCTGAATTAATTCCATAAATATTTGTATTTGTGTTATTCCCTTTATAAACAACTTGCTTCCTGGCAGAAATAACAGATGCAACATATTTTAAATTACTAATTTCATTTTTAATTGCTTCTGAATCAGCCAAAGTTAAAGTTGTTGAAGAAGAGCTACTCCTCACCATTGAACCATAACTTTTCTGAGATCCAGGAGAAACTATCAAAAGATTTGAACCCAATGATTGTATTTGTCCTTCTATCTCAGCTGTTGTTCCTTGTCCAACCGAAACCATTGTGATAACAGAAGCTATACCAATAACAATACCTAAAATAGTTAATCCTGATCTGGATTTATTTGCTGAGAGAGATAAATATGTTTCTTCTAATAAGTCCGCAAATGTCATATTATTTATTCTTTAATAAAGATTTAGATGTATTATCATTAACAATAATCCCGTCTTTTAATTCAATAATCCTATCAGCATGCTCAGCAACATATCTTTCGTGAGTAATTAAAACTATTGTATGGCCATATTCCTTATTTAATTTTTGGAACGTTTCTAAAACAATATCTCCTGTTTTTGAATCAAGATTTCCTGTTGGTTCATCTGCTAATATTAAATCAGGATTATTAACCAATGCTCTTGCAATAGCAACTCTTTGCATTTGTCCTCCTGATAACTGGCTTGATAAATGATGCCATCTGTCTTTGTCTAATCCAGCTGATAATAATGATTTTTCAGCTAGTTTTCTTCTTTCTTCTTTTTTAACATCATTATCATATATTAATGGAAGCATTACATTTCTTAAAACAGTTGCTCTTGATAACAAATTAAACGATTGAAAAACAAAACCAATTCTTTCTGATCTAATAGCAGCTAGCTCGTTATCAGATAAATCAAGCATATTTTTGCCATTCAAAATATACTCTCCTGAAGTTGGCTTATCTAGTGCGCCTAAAATATGCATTAATGTAGATTTACCTGATCCAGAAGGCCCTATAATTGCAACGAATTCACCTTTTTTAATCTCAAAAGAAACTCCTTTCAAAACATTCGTTTCTGTGTCCCCTGTTTTATATGTTTTAATAATATCTTTGCAACTAATCATACATTTATCTTCCCATCATCATCATTACATTACCGCCTTGAGGCCCACTCTGATTCTGGTTATTAGAATTTGTTGTAGTGGTTGTCTTTTTTGTGCTTAAAGAAGATTGAACAACTATTTTATCTCCTTCATTAATTCCATTTTTAATTTCAATTGAAACATCGTCTGTTATTCCTATTTCAATATTTTTTCTTTCTATTGTTCCGTTTTCAAGCATAACTTGAACAAAACTTTTATCACCCATTGTTTTAACTGCACTACTTGAAACAACAATAACGTTATTAGCTGATTCAACAATAATATTGGCTGTTATGCTCATGCCAGGCTTAACTCTTCCGTCCTCTGTATCAAAACTTATTTTAACATTATAACTAACAACTCCTTGACTCACTGTTCCTAAAGTATCAATTTCAGCCACTTCTCCTACAATAGACAAATCATCTAATGCATCAAAAGTGATATCAACTTTTTGCCCTAGCTTAACTTTAGCAATATCAACTTCATTCAAGGTAATATTAGCTATTTTGTCATTAGTAATTATTGATCCCATTGAAGTTCCTGTGCTAGCAGTATCACCAACAGAAACATCAACGCTAGCCATAACGCCATTAAAAGGAGCTGTGATAGAATATTTTGCTAGATTTTCCTGAGCTTCTAACAAAGCTTCTTCTTTTTGACTAACTGTTAATTCTTGTGTTCTTATCTCTAAATCATCAGCCCCTTCTTTAACATCTTCTAGAGATAATTCTTTTTCTTTGATTGTTCTTTCTGCACTAATAATACTACTTTTATAATTATCAATAGTTGTTCCAGAAGAAAGGAGTGTTGATAAATGACTATTAGTCTTGCTTGTGTATCCATTTAGAGTTGTTAAGTACGTATCAGCATATGATGTTGGCGCCATATCATAATTATTCATCACTTCTTTATAATATTGAATATAATCATATGTTAGCTTTATCGTATCAGAAATCTTTTTAGTTGTTGCGTAAGTTTCATCAATAAGAATCTCTATATCTTCCTTTTCAGAATATCTTGAGCTGTTTTTGTAGTCTAAAAAGTTTTGGTCATACATTTTCTTTGTTGCATTATATGCTGCAATTAATTCATTTTGATAGGTTATTATCTTACTATCATATGCTCTAATGGCATCGCTAAAATAATAAATATTTGATTGAGTGTTTCCTCCGGCTATTGTTGTAGAAAACAAAACATTATTTAATCCAAGCATTATTCCTGGCAAATCAAGGAAAGCATTAGAAACATTATTAAATCCATCATCATATGATTTGGCTAAATTATTTTCCGCTGTTTTCTTGTTTTCCTCTGCTTGAATTAACGAATTTTCTGATTGCAATAAAGTTAATTCATCAATAGGAGCTTTCATTTCTTCTAAATCTATTTGGGCTTGCTCTAAAGCTAGACTAGCTGTTCTCACACTTTGTGATCCTTCTGTATCATTTATTTTAAAAAGAAGGTCTCCCTTGTTAACCTTTTCTCCATTTTGAACATATACTCCTTTTATCTTTCCTGATACTTCAGCTGATAAATTAACTTCTTTTAATGAAGATACTTGTCCAGTTCCTGAAACAGAAATACTAATATCTCCCATTTTTGCAATTTGAGTTGTATATGACAAAGATTGTTTTTGAGGTAAAAAATAATTAATAGCAAATGGCGATGCTATTAAAACAATTAAGATAATTGATGATATTATCTTGTGGGAAAGAATAAAGCTTTTTGCTTTGATGAGAAAGTTTTTTATTTTCATAATTAAATTATTATTCCTATATAATTTATTACTGATTTGTTTTTATTTTATTTCAAATCAAAAACCGCCCTAAGGCGGTCTCTTATTATTTATGACACTCTTTAAAGCAATTTCTAGGATTTACTTTTTCCTCAAAACACTTTTTAATACACTCCTTATCTTCTTTATTAAAAAACATCATATTGGAAGGAAGATTTTTAATGTTCTTATCATCTAGATTCTTATCAAACTTAAAATCTATCCCTCTATTAATAGCTCCCATATTTTCTTTATCAACAATCTTAATTTGATTAACCTTAAAATCAAATCCATTTCTATCTCCAACAGCAAGGATAAAATCTCCTTTGTTTATTTCTGGAAGATTTTCAATTCCTTCTGTTTCTATATTTCTTAATCCATGAGGAGTTTGAATCACCAGATAATCATCTGTTTGTTCGAAAACAACCCCAGCAACGCCATTATCTCTCATATCTGTTAATGGTTTTAAAAACATATTAGCAGGAGCAAACCCTGTTCTTGCTTGTCTTTCAATGCTTTGACCAATATTAAAATAAGTAGAAATTATTCCAAAAACAATAATGAAAGAAACTAATCCTACAGCTAAATATCCAAATGGCTTTTTATATGAAACATCGCTTCTGGTAATCAAGTATCCAGACAAACCGATAAATACAATAAAAGAGACTACTAATAAATATGGAAATGATTCCAAAAAAGCCAATATGCCAAACTTACCAAAGCTTAGATATTTAAGATTGTCTGTTTCTTTAAGGTAAAAAAGAATTAAATTAAAGAACAATACAGACAAAAGAACGCTAAAAGTAAAAGCTGTGCCTAGTCCTAATTTTTCTGCAATAAAAACATACTTGGACTTTAACTTTACTTGTCCAGTCTTTATCTTTCCCATTATTGTATTTTCTAATTTTTTATCTTGCATGCTTTTTACTTATTTCAATTAATTTTTCTTTGATTTGACTCTTGCCTCTCATAATTAACGTTCCAACAGTATTTTTTGGAATTCTTAGAACGTCGCTTATTTCTTCATACGACATATTTTCAAAAAAGAACAGAACTAATGGCTCTTTATACTTATTATCCATACTGCTCATCACCCCTTCTATATCTTTTTTTAAAAATCCTTGATCTATTTCTTTTTTTATATCAACTTTTTCGTCTATCAATTTATATTCTAAATCATCCAAAGCAATTTTAACATTCTTTTGTTTTTTTAAATGATTAATTCCTTCATTGTGGGCTATTCTATATATCCAAGAAGAAAACTTCTTATTTATGTCAAAACCGTATAGGTTCTTATACGCTTTAATGAATACGATTTGAAGAATATCTTCTATATCGTCTTTGTTATTTGAAAATTTTGATAAATAGCGCGATAGCTTATTTTCATACCTTCTGATGACTTCCCTATACAATTCTTTATCATCATTTAAGATAGATTCAACTATCTGCTCATCTTTTAATTGGTCCATTACTATGCGTTAATATTATCATATATTAATACAACATAGAATATGGTTTATTTCAAAAGAAAAACCAGCTTATTCAGCTGGCTTATTAAATCTTTCACCGAACTGTCCCATGCTTCCTTTTCCATTTTTAAGCATATTTACATGCTGTTCTTTCATTTTATCAAACTGATCTTGAGTTGTGGCATTAATTTTAGCTATTTCTTGAGCTTTCCAGGAATCTAGTGTCATTGACTGCCATTTAGCTAACTCTTCAGATCTTTTTGTTTCAGCTTCTTTTTGTTTGGCTTCTACTTGAGCTTTTTGTTCTTCAGTTAAAGTAATGCCAAACATTTTTTGAAAATGATCTGCTTTATTTAATGCTCCTGTATTTTCAGAAGCCATTGCACTAACAACACCGAAACCAGAAATAACTAATGCTGCAAATAAAGAAAGTAATAATGTTTGTTTTTTCATTTTATTATTTATTTTTTATTATCTTTGAGGTCCTCACTTATTTATACAAATAATGAATAAATTTATTTCAATAAAAAAAGCTCATCCCCTTCTTTTTTCTTCAGGAATAAGCAGCGGTGTAAGTCCTCCGATAAGTGATCCTATAAATAATAATATGGCGGAAAATAGCCAATCATCAAATATTTTTAATCCATAGACTGGATCAATTATCAAAACAACGATTACAAAAAGAGCTACACACAATATTGCCTCAAGGTATTCTTGAATAATCTCAAATTTTACCCTAATAATATATTTTAGAATTACAAATAAAAAAGTAATTGCAATTCCCATGAATAATGGCAAAATTATTTCAATGTTCAAAAGAATTGATATGATTAAAAAGATTATTAGCCTTGCTAGCATCTCTTCTAACATTAACAACCCTCCTAGTGATAATTTATAGAATATATTTTAGATTGTGTCAATTCATGCTAACTCCTTCTCCTGCTAAATATCCTGTTGTCCAGCAAAGCTGGAGGTTATATCCCCCTGTTGGACCATTTAAATCTAGTACTTCTCCTGCTATATATAGATTTTCAATCAAGCTTGATTGCATTGTTTTAGATCCAACATCTTTCAAATCAACCCCTCCTGCTGTAATCATAGCTCTTTCAAAACTATCTAATCCAGAAACAGTTAGATTAATTTCTTTCAAAAGATTAGCTATTTTTCTTCTTTCTTCTTTGGTAATGATATTTACTTTTTTCTCTGGATTAATTTTAGATAAATTAACCAAAACATTTACAATTTTAGGAGCAACAAAATAATTCAAAACATTTTTAAACATCATATTGCTTGAGTCAAATTTTTCTTGCAATTTCTTGTCTGTTTCCTCAACTGTTAAGTCAGGCAATAAATCTATTTTAATCTTAAATCCTTTAGCATCTTCATTAATCATATCGCTCATATTAAGGATTATTGGACCAGTTAAGCCATTAGAGGTAAACAAAACTGATCCAATAGATGAATAAAGCTTCTTTTCTTCCTTGTATAATATTATTTTAACGTTTCTTAAAGTTAATCCTTCTAACTCTTTAACAAACCTCTCTTTGATAAGAATAGGAGTTAAAGCAGGCTTAGGAGTGATAATTTTGTGTCCTAATCCTTCTAGCCAACCATATGCATCCCCAGTTGATCCTGTTATTGGATATGATTTGCCTCCAGTAGCAATAATGTATTTATCAGCAATTATTTCTTCTCCATTTAGTAATACTATTTTTTCAATTCTGTTTCCTTGTTTAACAATTCTTTTGACTTCTGCTTTTAATTTAACTTCAACATTAGATGATTTTAAATAATTAATTAAAACTTTAAGAACATCTTCTGAAGAGTCACTTTCAGGAAATACTCTTTTTTCTTCTTCAATTTTAGTATTAAGTCCACGATCATTAAAGAACTTAATCAATTCTTTAGGACCAAATCTGCTTAAAGAAGATAAAAGCCATTGCCCTTTTAAACCAAACTTATCAGCTAATTCTCTATTTGTTCTAAAATTAGTTAAATTACAGCGGCCATTACCAGTAGATAACAATTTAATTCCTAGCCTAGAATTCTTTTCTAATAAAATAACTTTAGAACCTAATTCTCCTGCCCTACCAGCAGCCATTATTCCTGCTGGCCCCCCACCGATAACAGCTACATCGTATTTCATAACAATCCTTTTATTTCTTTATCAAGCCTCTTGAAAAAATCTTCCATATATTCATGTCTTTCTTTGGCAAATTCTTTAGCTGTTTTTGTGAGTATCTTGTCTTTAATATATCTAAGCTTATGATAATACTCTAATACTGCTGTATCATCTTTTGTGTATGCATACTTTTTTGCTTCTTTGTATATCTCCTTTTCCCTACCAGTATATAAAGGTGCATTATATATTCCAGCAAACAAGAAATCCCTAGCAATCCCTACTGCTCCAATTCCGTCTAGCTTATCAGCATCAAATAAAACTTTAGCTTCAATTGTTTCAGGATTGTGATTATTCCTATGTCTATGACTCAAAACACAATGTAATATATTTTCTACCACTTCTTCATCAAGATTATATTTAGATAATATCTTTTTTGATATTTCCACTCCTTTTTCAGCATGGCATATCTTGCCTTTGCTATCGGTCTCTTCTTTTCTGCCAACATCATGTAAATATGATGCTATCTCAACAATGTTAAGATTAGCTTTTTCTTTTTTTCCTATTTTAATGGCTAAATTGTGCACTCTTTCAACATGAGACCAGTCATGGGAACTGTCTCCACCAACAAAGTATTCTTTGGCTTTATCTCTTATTTTTTCAATTATTTGTTTATTTATCTTCATATTTTTATAATAACTTAAAATTTATTATTTGTATATTAAAAAATAGACCTTCTAGGTATTGTACTCAGAAGGTATAATCTCATTAAGGGAGAGACTTAGCCCAAAGAATTTGTTTCGAGATTGATGACGATACTTTTTACAGATATCGGCTGGTTGCTCACGTGAAGAATCTGGCCCCCAGTAACATAGTGCTGGTGATAAACACCTTTAGTGTCCCACCAGTACAAGTATTCGATACTGTTTCCGTAAGTTCCATCATCTTGAAGGACCTCTCCAGTATAGTAAGTATTTTTGCTGATGCTTATGGGAATAGCGTCATTATAATCCCCAGAAGTTAAAACACTTGTTGGAGAAATTCTTTTCCCGCTACTAGTCACCTTTCCATCAACAGTGCTATAGAGGAGAACCTGTCCACTATATGCGGAAATAACATACAGATGCTTGATCGATCCAGGCTGGTTATCTTCTTTCAGCCTTTTTCCAATGTTCCTCTGTTCTGTAGTTAAACCATCAGAACCAACTGGAACTTGTACAGTTGAAATCGTAATGCCTCCTACAGACTGCGGATCTTTTCTTTCGCCGGTAGTACATCCAGCAAAAAGTGACATTACTACAAGCAGCAATACTACTGCTGAAACCAAAACAATTTTACTGTTTTTCATCTTTAAATACCTCCTGTTTTGTATTCTCTGTACTCTCTGGGCAACGTTATCGTTGCTCCTTTGGGCAAATCGCCAACATTGGTAAATCGCCAATTGAATTTTGCCATTTGAGCATTATACTCTGCGGCCAAACTGTTATAACTGGCAATAGTGCCGGCAACTTCAGACGACCAAACATTGTACTGCTCTCTGTCCTCTCTTGGCCATTTTTGGCGTTCAATGTTTTTATACGATTCTTCCATTGACCTCATTCTTGAATCGTAAACTTGTATGTCTGCAAGTTTTTTATCAAGTTGAGCAGAGGCGTCTTTGAACCACTCATACTTTTCAAGTAGAGCTTCTGGTCCAAATTCATTCTTGGCAACCTTGGCACCCTCTCCTGTCCAACTTAAGACAAAAAAAATGATGCCAATAATCACAACGAGCGCTACAATTAGGCCAATAATCTTAATGGAAATTGGCCACGGGCCACTATTAGCAGCCTTTCTGTAATCTTCCCAGTTGTCCATGATTCACCTTTTAAGGGCATTGAATCGGTTAAAACCGATGACGAAATAATAAAGTAAATCACACTGTTTGTCAAGCACGATTAGTACGCACAATACAATAGTGTTAACGAGCTTAGATATATTAATATAGCAATTTCTTTTAATCTATGGTAATAAGGGCTAGAGACTAAATTGTGTCTCCTTTATTTTTCAACACAATAAAATGGCAAACGAAACAATAGTCAAATTTGACGAAGTATCATTTGAATATGACCACAGGCTAATTCTTGAAGAGGTTGATTTTAATATTCACAGAAATTCTAAAATAGCTTTAATGGGACAAAACGGTGCTGGGAAAAGTACAATCTTTCAATTAATAACTAAAAAACTTAAGCCAACCTCAGGAGAAATACATGTTGAAAAAGGACTATCTATCGCAACTGCCCTTCAAGTAATTCCTCGTGAGGATATGGAATTAACGATAAGAGAGTTTTTTCAAAAATGTTTTCCTAATAAAGTATATGACATTGATCCTAAAATTGATGCTGTTTTAGAAACAGTAAATTTAGATGCTCCTCACGATAAACTCATTAAATCATTTTCAGGTGGACAACAAGCTAGATTGTTATTAGCTTCAGCTTTAATCCAAAATCCAGATCTTTTATTGCTAGATGAGCCAACCAACAATCTTGATAAGGTAGGAATTGAACATTTAACTAATTTTCTTATCAATTATAAGAAAACTTGCGTTGTCATTTCTCATGATGCTGATTTTCTTAATGCTTTTACACAAGGCGTTCTTTATCTTGATCTATTTACCTTAAAAGTAGAAAAATACAATGGTAATTATCACGATGTAGTCAGAGAAATATCTGTTCGTATTGAAAAAGAAAACATGAAAAATGCTCAACTAGCTAAAGAAATTCAAGAAAACAAAGAAAAATCAAACTTCTTTAAAGACAAAGGAGGAAATTTAAGATTGGTAGCCAAGAGAATGAGAGAAAAAGCAGAAAAATTAGAAGAACAAAAAGTTGTGATAAGAAGAGAAGATAAAACTATTAAACCGTTTAAAATTCCTGTCCAGCAAGATATTTCAGGAGAAATATTAAATGTTTCTTCTTTTACGGTTATTAAAAACAATAAAAGCATTGTCAAAAAAACAAATATCTCATTAAGAAAAAAAGAGCACTTGCTTTTAGTCGGTCCTAATGGAATCGGCAAAACTACTCTCCTTGAATCAATTGTTAATAGAACAAATAAAGACGCTATTATTGCTCCCAATACTAGAGTTGGCTATTATCGTCAAGATTTTTCTACTCTTAATTTTGATGATACTGTTATGCAATCATTAACTTGCATGGTTGATGAGTTGTCTCAAAAAGATTTACGTTCAATGGCAGCAGGATTCTTAATTGATGAAAACGTTATCAAAACTAAAATTGGAGATTTGTCTGAAGGACAGAAAGCTTTGGTTGCTTTTGCTAGACTAGTGCTTCAAAAACCTGGCTTATTAATCTTAGATGAACCAACTAATCACGTTAACTTTAGACATATACCAATTATTGCTAAAGCTCTTGATGAATACGAAGGCCCTATGATTTTAGTTAGCCACGTCCAAGATTTCGTAGATAAAATCAGGATAAATAAAATAGTTAACTTAGAAGATTAATATTAGACAATTAATTATTTTTTAAATACTTCTTTAAGAAAAACTAAATCTCTTATTTTGATAAACTTTCCCTGATAATCATCTGTCTTTTCTTCAATTAATTTTATCGCTTCATCAAGTGGCACCCAGATTGAAATCATACCATCATCAAGTTCGCCCTGTTCAAATTTAGGATCACCTATTTCTCCAACAATCTTAGCGGTATAACAATATGATATTTGTAAAATATCAAAATCATTTCTATATTCAATAATTACTCCTACTTCATCAATAATATCAATATTACAACCAACTTCTTCCAAAACTTCCCTTCTTAATGCTTGTTCTATTGTTTCTCCATTTTCAATCCCTCCTCCTGGAATCTTATAATAATTCTTTTTAGAAACAAATTGAAAGGCTATTTCATTCTTATCATTAAAAAGTATTGCCCTAGCAGCTTTTCTTAAACGATAAGGCTTACCAAATCTTTCTCCATCGGAAAGGCCGATATCATTGTTTCTTATTTCTTTTAATAATTTCATATTATGGTTCCCAATATTCACCACTTCTTAATATTTTTCCTATTCCTATTTTGCCATCAAAAATAACAATCTCGACTCCAGCCTCTTTAAGTATTTTAAATGCAAAATCAATATCTTCTTGCCAATGGCTAGATCTATCTAAAGCTTGCTTATGTGTAATCAAAATTTTAATTCCTGATTGAATTATTGATTGAGCGCATTCAGTACAGGTTGCCCAAGGGCAAACCATAATTAAACCATCTGTTTTAATTCCTAATTTTGCAGCAGTGTAGATAAGGTTTCTTTCTGCATGAACACTTAATTTATATCTAATTCCTTTGTCCTTCTGCCTTTCTTCTGTTTCAGCCACTTGATTGGGAAAACTATTAACAGCTGAAAGAATAATGTTTTCCTTTAAATCAACTAAAAGAGCAGCATTTTGTGTTGATATATTAGTACTTTTTTGAGCCTCAAGATAGGCTATTTTCAATAATTCTTTATAATTCATAATTATTTTAAATATTTAACCATCTTAATAAGATCTTCGTATTTATTATAATGATTTACTCCACCCTTTATTGTTCCTAAGATTTCAAATCCCATTTTTTTATATAAATTTTGGGCAATTTTATTTTTTCCGTGAACACCAAGAGAAAGTATTCTTAATTTAAACTTCTTTATAGCTTTATTAATAACTTCTTTAAATAATTTTTCACCTAATCCCATTCCCCTAGCTTCTTTTTTAAGAGATATCCCAATCTCGCCAATATGTTTTTCATCCTTATTACCTATTGCCACCATTGAGTTTCCCACAACCTTACCATCAATCAATAAGAAAAGATGAATTGAGTTTTTATCTTTTATTATCTTTTTAAGATATTCTTTTTCTTCTTTGTAAGTTAATTTTTTCTGCACAGTAATAAAAGCTTTTTCGTCTACCAAAGAATTAATCATTTCTAATAATGAATTTAAGTCTGACATCTTTGGCGGTCTTATTTCTATTTTTGGCTTTTTCATATATTTTTAAAATAAAGAGCAGTCTTTCGACTACTCAATATAATTACATATTAGCTTCCAAGTTCTTATTGAAATATTCTTTTAAATCTTCAATATTTATTCTTTCTTGTTTCATGGTATCTCTGTCTCTGACAGTGACTGTATTGTCTGTTAAGGTGTCAAAATCTATTGTCACGCAATATGGAGTACCAATTTCATCTTGTCTCCTATAACGTTTACCAATATTTCCATTGTCATCAAATTCGCACATAAAGCTAGGTCTTAATTGCTCATAGACCTCTTTTGCTTTTGAAACTAGTTCTGGCTTGTTCTTGAGTAATGGGAAAACAGCTACCTTAATTGGAGCTAAATGTTTTGGGAACTTAAGAACAATACGTTCTTCGTCTTCAACCTTCTCCTCGGTATAAGCAAAATCAAGGAACATTAACATTAATCTATTCAAGCCAACAGAAGTTTCAAGAATATGTGGAACAAATCTTTCATTAGTCTTACCATCCAAATAACTTAAATCTTCTCCAGAGAATTTAGAGTGTTGAGACAAATCCCAATCACCTCTTGCGTGTATTCCTTCTACTTCACTGCATCCGATAGAATTAAAATCATATTCTATATCATATGCTTCAGAAGCATAGTGAGCTAGCTTTTCATGTTTGTGCCATCTTATCTTTTCTTCTGGAATGCCATTATCAAGGTACCAATCCCATCTAATCTTTTTCCATTTCTCATAATTCTCTTTCATTGTGTCAGGATGAACAAAATACTGCATTTCCATTTGTTCAAACTCACGAGTTCTAAAGATGAACTGCCTAGCAACTATTTCATTTCTAAATGCTTTACCAACTTGAGCAATACCGAATGGAATACTAGGATGTATAGAATTAACTGTATTCTTGTAATCCAAATATATACCTCCACAAGTTTCTGGACGCAAATATACAACATCTTCATCTTTCAAGTCACCAACAGGAGATCCGATATTAGATTTTACCATTAAAGAAAACACTCTAGCCTCAGTTAGGTCTGTTGATCCACAATTAGGACATTTTAATTTCTTAGCTTCTTTTAACTTGTTTAATTCATCATTTAAAAATTCTAGTGGAGATTTATCGTCTACACTTATTCCAAATTTCTCTAATAAATGATCAGCTCTAAATCTTTCCTTACACTTCTTGCAATCTACCTCAGGATCATTAAATCCACCCACATGCCCAGAAGCAACCCAAGTTTTTGGATGCATAAAAATAGCACTATCTAATCCAATAACATCACTTCTTAATTGAATCATGTGCTTCCACCAAGAATCTCTAATATTGTTCTTCAATAAAATACCGTAGTGGCCATAGTCATATATAGCAGAAAATCCTCCGTATATTTCAGAGGATGGAAAGACAAAGCCCCTTCTCTTACACAAGGAAATTATATTTTGAAAGAATTTATCGTTATCTTTATTCATATTTTATCTCTTAGTATCTTTCCCATATCTTAATGTTTCTTTAAGATAAAATCAAGCTTTATAAGGTTTTCGATACTTTAAGAAATAATCAAATAACGTTGACAAGTACCTATTATTAGAATAAATTATAGATATTAATCAATATTTTATATAGCTTCCCTGCTGTTTAAGATATAAGTGATTTAGCGTGCTCTCAATAATTTATAAAGCTCACTAAATTCAGCACAGATATATGAATAACAAAGAAGAAAATAAGCCTACTGGAGTTAAAAATTCTTACACAGAAATAGAAGAAAAGGTTTTAGATTTTTGGCAAAAGGCAGATACATTTAAAAAGTCTGTTGATAAAGATGCTCCTAATGGAAACTATATTTTTAATGATGGCCCTCCATTCATTACTGGGTTGCCTCACTATGCTACTCTACTTCCAAGTATTGCCAAAGATGCTGTTTGTAGGTATTGGACAATGAAAGGATATAGAGTTGAACGTGTTTGGGGTTGGGATTGCCACGGCTTACCAGCTGAAAATAAAGTAGAAGAAAAATTAGGACTAAAAGACAAGAAAGATATTGAAAATCTAGGAATTGATAAATTCGTAGATGCTTGTCGTTCATATGTTAATAGTGGATCTGAACAATGGGAATGGTACATAAATAGAATTGGTCGTTGGGTAGATATGAAAAACGCTTATAAAACCATGGATTTAAAATTCATGGAAAGTGTTATTTGGTCTTTCAAAGAATTATACAATGCTAACCTTATCTATGAAGGCTACCGTACTAGTTTGCATTGTCCGCGTTGTGCTACTCCTTTATCTAAGTTTGAAATCACAATGGATGATGGTTCATATCGTGATATAACTGATAAATCAATTATTGTTAAATTCAAAGCTAAAAAAGATGATAATACTTATTTCTTAGCTTGGACAACTACTCCATGGACATTACCAGGAAATCTAGCCTTAGCAGTTGGAAATGATATAGATTATTCAATTGTAGAAGCTAAAGAAAACATAACTGAAGGAGATTTAAAAATATTACCAGGTAAATATATTATTGCTTCTGATAGATTAAAAGACCTAATAAAAGATAAAAACTATTTCTCTGATAATATTAAAAAAATTAAAGGAAAAGATTTAGTTGGTTTGGAATATGAACCAATCTATGCACTAGAAGAAGAACAAATCAAAAAATCAGATAAGACATATAAAGTCTATCCCGCTGATTTTGTTAATACTGAAGATGGAACTGGTATAGTCCATATTGCTCCAAACTTTGGAGAAGATGACTTTGAGCTTGGCAAGAAAATCGAATTACCTCTAATTGATTTAATGGACGAAAACGGGGTCTATTTAGAACCAGCTGGTAAATGGAACGGATATTACTACAAAAAGGCTAACAGAGACGTTTTAATCGATTTGGAAGAGAAAGAAATCATCTTCTTAAGTTCTGATTATACTCACTCCTACCCTTTCTGCTATCGTTGTGGAACTCCTTTAATCTACAAGACTCAAAAAGCTTGGTATCTTGATATTCAAAAGATCAAAGACAGAATGCTTGAAACAAACAAGGAAATAAATTGGGTCCCAGAATACTTTAAAGAAGGAAGATTTAAAAAGAATATTGAAACTGCTCCTGATTGGTGTTTGTCTAGGTCTCGTTATTGGGGTTCTCCAATTCCTGTTTGGAAATGTCCTGATTGTAATAAGATAAAAGTTCTTGGATCTATTGAAGAAATAGAAACAATGAGTGGCAAAAAAGTAGATGACTTACACAGGCCATCTATAGATGAACATGAAATAAAATGTGAATGTGGAAAAACAATGAAAAGAGTCAAAGAAGTATTTGATTGCTGGTTTGAATCTGGTGCCATGCCTTTTGCTCAATTCCATTATCCTTTTGAAAGAAAAGATACATTTAAGAACATGTTCCCTGCTGATTTTATTATAGAATACACAGGTCAACTTAGGGGATGGTTCTACTATCTACATGTTTTATCTAATGCTCTATTTGATTCTATTTCATTTAAAAATGTAGTAGTGAGCGGAGTTTTAGCTGGAACAGATGGAAGAAAGATGAGTAAATCATTTGGTAATTATCCTGATCCTCGTCTAACCCTAGAAAAATACGGTAGTGATGCCTTACGTATGTATTTCATGAATAGCCCAATTATGTTGGGAGATGATACTAGTTTATCTGAAATAGATGTTCAAGATTCTTTAAGAAAGAATGTAATGGTTCTTTGGAATGTAGTTAAGTTCTATGAATTATTCATGTCAGACAATGATGCTTCTGTAACAGACTCAGATATGAGGAATAATGTTTTGGATGCATGGATACTAGAAAGATTAAATCAATTAATCAAAGAAGTGACTGAGAATCTTGATAAGTATAATTTACCTACAGCTTCTCGCCCAATTACTGGATTTATTGACGATCTATCAACTTGGTATCTTAGACGTTCTCGTGACAGATTCAAAGGAGATGATGAAAAGGATAAGAAAGCAGCTCTTGCAACAGCTAAGTTTGTTTTAATTGAACTTGCAAAAGTAATGGCTCCATTCATGCCATTCATAGCAGAAGCTATGTGGCAGAAAGTAACAGGAAATGAATTCAAAGATGACAACAAATCAGTTCATCTTGAAAAATGGCCAGAGAATAAGATTGTTCCATTGCCTGAAGAATTTAAAGACGTCTTAATAGAAATGAAGAAAGTTAGAGAGATTGTTGAGCTTGGTTTGTCAAAGAGAGATGAGGTTGGAATTAAGATAAGACAACCTTTGCAAGAACTAAAAGTTCAAAACTATAAATTAAGTGGAGCATTTGAAGAATTAGTTATAGACGAACTAAATGTTAAGACTATCTCATACAAAGAAGGAAATGGCGATATTTCGGTTGAGCTTGATACTACTATTTCTCCTGAATTAAAACTAGAAGGTATTAAGAGAGAGATTGTACGTTTTGTAAACGCAGCACGTAAAGAATCAGGACTCACCCTTAATAATCGTATTAAAATATTATACATCACTGAAAGCGAGATAATCTCTAAGGCCATAGAAATGTTTAAAGAAGATATACTAAAAGATACATTAAGCGAAGAATTCAAAGCTGGAAAACCTGAAGAAACTCTAAAAGAAGTAAAGATTGGAGATGATTCTATTAAATTAGGAATCGAAAAACAAGCATAATTATTTGATTTATAAAAAAACGGCGTTTTATTATTTATTTACGCCGGCAGCACAATTTTGTGCTAAGTAAAAACTTTTCTACTTTGCTATCTTTTCCGCATTTATCGTAAAGAGAAACAATCTGTTCTTGAGTAAACTCTGAATCCAAGATTTTATTGATAATAAATTCTTCAAATTCAGTCATACTTGAAGAATATGCAGTCAATGTAAGCAAGTCTTTAAACTGCATAAGCTCCATCATCTTAAAAAAGGCAACAGATTTTTCTTCTTCTCTTCTCGAATTACGTAAAATTCTATAAACAATGAACCATTCATCAAAAGTCTTTGCAGAACGATACATTTCACAAAAAGAAAACTCTTTAAGCTTCCGCTTGTCTTTGTTGGAAAGATCTTGCCATTCCTCAAAAGAACATACAAATTCTTTTAATTTTTGCTTAGCAAGATTTTCTATTAGAGTATTCTCATCTGACACCAGATAAATAAATGTCCAACTGTCAACGTTATCTGCAAGCTTTGTCATATTGTCTAGTGATAATTCAACAATACTTTTAAGACAAAGCTCTTTAGCCCCTAAGAAAATATATTCCCATTCATTAAAAGTTTTCGCAAGCCTTGTCATACTTCCTTCAAGAAGTATCTTTTTGATTTCATCTAATTCGTCCATGTATTCATAAGCTTTTTGACATTTCTCAAAGGTAGCAAACTCATTTTCGAATCTTGACATTGCCTTAAGGGCAAGTTCTTTTCTTTTTTTGTCCCTAGAATCAGATCCGGAACAAAAAAGAAGCCACTCTTTGTATGTGAGAGTGTTTAATAGCATTTTGATGGTAAAGAACAACTCTTCAAGCACGTCTAACCCTCCTAGGTTATTGCCATTAAGATAACATATTTATATTCATTGTCAATATTTAGTGGCAATATGCACACACATGTTGTACTTTTCTGAATATCCTTGAAAAAGTTGGAAATGTAAAAAAAGAAGAGAATCAGAGCGTGCATAACGAACATTTGTGTCCTCCGGATGGTAGTCTAATATAATTATTATTAGACTTACAGCATTCGCATTTTTTAGGACCAATATCGCTTTGCTTGATTCCCTCAATAAAATGTAGTCTTGGATCATTTTCCGATAACGGTGAGTTAGTTAAAACATACTCTACCGCTCTAAGAAAACTTTCCATCGGTACTTGGGTTCCCTCAATGAAAACCCCTTCAAGGCCTGGGATATTACCATGTGTCTTAAATCTAACATCCCTACCGTCCAATCCTTCCACTATCAACGACATAAGTATACCTAATTTATAATAAACTATATTTAAATTCTGTCAACCCGATATAAGGCAAATAAAAAATACACCCGCCCTTCCCTTTCTGAGTAGGAAAATACGATAAGAACTTTAATTCAGTTATTTATTTCTTAAATCTCTTTCCTGAAAAGAGTTTTATACAAATAACGGTTATAATCGCAGAGATTATATATAAAAAAGAAAAAATCAAATTAGCAGACAAAATAGAATAAGCACCACAGCTTGAATCTTTTGTTATAAAACACAAAATATTAATAAAAACTATATAAAATATAAAGAATAAAGTAATAAGAAAAAATAAATTAGCTGGAAAACTTTTAATTATGGATATTATTAATTTTCTGCTTTTCTCAATAAAAACAGACAAAATAAATCCTATTATTAATATAATTGCTAAAATTAATGTTATTAAAATTAAGTCCATATTGTTAAAAACATAATACCATAATTAAATAAAACAATAAAACTAATTCTATTATAAAAAAAGAGGCAAACTATTAGTTACCCTTCCGATTTTATTATTTTGCAAAGTTTTTGTTTGCTAGTTCCATCGTGAATTATCCATAAGGATAAGGCTGCAACGAGACTAGCATCAAATTCTCTAGCATTGGAATGATCTACCCAGCCCAATTTAATAAGAGATATTATTTGTGGATCGGTATATTCCTTGTCTTCCGTAAACATCTTGATTTTGTTTTTCTGTAATCGATGTCTCACCTCATGAACAGCGATACTTAGCACTAAGTACTTATAGGAAATCTTGAGACTTTTATTGCGATTATTTATTACGGGATTTCCAAGTTTATCAAAAATAACAATCATTGTTGCATGTTTTTTGATATCTTTGAATAATTTTCTTACCCTCACTTCATACATCTCTAAGGGATGATTCCCATCGCTTGGATGATTATAGGCCGCAAAATCTTTAATTGATTTTCCTTGGCAAAAGGAACAATGTCCAATTTTATCTTTAGGAAAAATTTTGCTGTCAAAGAAAAACATGCAAGCCATTAAATTAAGGGATATCTCAATGTCAGTTTTACTTATTCCCCTCTTTTTTAATCTTTTCTTTATGTATTTGATATCTACAACTTTATCAAGTTTTTTCATTCCCGCTTTTACAATTTCTTTGAATAGCTTGTTAACATTAGACATGTAATACCTCGAACGATTTGAAATGAACTGTGATAAGCTTAATAAGGCTATAGCATTAACAAATAAAACAGTCAACGCATTATTCTTGCGTTATTTTATCGCATTATTTAAAAATCATTACGGGATAAAATTCGCAGGCAAGGTAGGTCTGGAACCCCCACCCTTCAAGCCGTGTAAGGGTTCTTTGGATGTTTTGTGATTCATGGATTTGAGATATCTCAGTCTGATCAAAATGAACATTGGTTCTGATAAAACATTTTTTATGATAGCCGTACCATTCAGCTGCGAGTTGTTCTAAGAAGTTCATATTTTTATTTCTTTATTATGTGCGAAATAGAAAGATTTTTTAGAACAATTTTTAATTAATGATTTTAATATGTTTGGTATTATTTTTTCAATAAAACAAAGAGATAGAATAACATAAGTTAAAGTTAAAAAATTATTTTCAAAAATATTAATAATAATTTGTGGTTTATAATCTAAAAAATAAAAAATAGCATAAATCGTTAAGTGGAACGCTGAGTAAAAAATTATTGGCCAAAAATTAGCTTTATATCCTAAAAATTCTAGTTTTTTTGCTGACTTATATTTTTTCTTAAAACCAGTTTTCTCATTTAAACCTATTAAATCGGGAAATGTTGAACCAATAATTACATTATTTAAAGTTTCTATTTTTCCTATTGGTTTATATGAATACCTATCACCATTAATAAGATGTAATAATGAAGTAAAAAACGAAGAAAATATTTTGAAAAATTTTGATATAATAATTTTCCAAAATAATACTTTTAATCTTGGTATCAATCCTTCCCAAAATTTAGTTGTTTTAATGTGGGTGCCATAAAAATCATCAATAAGTTCTATAAGAGATATTTCTTTTTTGTTTTTTAAAAATTTATCTGTTTCAATATTATAATAATATTCATCTGAGGAAATTATATCTAATGGATCCGAAAATTTGAATTCGTTATCTCCTCTTATGTAAACGCCTTCTTTTGCTTTTTTTCCATATCTGGCAAAAGCTATAACATTTTTTATATTACCTTTTTCGTTGTCAAAAATATTAAAAATTAATAAAGATGTATAGTCTTTTTTATCATCTGGCAGATCTTTTAAAAAACTAAATCCAACAGTATTAATAATTGGTTTTAGGTTGTAAAAACCTTTTATATTTTCTAATTTTTTTACAAAATCTTCTGATTTCATTTTTATTTCATAGTTAATTTTAATAAATGATTGTCTCTCTCGCAAGCCCTTAATTTTTCGGACAATTCTTCGACGCGGTAAGAGGCACTGTCGCTTATTAGTTTCCAGCTTAAATCTTTCGATATTTTATTTATAAGTCTTTTGGGTTTGTATTGTTTTTTGTTTAGTTTTTTTATTATAGATAAAATTCTATTTTTTGATATCTTTAAGTAAATAATCAAGGGTCAAAATATTTTGTTTGAAAAAAGATAGCCAATCTTTGTATATTCTAAGAGATATCGTTTTGGGCATATCATTGCAAAATTCTTCAATATCGTTTGTCATCTCGATACGAAGGCTTTCGATATTTTTCAATAAGGGATAGCAATTGGGGATTTCAATCGGATTTATAAATCCCTTACGAATACTAAATGGTATATTTTTAATGTTATTTTCCCAAGAATTTTTTTCTTTTTTTGATAGTTTTAATTTTTTATACAAATAACGATATTCTTTTCCCCATTGTAAAAAACATTTTTCTAGTTTTTTAAAAAGATTAAAAGAAACTATGTTAAAATCTATGTCAGAATTTTTATCTACAAGTTGCCCATATTTATTCGGTTTTAACGAATATCCCAATCTTGAACTCCCGATTATTAATATATCTCTTGGATTAATTTCTAAAGTTTCGGCAATTAATTGTCTTATGTTTTCGTAATAAAGCGGCATTTTTGAAAATACAAAAGGAATACCTTCTGACATAAATGATCTCAAAAAATATTCTTTTTCTTTGGCTTCCATATCTTTAACTGCCTCTAAAATGTTTTTGGGAGTTGGGTATCTATCAACAAGTAATTCATTTATTTTAGATTTTGGTAAACAATTTAAATAATTTTTCCCAAATTTCCCAATTAATTGGTTTTCTTCTAAGGCAATCGCAATATAGGTTTTTCTTTTTTTAAGTTTTTTAATCCAACTACTGTTTACCGATACCGATAATGGCTGGGGGTATTTAATCCTTGCAATTACTTCGCTGACTTCAGGTGGACGAATAAGTTGATCAAAACTGTAATTTAATTCATGGCAAATTTGTTCAATTCCTCTTATGTTTGATCCAAAATTAGCTAAATTTAAATAAACGCCCAATACGTCTTTTTTTTCAAGTAATATTTCATTAATGCATGATGATAATAATAATTCACGAATTTTTCTTTGAATATTTTTTTCGTATCTGTTGGTTAATAATCGAGTCAGCTGTTGCTCTATTGTGCTTCCTCCCTCTACAATTCCATATTGTAAGTAGTGAATAATCGCTCTAAGTATTGCGCGAATATCTATTCCTCGATGTTCATAAAATCTACGATCTTCTGCAAGAACAAGACCAACAAAAACTAGTGGCGGTATTTGTTGATCTAGTTTTTTAATGTGATACAATGCTTTTTCTCTTTTTAACCTTTCAAAAAACCAAAGAAGATCATTTTTAAGAAAAATATGGGCTAATTTATTAAAAACATATCCACTAAAAATATTTATTTGTTTTTCTATTTCAGAACCAATCATATTTTAAAAATAAAATAAAACACCTCAAAAAGAGGTGCCATTATTAACTATTAAATTTGATAATATTTGAAGCATATAGGTCTCTCGATAAAAAATGTAGCGTGCAGGAAGGAAAGGATTAGAACTAATTCTCTAATTCCTTCTTTAACATCTCTGCTACTGCTTGAGGATTAGCCTTTCCTTTTGATGCAGCCATAATCTGGCCAACTAGGAAGGTAAATGAATTCTGCTTTCCTGCTTTGTAATCCTCAACTGCTTTAGGATTCTTTGCTAATACATCCTTAATGATTCCTTCTACTTCCCCACTGTCTGTAATTTGTCCCAATCCTTTCTCTTCAACGATATTTGATGGATCGCCATGAGTCTTGTACATTTCTTCTAATACCATCTTAGCAGTCTTAGAAGATAATTCTCCAGTTGCTATCATGCAGATAAACTCTCCAAAGTTCTCAGGAGTGATAATGCTCTCTAATAATGCTGAAGTGTATTCTTTATCTATTTCATCGTTCTTAAACATTGCTTGGAAATCAACTGATAAATAGTTAGAGCAAAGCTTAATATAATCAAAGAGTTCTCCCTTAACCTTGTCTTTATTATCCTCATGCCAACAAGTTAATTCTGAAATGATCTTCTCAAAGTAACTAGCCATAACAAGATCTTTAACAAAGAACTCTATTGTCTTGTCATCTAACTTGTACTCTTCTTTGAACCTTATTCTTTTTTCTTCTGGTAATTCAGGCATATGGCTTTGTATATTATTAATAATTTCTTCGCTAATATTCATTGGAGGCAAATCAGGCTCAGGAAAATATCTGTATTCAAAAGCATCCTCCTTGCTTCTTTGCTCCATTGTTATTTGTTTAGTATCATGCCAACCTCTTGTTTCCTGGACTATCTTTCCATTCTGATCAAGTATTTCTGCTTGCCTCTTGATTTCATATTCAACTGATTTCTCAACAACTCTAAATGAGTTAAGATTCTTAATCTCAACCTTAGTTCCCCAAACATCAGTCTTGCTAATTGAAATATTAACTTCACATCTCATTTGTCCTTTTTCCATATCAGCATCAGAAACATCTAAGTATCTCAAGATTAATTGTAGCTCTTGAGCAAACTTCTTTGCTTCTTCTGATGAATTAATATCAGCTTCTGTCACTAATTCCATTAAAGGAACTCCAGCACGATTAAAATCAACTAAAGTAGTATTACCCGCATGAGACAATCTTCCTGTATCTTCTTCCATGTGAATTCTGTTAATTCTGATTCTCTTAGTGGTTCCATTATCTAAGTGAATATCTAAGTATCCATTCTTGCACAAAGGAAGATCAAATTGAGATATTTGATATCCTTTTGGAAGATCAGGATAGAAATAACTCTTTCTATCAAACTTAGAATGCTTGCTAATCTCACAATGCAAAGCTAAACCAACTAAGATTAGTTTCTTAATTGCTTCTTCATTAATCACAGGCAATGTTCCTGGATGCCCCATACAAATAGGACAAACATTAGTATTAGGTGTTCTTTCATCAGGATCATTTAAGCAAGAACAAAACATCTTAGACTTAGTCTTAGCTTCAAAGTGTATTTCTAATCCTATCGTTGGATTGTACATATCTATTTCTTTAAATCTTTCATTATTTTAACTCCTGAAGAAGAACCAATAATATCAGTTCCAGCCTTAATCATTTGCTTAACATCTTTTAAGGTTTGAATCCTTCCAGAAGCCTTTATTTTGAGTCCTGGAGCGTTTTTCTTCATTATTTGAAGGTGTATTGCTTTCTCTACCATTTCCCTGTTTTCTAGAGGGTCTTTGTCAGTAGCTGTTTTAACACAAAATGCTCCTGATGACTTAACAATTTGAGACACTTTAGCTATTTCTTCATCAGTTAGAAATCCACTTCCAATAATCACCTTAGTTGGAAGAATCTTACATAGTTCTTTTAAGTCTTTCTCAATCTTGCCCCATCTCTCATGCTTAACATCAGGAATATTGACAACAACATCTAAATCATCTGCTCCGTCTTTCTTTGCTTTATTAGCCCATTCAACTCTTTGTTCATGAGATGAATCTCCTATTGGATCATCAATCATAACAACTGTTTTGATTCCTGTTCCATTTAATTGCTGACAAACCAATTTAACATATTTTAATCTAACACAAACTCCCCTAAATTTATATTCCTTAGCTTCATTGCAAAGCTTAATAATATCTTCTTTGGTAGCATCTAATCTTATATTTGTGTGATCAATGTATTCGTTAATTTTCATATTCCCAATCTTTTATTAATTACTTGTAATATTTGTTTAAACACTTCTTCAATTGATTTTTCTCCATCAATAATTTCCCAATCACAATATATGTTTCTTTTGATAACATCTTTGTATCTTTGAGCAACTTCACCTAAAAACTTTGTATTGCTCTCATGCTTATCTAAATGATCGCTTCCTTCTTTTTCTTTACTTTTTCTATTAAAAGAAGTTTCTGCAGAAATATCAACATATATACAGAGATCTGGTTTAACTAAATTAAACATTTCTGATAGTTTTATTAATTTTTCTTCGTCATATCCTTTTAAACATTGATAAACGATTGTTGAGGTAAAGTATCTATCAGATATGATTATATTACCATTATTTAACCATTTTTGCATATTTTCTGTATCTTCGGTAAAATCAGCAAAATATACTAACGTTTCAGTATTTATATTGTAATCATAACCCTTTTCTTTGTGTAAAAAATTATGAATAACATGACCTATCGGCCTAGAATAGCCAGGATAAGATAAAAGATTAACATTAAAACCTTTTTTAGATAAAAAATCAGACAATAAGTTTGTCTGAGTCTCTCCTCCACAGCCATCAATTCCTTCTATTACAATGAATTTTCCTAGTTTATTCATGGCTCAATTATACACCTTCTTTAATTATTTTCCAACTTGCTCTCTTGAGGATGCTCTGCATTAACATACTTAGCTCCTTTCTTTTTATGATATGTCTTCATAGTTGGAGAACTTAATTGTTCAAACACTAATTGGCAAACTCTTGTGCCTGAGTATAACAAAACTGGAATCATTCCAATATTTTCCATCTCAAGTACAATCTTTCCTTTGAATCCTGGATCAATGTGTCCTGCTGTTGAATGGATAACAATTCCTAATCTTCCTAAAGAAGATCTTCCATCAATTCTAGCTGCTACATCATCAGGAAGAAATACTGTTTCATCAGTCACACCTAATACAAATTCACCTGGGTGGAATATAAAAGGCTCGTCTTTTTCAATCTTCACAGTCCTAGTCATACCTTTAAAGCTCTCTGCATCCCTAGTGTCAATGAATGGTTTCTTAGTGTGTTCAAAAACCATAAACTCATCACCTAGTTTTAAATCTAAAGAAGCCGAACCCAATTGTTCATCTAGGTTAGGCTTCGGATCAATCTGAATTTTACCCTCATCGAGCAATTTTTGTATTTCTCTGTCTGATAGAATCATTGTTAGTCTATAACTTCAATTCCTAATGCTTTTGCAGCACCTGCCATTGTTTTCATGGCTTGCTTAAGATCTTTTGTGTTAAGGTCACTCATTTTTTTCTTAGTAACCTCTTCAAGTTGAGCTTTTGTAATTTTCCCTACTTTTTTCTTATTTGGTTCTCCTGAACCTTTCTCAATTCCAATTGCAGCTTTAATCAATTGAGATGCTGGAGGTTCATGTAAAACATATGAATATGATCTGTCATCAAACACTGTGATATCAATAGGAATCTTAAAGTTTCCTTTTTCTCTTGTTGCGTCATTAAATTTCTGGCAGAATTCTGCGATGTTTACACCGTGTTGTGCCAATGCTGGACCTACTGGAGGTGCTGGATTAGCTTTTCCTGCTTGAATGTGCAACTTTATATTTGCTTTTACTTTCTTTGCCATATAATTATATCTTCTTTATTTGTAATGAATCAAGTTCTAGCGGAGTATCTCTGCCGAACATGTTAATCAAGACCTTTACTTTGCCCTTTTCTTTATCAATTCCCACAACCTTTCCATCAGAATCTTTGAATGGACCGTCAATTATTTTGACTGCATCACCTTTCTTAACGTCAATGTTGTATTTAGGCTCTTCTGCTTCTGTTCTTTTTAATAATAACATCATTTCATCTAATGATACTGGCAATGGAACAGTTCCTGATCCAACGAATCCAGTTACATTAGGAGTATTTCTAACAACATACCAAGAATCATCAGTTACAATCATTTCTACTAAAACATATCCTGGGTATAATTTTTCTTCAATTGTTTTCTTTTTTCCGTTTCTAATCTTGATTTTCTTTTCTTTAGGAACCATGACACTGAAAATCTTGTCTTCCATGCCTAAAGACTCAATTCTTTGAGTAAGACTTTTGGCTACTGCATCTTCATATCCTGAATAAGTATGAAGAACATACCATCTTTTTTCATTTGTTACTTGTTGTTTTGACATAGATTAGAATACAAATTTATTCAATAAGTACATGTATAATAAATCGCATAAACCCAAAAACCCGGCTACGACTACGCAAATACCGATAACAACTAATGTGTATTTTACGGTTTCCTGTCTAGTTGGCCATGTGATTTTCTTCATTTCTGATATGGCCTGAGAAAAGAAACCTGTTAGCATATTTGAAGATTTCATACATTGATAGATTACCAAAAAAGGGCTTTAATGTCAATTATTAAAAAAATCAGGCAACACATTAATGCATTGCCTTTTAAAAATCTTGAAAAATTATCGATCAGAACTGCTATGCTCGAAATCAGTACTGATTTCATGACCTATTTCAAAGACATTTCTTGCCTCATTTATTACTTCTTCATCTTTCAACAAAGAATGAACAAAATTCTTGATTTCAATACTTTTGATAAAGTTTTGTTCAATAAGTTCGTTTGATACCATATCATAGATCGGAACATTGGATACTGCAATAGAATCACAAAATTTAATGATAGCAGTAATCGGACCCGACCTTTTACGGCATTGAATATTTTCGATGATTATTGGAAAAACTGGAATTTCCAATGGCTCACACAGAACCAATCTCAAATCACTCAAAAGAAGGGGGGCCTTTTCTCCTGGAACAACTCCACTTAAAAAAGAAGAAACTTCTGGTTTTAAATTAAAAAATTGATCTAGGGAAGAATAAAAATTCTTTTCTAGCCTTTCGTCTTTAATGTAAAGATGTTTTCCTAGTTTTCTCACATACACATTATTATCAATATGATTTTTGCAAATCTGCATTCCTTCAAACTGAAATGCACAACCAATCTCAAAAGATGCTTCCATTAATCCATAATGCATTCTTTGAGGATTTCTTGCTTTTAATTCCTTAACAATGACTGACTTCATGATAATTCTCCTTAAGATTTAATGTCCTATAACTAACCTACTCCAAACAACATTAAAAATCAAGTTAAATAAAAAAATAACGATAAAAATCGTTATGTTATATACAGTTAAGAATATCCCTCAATAATTAGTCCCCACAATAAAAGTATCATTGCTAAGACAATCAATATGGGATTCAAAAATAGATGCCCCTTGTACGTCAAATAACCAATATATAGGAATATAATAACCGCAAAAATAATCAACACTTTACCAATCATTGTCAAAGACCTCTTTAAATAAAAGGTTAGATAAAATAATATATTTTGTCAAACAAAAAACCAACGATTAAACGTTGGCTTTTGTTAATAAATACTATACATCCAAGTTCCTTACACTCTTAGCAGAAGTTTGAATAAACCTCTTTCTAGGAGCAACTTCTTTACCCATAAGCATGTCTAGAGTCTTGTCAGCTTCAATCGCATCTTCAATTGTTACTCTCAATAAAACTCTTTTCTCTGGATCCATTGTTGTTTCCCACAATTGTTCTGGATTCATTTCTCCAAGACCTTTATATCTCTGAATACTGAACTTTGCTCCATCTCCTAGTTTTTTTAGAATAAGCTCTTTATCTTCATCTGAATATACGTATTTAGCTTCTTTTCCAATTTGTATTTTATACAATGGTGGCTGAGCTAGATATAAATATCCTCTATCAATAATCGGCCTAAAATGTCTAAAGAATAAAGTCATTAGAAGTGTCTTAATATGATTACCGTCAGAATCAGCATCACACATAATAATGATTCTGTGATATCTCAATTTCTCAATATCAAAATCATCAGCAATCGCTGTTCCCAAAGCAATAATCAAATTCTTTACCTCTTCTGAGGCAAGCATTTTATCTAACCTTACCCTTTCAATGTTTAAAATCTTTCCTCTTAATGGAAGAATAGCTTGGTACCTTCTATTTCTTGCTTGTCTTGATGAGCCACCAGCTGATTCTCCCTCTACGATATAAACTTCTGATTCTTCTGGCTTTTTTGATGTACAATCAGAAAGCTTTCCTGGCAAAGACAAGCCATCTAAAACTCCTTTTCTTAAAATAGTTTCTTTAGCAGCTTTAGCAGCTTTTCTGGCTTTGTATGAAAGAACTCCTTTTTCAATAATTATTTTTGTATCTTGAGGATATCTTTCCAAATAATCAGCCAAAGCTTCAGCAACAACTGCTTCTGTTGCTGTTCTAGCTTCTGGATTTCCTAATTTAGTTTTTGTTTGTCCTTCAAACTGAGGCTCTCTAATTTTAACAGAAACAACAGCTGATAATCCTTCTCTAATATCATCTCCTGTTAAATTAGGCTCTGATTCTTTTAAGAATCCTCCTTTTCTTGCATAATCATTAATCAATCTTGTTAAAGCAGCTCTAAAACCAGTTAAATGAGTTCCTCCTTCAATTGTAAAGATGTTATTGGTAAAGCTTTCTTCTTTTATTTCATAATCATCTGTGTATTGAAGAGCAGCCTCAACAGCAATCCCTTCTTTTTCTCCTGAACAATAGAATGGATTTGAGTGAACTATTTTAGAACCTTTGTTCATGTATCTTAAATAAGAAACAACTCCTCCTTCAAAATAAAAATGATATTCATATGGATCGTTTTTATCTCTCTCGTCATAAAAATCAATTCTAATTCCTTTAGTCAAATATGCTTGCTGTCTAAAATGAGAGATAAGCTTTTTTCTATCAAAAACAATTTCTTTAAATATTTCTGGATCAGCTTCAAAAGTAATCGTTGTTCCTCTTTGTTTGCAATCTCCTACTTTTTTAACAGGAGTTATAGTTTTTCCTTGCTTGTATTCTTGGGCATACCTTACTCCTTCTTTGCAAACCTCAGCTTTCATGTATTTTGACAAAGCACAAACAACAGAAGCTCCTACTCCGTGCAAACCTCCAGAAATCTTGTATGCATCTCCTCCAAACTTACCTCCAGCATGAAGAGTCGTCATAATAGTTTCCAAAGCTGATTTCTTTGTTTTTTCATGAATATCAACTGGAATACCTCTTCCGTTGTCAATAACTTTTACTTGATTTTCTGGCAAGAGATAAACTTCTATCTTGTCACAATAACCTCCCAATGCTTCATCCAAAGAATTGTCAAATATTTCGTAAATCAAATGATGTAATCCCTGAGGACCCGTTGAACCAATATACATACCAGGCCTTTTCCTTACTGGATCAAGACCTTCTAAAACAAAAATGTCTTTTGCACTATATGAACTTGCTTTTTCTTTTACCATATTCGTTTAATTATTTTCTTTCTTCCCAATTAACTTCTTTTTTTAATTCGTTAATAAGGCTATCTCTTAAAAAGTCGACTGTTTTTGAATCTAATGTTTTTTCTTCTGATTGATATATTAAATGGAAAGAAACGCTTTTTTTACCTTGAGGAATTCCATTCCCTTTATATACATCAAACACTTCTGCTGATTTTAATAATTGGCCTCCCTTATTTTTAATTAATTCTATAATATTATCAATACTAACATTTTCTGGAACAATTCCTGAAATATCTCTTAATAAAGGTGGATGATATGAAATAATTTCGTATGTCTTTGTCCTAGAGCAATTTTTAACTAATTTCTCAAAATTAATTTCAAAATAAACAATATTATTGTCTAAACTTAGAGCTTGGCAAATATCTAGTGATAATGAACCAATATTTCCAACCTTTTCTCCTTTAATAATAATGTCTGCTGTATTTCCTTTATTCCAAAATAGTTTTTCTTTAATTCCTGAATAATTAACATTTTTAATTCCTAAATTATCAAATAAAATATTCAAACATCCTTTTAACCCATAAAAATCTGAACATGATACTGCTCCTGACAAAGCATATGTTTCTTTATTTTTTTCAAAACTCTTACCCACTTCAAAAACCTTAATATCTTTAAAGAATTTAGAATTCTCTTTTACTATCTTTGCCATTTGAGGAATTAAAGTTGGCCTCAAGTATTTGAAATAAGAACTCACTGGATTAACTATTTCTTCTGCTTTTAAATTAAAAACATCTTTTTCTTCGTCTCCAATAAATGAATATGAATATACTTCTGAAAATCCTAATTCTTTTAAAATGTCTCTTGCTTTGTTCTGCCAATACCCTGTTTCATTTCTTTTTATTCCTTCTAAAAAGCCGTATGGAAGCTTTTCTTCTACTTTTTCATATCCATATACCCTGCCTATTTCCTCAATTAAGTTTTCAGGAATAACAACGTCTTGTCTGTATGTTGGAACATCAACTGAAAGTTTGCCTTTCATCTGTTTTACCCCAAATCCTAGTCTTTGAAGAATATCAATAATATTCTTTTGAGGAATTTCGATTCCAATAACTTTAGATACTTCTGAAATATTTAGAATAATCTTTCTTGTTTTTGCTTTTGTTTTGTAAACATCAATTATTTTTGAAACAACTTCTCCTTTAGCAATTTCTTCAATAATAGAAACTACTCTGTTCATTGCTAATTCAGTTAAATTAGGATCAATATTGTGTTCAAACCTAATTGAAGCGTCTGTTCTTAAATTCAACTTTCTTGCTGTTTGAGAAATCAACTTGGCATTAAAATTGGCTGATTCAAGAATAATCTTTTTGGTATTCTTACCTATCTCTGCTTTCTTGCCTCCTTTAATTCCAGCTAAAGCCAATGGTTTTTCTGCATCAGCAATAATAAGAATATTTTCATCTAATAAATAATCTTTTTCAGACAAAGTCATCATTTTTTCTCCTTTTCTCGCTCTCCTTACAATAATTCCTTTTGAAACATTATTAAAATCAAAAGCATGCAATGGTTGTCCTGTTTCAAGCATTACATAATTAGTTGCATCAACAACATTATTAATTGAATTCAATCCACAAGCTTCTAATTTTTCCTTAATCCATTTTGGAGATTCTGTAATTTTAACATTATCAATCACGCGTGCCATGTATCTTAAACAATCACGCCCATCAACAACTTCAACTGAAATTGACTCCTTTCCTTTTGTATTTAATTTTGTTTTTGGCAAGATTAATTTCTTATTCAACAAAACAGAAATTTCTTTAGCAATTCCAATATGTGACAAACAATCTCCAGCTCTGTCAGGCAAAACATCTATTCCCAAAATCCAATCATTTCCTTTTTTCTCTAATGATTCAACTTCAAATGAGTGCAATGTCAAAAGCTCGGCCAATTTTTTTGGCTCTGGAATTTCTGCACTAAAAAATGATTTTAACCAATTATATGAAAATAACATTTTAGAATTGTTTTAAGAATTTAAGATTTCCACTATGGAACAATCTCACATCATTAATCTTGTATTTCATCATTGCCATTCTGTCTATTGCCATACCAAAAGCAAATCCTTTGTATTTTTTTGGATCTAATTTTCCATTCTTAATCACGTTAGGATGAACTATTCCTGTTCCCAATATTTCAACCCAGCCCGATCTTTTGCAAGCTGCACATCCTTTTCCATTGCAAACAGTACAAAGCATGTCTACTTCAAAACTAGGTTCTGTAAATGGAAAATAACTAGGTCTCAATCTAATCTCAACATCTCTTTCAAAGAATTCGTTCAAAAACTTTCGAAGTACTGCTTTTAAATTAGCAACTGAAACATTCTCATCAACTAATAATCCTTCTATTTGATAAAAATTAATTTCATGAGAAGCATCAGTTGTTTCATATCTATATACTTTTCCTGGAATAACAATCCTAATTGGAGGAGTCATTTTCTCCATGTATCTTGTCTGAGCTGAAGATGTTTGAGTTCTTAAAACATTTCCATTCTTTAAGTAATATGTTTTTCCTAATGATAATGCATCTCTTGCTGGATGGCCTTCTGGAATATTTAAAGAATCAAAATTGTGCCATTCATCTTCTACTTCTGGACCATCAACAACTGAAAATCCCATTAATTCAAAAATCCTCTCCATTTCTCTCCTAGTTAGAGTTAAAGGATTCAAATGTCCTGTTTCAATCTTAGACCCTGACAAAGAAACATCTAAAGATTTAGAGTTTTCTTCAATTTCTATTTCTTTTTTTCTTAAATCTTTTTCTAGGTCAGCAACTTTTGCTTCTAAGTTTCTAGCGAATTCATTAATTTCTTGTCCTAATTTCTTTCTTTCTTCTTCTGTTAAGTTTTTAACTAAAGAAAAAAGCTGTCTAATCTCTCCTTTTTTACCAAGATATTTATCAAAAAAAGACTTCAATTCTGTTGATTTTGCAATCTTTTCTAATTCTTTTTCAGCACTATTTTTAAGCTCTATTAAATCCATGTCTTTGTACCCGTATTTTACCCTAAAATAAAGGAAAAAGCAACACTTTTAACCTTAAAAAACAACAGGTATTTCAAGGGCATTATCGTTTTCGCTTAATCCCGAAGGATTGTCTTTTCTAAGTATTAAAAATCCATTACCCCCATATTCTGGCTTTGTGAATTCAATTGTTCCTGAAAATGGAACATATTCTTCGGTCATCCACTCTCCTTGTGCTGTTGCATATGTTTCAGCGATAATTAATCCATCCCAATCAGTTAAAATAATTGGGAAACTCCCTTCAAAATACCAATTCCCCCTAGCTTTGCCTGTGATGGTTAAAGGAGATGATATCTTTTGATTGTCAATCAAAGACTCAGCAACGATCAAATCGTCTTTACTTGGAAAAACCTGTTTCTCCATATTTATATTCTTTTCACTTGGTTTTAATAAAGAAAAAACAAATGCAATAACGATAACAACTATAATTGAAAGAATAATATCTCTTTTTTTCATATAATTAAAAAATTATTAATTATATTTTACCCTAAATAATAAATAAAATAAACATTGACTAAAACATCTATTTGTTATAAAACAATATCAGTTCCACGAGATTAAATATTTACACTCGTTGAACGGTATCTGGTGATTGGATGACGACAGGAAAACTTAAAAATGGTAGCTTCGTTACCGTAATTGCAGAGAACGACAAGTTCTCTGGTATGCAAGGAAATGTTCTGAAAACAAAAGAAAACGGCACAATTGTCGTAGAACTTCCCCTTAAGGGAAAAATAATGACAAGGTCCATCTTTTACAGAAAAGACCTTCGCTCCGATGATGAACCAAATCTCCTGAAATAGAGTCAATACCATTTTCAAGGACTATAAAGAAATCATACCGTTCAGTGGACAGTTTAACGGCTGTCACCACAAAGGTTGCAAACTCTTTGCAACCACAACTGTTGTTGTAAAAAGAAAACAAGACATCTTGGAAATCCCGGTTTGCTCAAAGCACAAATGCTACGACGGGAAATGCTTCTCCAGCACAAGGCTCAGGGCACCTGAAAATTAGCCCTATTTTTTTTATTAAAAAACAGGCAAAAGCCTATTTATTTATTTTAGTTAAAATATTATCTATAACTCTAAAGTATTTTGAAACACCATTTGATGGAGACGCTGAAACTGGTTCTTCTTTTTCTCTTTCTGCATAATTAACTATAAGTTCACCATCTTTTATCTCTAAATTTTGTGGAGCAATTCTATCTCCAATGAACACTGCATTAATTCCTTGATATCCTTTTTCTTTGTTTAAAGCAACTGCAACGTAATAGAAAGTACCACTTCCTCCGTTGTCTTGAGTTAAAAAGAAAGCAATATCATCTTTATCATCACCATTCAAATCACCAACTGCATCATTGCCAAAATAACGTGTGATTTGTTTTGAAGCAGAACCAGGAACTATGTCTACTTCAGAATAACCGTTCTTTAATGTAACTAACTGATTTTCAATAGTATAAGTAGCATCTTTAAAATATCCTAAGTTGTCAGAATCTTTAATTGGCAAAATAAACCATACACTAACGGCTATTACTAAAACAATTAAAACTATAATAATTTTTTTCATATTTTTATTATATTCTAAAAAAACAAAAACCGCCATAGAATAGCGGCTTTCTTTGCGGGCCCGACCGGACTCGAACCGGCGGTCTCCTCCGTGACAGGGAGGCGCGATAACCAATTTCGCTACGGGCCCATATTATATTCAATTCTTGTGTCAAGGATGGGGATCGAACCCATGACAACTCGCTTATGAAACGAGTGCTCTACCACTGAGCTACCCTGACTTAGAGCGAGCCGTTATAACAAAAAAATGTTGCGGTTCCTAGAATTGCACTAGGGTCTCCAGCTTATGAGACTGGCGAGGTACTACTCCTCTAAACCGCTATATTCTTGCCATATCGGATATTCTAACAAAAATTAGAATAAAATCAAGGCTATTCCTCATGTTTTTTAGTTAAAATACCTAATCTCATTAAAGCCTCTTCATATGCTTCAAAAAGATGCTCTACTTCATCAGGATTTACCCTATACCCTCTTTCTTTCCTAATCTGTGCAGCCATCTCTGCTAATTTTATCAATTCTTTATTATTCGGGACATGCTCATCTCTAGCTAAAACACCTAAATCATTACCCTTATATCCAAATCTTTTCAAAACCTTAACAAAAAGAATTTCTGTTTTAAGGATTGCTGTTTCGTATTGTTTTCTATTCAACAAGTATGAAATTTCTTTTGCTGCATTAACAAAAGAAGCTGGAGGATTGAATCTCTGGAAACTCATGAAATCTTTAACTCTTCTCTTGGTATCATTCCAAATAGTTTTTTGATCTTTAAAGTAATAAAAGATTCCGTAAGCAAACATAAGAGAAACAACTAAAGCTAATATCTTAAAAGGAAGAATAAAATCAGAAAACTCTTTTGATTCTATAAATTTTGTTATTTCAACTACGTCCATATTTTTTTTGAATTAATGAAGACACAGTAAATAATTTTTCTTCTTCAAAAGGAGCTCCAATCAATTGCAATCCTATTGGTAATCCATTTGATGATTTACCACAAGGAATTGATATTCCTGGTACTCCAGCTAAATTTATTGAAACAGTATAAATATCAGCTAAATACATTGATATTGGATCATCGGATTTCTCTCCAATTTTAAATGGAAGACAAGGAGATGTTGGTCCTAATATCACATCAACCTTTTCAAATGCTTTTTCAAAATCTTGTTTAATTAATGTTCTCACTTTCAATGCTCTCTTATAGTATGCATCATAATAGCCAGAAGATAAAGTATATGTGCCAAGCATTATTCTTTTCTTAACCTCTTTTCCGAATCCAGCAGTCCTATTATTTAAATAAATATCTTTTGTTGTTTCAATCTCTCCTTCAAAATTATTGCCATATCTAAGTCCATCAAAACGAGCTAAGTTGGCACTAGCTTCTGCTGGAGCAATAATATAATAACAAGCAAGAGCATAATCAGTATTAGGCAAACTGATATCCACAACTTCAGCTCCATTAGCTTTTAAATATGAGATTACTTCATTAACAGATGCTTCAACCTCCCTATCAAGACCTTCTCCAAAATATTCTTTAGGAATACCAATTCTTAATTTATCTAATTTTGAATTATTAACAAAATCAGTAGAAGTAGAATCCATCTTGTCTTTTCCTTTAATAATATCAAAAACAATCTTGCAGTCTTCTGATGTTTTGCACATTGGCCCGATTTGATCTAAAGACGATGCAAAAGCAATCAATCCATATCTTGAAACAGTTCCGTATGTTGGCTTAATACCATTAATGCCACAAAATGAAGCTGGTTGTCTGATTGATCCACCTGTATCAGAACCTAAAGCATAGACGCATAAGTCGCCTGCCACAGCTGCAGCTGAGCCTCCTGATGATCCACCAGGAACTCTTTCCAAATCATGAGGATTTCTTGTTTTAAAAAATGCTGAATTTTCACAAGAAGAACCCATTGCGAATTCATCCAAATTAGTTTTACCCAAAAATACTGCACCTGATTCTTTTAATTTAGTAATCACTGTTGCATCATATTCAGCAACATAATTTTCAAGAAATTTAGAACCAGCAGTACACTTAATTCCTTTAATTAAAATATTGTCTTTAATGGCGCAAGGAATTCCAGTCAACATATTTCCTTCTCCTTTTTTAAGCATTTCATCAGCTCTCTTAGCTTGTTCCAATGCTAAATCTTCAGTGATAGTAATGTATGCTTTAATCTCTGGATCTTTTTCTTTAATTCTATTCAAATATGCTTGTGTTAACTCAAGAGAAGTAAATTCTTTATTCCTTAATCCTTCTGCAGCTTCTTTTATTGTCATTTTATAAAAATCAGTCTTCATTGTATAAAACTTTTTTAACTTCTAAGTATCTGTCTTTTTTCTTAGGCATTGCATTAATTAATCCCTCTGTTTCTTTTTTTTCTCCTATATCCTCCCTAAAAACATTTTCTGTATTAGAAAGATTGGCTGTTTCAATAATATTATCAATATCCAATTCTTGAAGCTTTTTAACGTAATCTAAAATTGAAGAGAACTTTTCTTTTATTTCTTCAATCTCTTCATCTTTAATTTTAAGATAAGAAAGCTTAGCAATATTTCTAATTTCTTCTTCTGATATCATATGTTTTAATATATACCAATCTAGCCTTTTCAGCAACTAATAATTAATGGCAAAAGAATAAATTCTTTTCTGATATTCTTCTTTATTAATTGATCCATTATTAAGCATATTATTCAAGCCAACATAATATTGTTCTCTAATTTGAGAAGTTGGGATAGCTGCGTTATATATCCTCAATTCATCAATTTTACCATTTACATACGTATTGGTTGGACTCAATTCATTTCTTCCTAAAACTAAAGGCGCAGTAGTTGTTATGTCACCGCTAATAGTTGTTGGATTATCTTGGGTTGAATATGTTTCTTGCGATCCATCAACATATATTTTAATTCCAGTAGCACTGTCTCTATCAATAGAAAAAACTAAATAATGCCAACCAGTATTTTCTAAAGCTGTTTTATTGGCCCTAACAAATCGACTTGTTCCATTTTCAGCTATATATCCCTCTACATAACCAGTGTTTCCATAAATAGCAAAGTTGTATCCTTCCAGTGCTGGAGATGAAATAACTTTAAAGAAAAATCTTGCATTGTCAGCAGTAGGCTGATCCAAAAGATTAACCCAAATAGTGATGGTAAAATCTCCTGTTCCTATATTTAAAGAAGAGCTATTGTTTATAGAAACATAATCATTCGTTCCATCAAGCTTAAGACACGTTCCCGAAACACAATTACCAGAACTCATCCAACCAGAAGTATGAGTATCTCCATATCCAGCTGTTGTATCAGAAACTCCAAATAATGTTCCGCTATTTACTCCATTCCATGCGTCTATAGCTGATGTTCCTGAAACATCGTCCAATTTCCATTCCGAAACCAAATTAGTCATTAAAGAATTTCTAAGTGAATTAGAAAATATCTGTGATTTAGCTATTGTAGCCTTGTTTGTTACCCCACTCATTGAAACAACGATAAGACCAGACAAAATTCCAATCACAGCAATGACCACTAGTAATTCTATTAAAGTAAAAGCTAATTTTTTCACAAAAATTAGTTAATTAGTTCTAAAATTTTATTCCAAATCTCTTTAGCTAAAATTGGAATTTGATCAGAAGCTTCTCCGATTTCTTTTTTAATTTCATTCAAGGTTTGCTCGCTTAAATTGTTCTCTCCCCAAGCAACTAATTTATTCCATAAGGGAAGAATCTGTTCATTAAAGAAAATTATTCCTTTATCAACCCAATTCATAACTTCTTCTGTATTTATTTCAAAAGCAAAACAAGTTGATGATAATAAAAGAAAAACAACTGACAATATTAATATTTTTTTAAGCATATTTTTGAATAGCTTTTTTTATTCTTTTTAATGTTTCTTCTTTTCCTAAAACTTCCATTATTTCCATTGGTCCAGCTGAATTCTTTTTTCCAGTCAAAGCAACTCTAAGTGGCCACAAAAGATTTCCTCTGTTTTCCATTTTTTCTGCTTCAGCTAAAAATATCTTTTCTAAATTAGATTTAGAATAATCTTCTGAATTTGAAGCAAGCTCATATGATTTTTCAAGAGAAGCAACAATGGCTTTATCATCCATTTCTTTCCATTTTAATAAATCTTTGTCGTATTCTGTTTCTTTAAAAAACACTTCAACCAGTTCACTTATCTCTGAAATCTTTTTTAATCTTTCCTGATGCAAAGAAATTATCTTCTCAATCCACGGAGACGAAACCTCTTCACTAATCAATCCATCTTTCTTTAAATAAGGCAAACACTTCTTTGTTAATTCTTTAATAGGTATCTTTCTAATATACAAACCATTGATCCAGTCTAATTTATCAATGTTAAATATTGCTCCTGCTTTTTGAATTTTTTCTAAAGAAAAATCTTCAATCAATCCATCCATTGTATATATTTCTTTTTCTGTTCCTGGATTCCAACCAAGAAAAGCGATAAAATTAATTAGCGCCTCAGGAAGGTATCCTGCATCAATGTATTCATTAATTGAAGTCTTGCCATCTCTTTTAGACATTTTTTTCCTATCTGCTCCTAAAATTAAAGACAAGTGAGCATACTTAGGAATATCAAATCCCAAAGCTTCAATTAAAAGAATCTGCTTAGGAGTATTAGGAATATGATCTTCTCCCCTGATTACATAATTAATAACCATATCAATATCATCAACTACGCAGGTAAAATTATACAAATAATTGTCAAAATCTTTAGCAATTACAAAATCTCCCATCGTGCTAGTATCAACTTCAATCTTTCCCCTAATCAAATCATCAAAAACAACTTTTTTATTGTGAGGAGTTTTAAATCTTATCACTGACTTCTTCCCTTCTTTTAAATATTTCTCTACTGTTTCTTTGTCTAAGTCTCTACACTTGCCATTATAAACTGGTGCTTCCCCAATAGACATTAAGTATTGCTTTTGAGCTTCCACTTCTTCTTTAGAACAAAAACAATGATATGCATGGCCATCATCAATTAATTTTTGTAAATACTTTTTGTAAATATCATTTCTTTCGCTTTGCCTATATGGATCATGAGGACCTTTAATCTCAGGACCTTCATCCCAATTCATGCCCAACCATTTCAAGTTTTCCATTAATTGAGTTTCAAATTCTTTCTTTGATCTTTCTTTGTCAGTATCTTCTATTCTTAAAATAAACTTGCCATTATTTTTCTTCGCAAATAAATAATTAAATAAAGCTGTCCTTGCTCCTCCAATATGAAATGGGCCTGTTGGTGATGGCGCATATCTTGTTCTTATTTCTTTTTCTTTTTTCGCTATCATGTTAAATAAATTAAAATATTCTTAGCTATTTTCTCAGCAGCATCTATCTTTGAAAACTTTTCTGCTGCTATCTTCATGTTTTCTGCGTGATCTCTTAAAACTTCTCTTAACTTTTCTAAAAAGAAATGATGTGTAAAATTGCCTTCCTCCAAAACTACGCAAGCTCCTGTGTCAGCATAAGCATAAGCATTTCTAACTTGATGATTCTGGGCTGATTCAGGAAGAGGAATTAAAATGCTCGGTTTTTTAGTTGCTGCTATTTCAAATATACTTCCAGCTCCTGATCTCGCAACAACACAATCAGAAGCAGCAAAAGCATGCTTCATTTCTTTTTCGTCCAAAAAGAAATAAGGATGATAATATTTTTTTGCATCTTCTGAAACAAAAGCAGCAGACTCTCCTTTAACTCTTTTGAATTGAGATAATCCTGTTTGATGCACAACTTCAAATTCTTTAAGCATATCAGGAAGAATTTCTAATATCTCTTCGTTTATTCTTTCACTTCCTTGAGATCCACCCAAAATAAGTATCACTGGCTTTTCATATGTTAAATTAAATAATTTTTGCGCCTCTTCTTTGTTCCCTCCAAGAATGCCATTCCTTATAGGATTCCCTGTTTCAATCATTTTCTCTTTAGGAAAAAATTCTGTTTGACTTATTGGGAAAGAAACAAAAATCTTTTCTGAAAACTTGCTACAAATAATATTAGCCATTCCTGGGACTATATCTGATTCGTGCAAAAAAACAGGAATTCTTAATAGCCACCCTGCGATCACAACTGGAACAGACCCAAAACCTCCCTTGCTCATAATAATATCTGGCATTGTAAAAAACATTACCAAAAAAGCCTGAAATATTCCAAATGGTATTTTAAAAACAACATCTATAAAATTAGAAATTATTGAATTAACTGAAAAATACCTTCTTATCTTTCCACAAGAAATATAATAAGTTTTAATCTTCTCTTTACCCATAAAGGTAGAAGAGCAAAAATCTTTGGGCCCAATATATGAAAAATTCAAATCAGAATCTTTTCTGCTCATTTCTTGAGCAATAGCAATAATAGGAAAAACATGCCCACCAGTTCCTCCTCCTGTAAATAAAATCTTTTTCATACATTAAATATAGTATTTTTTAAGGCTTTTAACAAGTAATCAGCCCTTAGCATGAAGAGATGAATTAAGCAACATTCCACAAGCAATAAGCTCAGCAATTAAATGAGATCCTCCATAACTAATAAATGGTAAAGGAACGCCAGTCAAAGGAATCAAATTAATCATTGCTCCGATATTAACAAAAGCCTGAACAATTATCCAAGATCCTATTCCTATCACTATTAACCTCAAATACTCATCATTAATTCTTCTAGCTATAGACAAAGCTGAATAAAATAATATTAAAAACACAACAACTAAAAGCAGGCACCCAGCAAATCCTGTTTCTTCCGCAAAAATAGAAAATATTGAATCAGAAATAGACTGAGGAACAAATCCAAACTTCTGAATACTAAAACCCAATCCCGAACCAAACAAACCTCCTGAACCAACTGAAATTAAAGCTTGATTAATGTGATATCCCATTCCTAATGGATCAGCCTCTGGATTCATGTACGTTGCTAATCTTTTTAATCTATATGGAGCAACTAAAATCAAAGCTATAAATCCAGCTATCGCAGAAAAAGAAATGATAAGTGTTTGCTTGATCGGAGTTTTTGAACAAAAGAACATGATAAAAGCAATAGAAAATAAAACGACCAAGGTTCCCATGTCTTTTTGTAAAAGCAAAGAAACGAATACAAGTGTTCCTATTATAGCAAAAGCTGTAAACTTCCTTCTGTCTTTTTCGCTATTAAGTATAGCTGCTAAATATATTATCATTGCTAGTTTTAATAATTCTGCTGGCTGAAAACTAGCAAATCCCAAAGAGAGCCACCTTGTTGCGCCCCATTCTGTCTTGCTCAATCCAGGAATAAAAACTAAAAGCATTAAGATATAGGAAACGATAAAAATAGGAAGACTCCATTTTTTTAATTTATGCAAAGGAATTTTAAATGCAACAAAACCTAATAATAATCCAGGCAATAGTCCCCATAATATTTGATGAAATAAATAATAATTGGCATTATTAGTTATTTTCATTGATAAAGGAACTGAAGCTGTAGCCAAGGCCAAAAGACCGATAATAATTAAAATACAAATTGTAACGAAAAGTGTAATATTAGGAAAGTTCTTTATTTTCATTTCCCGTATTTAATAACAAATTTCTTAAATTGATCTCCTCTGTCCTTATAGTCAATAAATATTCCAAAACTTGGAGAAGCTGGAGACAATAAACAAATGGATCCAATACTAGTTTTTGAATAAGCTTTTAAAACAGCTTCTTCCATATTTTTAACAAAAACATGTTTAATCTTTCCTTTTTTCTTTTCTATTTCTTTTAATATTCTTTCTCCTGATGGACTAAATAAAATTACTGTTTTAACCCTACTCTTAATTAATCTTTCTGCTAATTTAGAATGCTCTATTCCTCTGTCGTGTCCTCCTAGAATAATAGTCTCTACATCGTTGCCCAATGAATCTAGAGCAAAGATAGCTGCTTCATCAATTGTTGAGATAGAGTCGTCATAGAATCTAATTCCTTTATATTCTCCAATAAATTCCAACCTATGGGCAGGCCTCTTAAACTTTTTAAATGCTTTGATAATCTTTTCTTCTTTTATTCCTAATATCTTAAATACGTTTAAAGCTGCAATTAAATTATCTAAATGAGTTATTTCTAGGAATTCTTGGTTTTCTTTTAAAAACCTAGCAAAATCATCTGCATTAATTTCTATTTTCTTTGATTTAACGCTTTCAGCTAATTTTTTAATCTCTTTAATCTTTGAATTAAAGATAAAGTAATCATCTTTTTTCTGGTACTTAGCAATATTGGCTTTAGATAAAAAGTATTCCTTAAAATTCTTGTAATAATCTAAATGTTCAGGATAAATATTCAAAAACAATCCAATGTGTGGACTTTTCTCTAAAAACTGTAATTGATGAGAAGATAATTCATACACAAAAATATCTTCTTTTTTTGCTTTTAATAAAAATGACAAAGAGGGTGTTTCAATATTTCCAACTAAGAATGACTTTATTCCTGCTTCTTTTAATACAGAATAAACCAAAGAAGATGTAGTACTTTTACCTTTTGTTCCAGTAATTCCAATAATCTTTCCAGGACAATTATCAAAAAATAATTCTGTTTGGCTAGTTATTTTAGTCTTTTTGCTCAAATACTTTTTAATAGTATTTAAAGATATTCCAGGAGATTTAATTATCACATCAAATCCTTTAATGTGATCTAAATAATCATCCCCTAAAAACAATCCTACTTTTTTGTCTTTTAATAATTTCTGAGTCTCATTATTTAAATCATCAAAATTCTTCTTGTCAGCAACAAATAAAACCTGTTTGGGAAACATTTTCCTTAAAAAAACAAAAGAATCAGCACCCTCTCTGCCTATTCCTAAAATCAAAACCTTCTTGTTTCTCAATTCCTTTATCTTCATATAAATAATTTACCATGTTTAAAGAATAAAAAAAAGAGCCTTTATAAGGTTTTGATTGATGACAAAGGATTAATAATTTCCTCAATTTCTTCCAGAAATTCAGGAGTATTAATCATCCTATGTCCACCCTTCATTACCTTACATTGGCCATTTTCTACTGGACATGCCGAGGTCATTGAGACCTTTTTATCATCTTCGGCAATAATATACCAGTATAATTTATTCTTAGGAAGCCCCAATTTTTCAAGGAACGAGCTCTTTGGAAGCATTTCCCTTATACAGGGCACCAAAAATAATGGTGCATACTTCCAGTTGCATCCTCGATGAGGCCCTCCCACGAGAATGACTGTAGGATTAGCCTTAATGCCCAACACCTCCAGAACAAACCTGGCTACAAGGCATCCCATTGAATACCCAATGACAATGTCACAATTTCGAAGATTAGCAAATTGCGGATAGGCCGCAATTGCAAACTCTTCAATTGTTTTTGCATTGAGCAATCTTTGAACAATACCTTTTTGAGGCATATGCTCAATCGGAACAACTTCGAGTCCCATTTTCTTTAATCCCTTTAAAAGATTTCCAACAACATCTTCAATGTTGTTTCCGGAAAATCCTTCAAGAACCAAGACCTTTCTCAGTTCTCCTGTTTTGGGAATGTTTTTTTCTTTTTGAAATTTTTCAATGCTGTCGTACATCTGGTAATCTTGACGTGACAGCACTGTAAAAATTAGAAGAATAATTAACGCAAAAAATACGCTCAATAGACTGTTCCCAAATACAACCCACAGCAATGCAAGAAATGCTGCGAAAAAGATCGGCATTGCTACCGTCTTAACTTTTTTAAAGTACATCTCTTTTCCAAACACTCTTAATCCCTCTTTTCGTTAAATAAATTTGATAAGATTAATAAACACATTATAAAATATAATGTGCAATTTGTCAAACAAGTTATAGCCTTAATTTAGTCTTTAAAGTATTGAGGAATAAAGTTTTTTCTGTTCCAATGATCCATTACTTCCATAGTCATGTTTTCCCAATTATTGTGCTTAGGTAAAATATTCTTTTCAAAATATCCTAACAATACAGGAAGTCCTCCTTCTTTTTTGTATGACATATACAAAGCAACCAAAGCTTCTTTTCTTGTTCCAACGCATTCAAATGGTTTCACCTTCTTCTCTCCTATTAATTCTTTTAGTATTTCTAACAATTCTTTTTTCTCAAACAAATCTTCCTTAAAAATAGATAATAATTCTTCTTTGGAAAGGAAGGGATAAAGAATCATGTAAACAAATAAACATTTAGAACATGCTCCACACCACTTCCCTGTTTTCTTTTTAGTTCCTGAATATGTTTTATGTGCCTCATTACAACTTAAAAATATTGGAAAATATTCTTTGATGTAAGAAAAAAGACGAGCAATCTGTATTTCATACAATAATCTCAATATGCTGAAATATTCCAAATTATCAACCATGTATTTATCAACATATTCTCTGAACTTCTTTTCAAAATCATATGTCTTAGAATATTGATGATTAATTTCTTTGCCTTTCCAATTAACGTTGCCCTCATTAGAACTGTCTTCGTTTGATAAAACAATATATTTTTTGTTAAATATTACAGAAACTAGTACCAATAAAAATGACAGATAAGCAACAAAGGGAGTATGTCCATTCAAGTATCCTTCCCTATTCATTTTAAGTAAATTTTCTTCAATTTTTCTTTCGCAAACAATCATATTTTTGTATCCTGAAATTTTAAACATCTCTTTCGTGTTCAAAGTAGAATTCAAACTAAAACAATCAACATCTTTAGCGAAATTCTTTAAAATCTCTAAAGTAACAGCTGAGTCTTTCCCTCCTCCAATCGGAGCCAATATTCCTTTTCCTGAAACTTTCCCTTTTTTAAAATTATCCTTTCCTTCAGAAATTATTTCAACAAAATTAGGAGAAGTGAAATCAATCTTATTTTCATAAAAAAACTGACCCATTCCATTAATTAAAATATCTTTCCACCAATTGATTTGTTTTTTGTCTAATTTTCCTGCTTTAATAATAATCTTTTGCGAACAAGTTGCTTTCCAATAAGAAAACATTTCAATCATTCCTAAATTGAAAACTAAATTATTCAAAACAGATTTATTAATTTTTTTAAAAGAATTAACTGGAATATCTTTTATCAAAACTTTAGGATTAAATTCTACCTTAGAACCCTTGAAACAAAAAGAAACAAGAAGATCTTTTCCGTCTAATTTCCAAGAATAGCTTTCATAAGAAAAGCTAGGATATTTTTTTCTTAATTCTTTTAATGTCATCTGATTAATTGCATTGAGACTCCTAAAATAGCACAAATAATTCCAATAATCCATAGCCTCATTGTTATTTGGGGTTGTTTCCAGCCTATTGCTTCTAAATGGTGATGAATTGGAGTAGACATCCAAATCTTTTTGCCTCTGAATTTTTTAGATAATAATTGAATAATAACTGACCCTGTTTCAATCACTAAAACTCCTCCAATAATCGGCAACACTGCAACTGAGTCAGTGATAAAGGCAATAGCTGTCATAGTCATAGTTAAGCCAAGTATTCCTGTTTCCCCCATATAGAATTTAGCTGGTGGAATATTAAACCATAAGAAACTAAATAAAGTACCAAAAATAGCAGCACATAAAGTAGCTAAATCAGGTTGTCCCTGAGCCAAAGCAATCACTGCAAAAGCCCCAAAAATAGCGCTAAAAACGCCTCCAGCCAACCCATCTAGTCCATCAACCACTCCGCTTGCCCAAGACGCTAAACTAGTGATTACATATAAAGCCACAAACAATATTCCTAAATGAATATCTATTCCATGTGGAAAATTAAACAACAAAGGAATATGCACTGAATCCCATCCTAATTTATAATACATCCAAAATCCTCCAACTAGCCCAATCAGTGTTACTAAGACTAAACGAACTCTAAACATTAATCCTCCTCCAATGTATTTACCTGTGCCATAAACAACAGAAATATCATCAATAAGTCCAATAATTGAAGCTGTAATTAATGCAAACAAGGGAATCCATGTTTCTTCCCTTGAAATAAAATTCAATTTATCTAACCACCAAATATCTGTTATTGATCCTAATAAAAGAATCGTTCCTAAAACAATTAAAATACTTAACCAAATAACTAACCCTCCTCCTCTTGGTGTGTTAACTTCTTTTTCTTTGTGGAAACTCAAAAACACAGAAGCTTCTTGCCCGTCAATTGTTTTTTCTCTTGGTTTCTTTTTCCAAAATTCTACTTTGTTTAAAAATTCAACTAAATATTTGCCTAAAACAAAAGAAACGATTGATGAAAAAACAGCCACTGAAAGAATTTTAATAACATTGAATGTGAGTAAAGACATATTGGTTATAATAAAAAGTTTAAATAATTTTCAATTTTAGATAATCTTTTTTTAATTTTTCTTTTTCTTTAATGATAAAAAAATACTATTCCCTCCTATTTCTTGGGGCATAACTAAGCCTTCAGCAGATCGAAGACTAGAAAGATCAAGACTTCCTCCTATTTTTTGAGGCAAGGTTAGGCCTTCTGCAGATTGAAGACTAGAAAGATTAAGACTTCCTCCTATTTCTTGAGGCAAGATTAAACCTTCAGCAGATTGGAGATCATGAAAACTAAGATATCCTCCTATTTTTTGAGGTAAAATTAGGCCTTCAGCAGATTGAATATCAGAAAGATTAAGACCTCCTCCTATTTTTTTAGGCAGAACTAAGCCTTCAACAGATTGAAGACTAGAAAGATTAAGATCTCCTCCTATTTCTTGAGGTAAAGTTAGTCCTTCTGCAGATTTAAGACTGTGAAGATAAAAACTTCCTCCTATTTCTTGAGGCAGAACTAAGCCTTCTGCAGATTTAAGACCAGAAAGATCAAGAGTTCCTCCGATGCTTTCTGACAATTTCAATCCTTCTGCTGATTGAAGATTAAAAAGATTAAGATCTCCTCCTATTTCTTGAGGTAAAGTTAGTCCTTCAGCAAGTCGAAGACTAGAAAGATCAAGATCTCCTCCTATTTCTTTAGGCAAGATTAGTCCTTCTGTAGATTGAAGATTATGAAAATTAAGATATCCTCCTATTTTTTGAGGTAAAATTAGTCCTTCAGCAGATTGAAGATTATGAAAATTAAGATTTCCTCCTATTTCTCGAGGCAAAGTTAAAGCTTTGGCAAATTGAAGACTGTGAAGATAAAAACCTCCTCCTATTTCTTGAGGCAAAGTTAGTCCTTCAGCAGATTTAAGACCAGAAAGATCAAGAGTTCCTCCTATTTCTTGAGGCAGAACTAAGCCTTCTGCAGATTTAAGACCAGAAAGATCAATATCTCCTTCTATTTCTTGAGGCAAGGCTAGGCCTTCAGCAAATTTAAGACCAGAAAGATCAAGACTTCCTCCTATTTCTTGAGGCAAGGTTAAGCCTTCTGCAGATTGAAGACCAGAAAGATCAAGAGTTCCTTCTATTTTTTGAGGCAAGGTTAAACCTTCTGCAGATTGGAGGCTAGAAAGACAAAGACCTCCTCCTATTTCTTGAGGCAAGGTTAGGCCTTCTGCAGATTGTAGACTAGAAAGATCAAGACTTCCTCCTATTTCTTGAGGCAAGGTTAAACCTTCTGCAGATTTAA